>ERZ772942.1269-NODE-1269-length-10527-cov-2.668736_pt1 | contig 10527 bp, 8 predicted proteins | sample MGYA00511135_ERZ772942 | MGnify/ENA primary metagenome ERZ772942 (study PRJEB29015, sample SAMEA2738099) | human oral metagenome | biome: human oral; feature: human-associated habitat; material: saliva | place: China | collected 2265 ... | reverse complement strand
GATCGCGTCGGAGCAGATAGGCACCCACTATTTTATGAGCACTTAGGTCTACCAAGTCCCAATTGTTAATTCCCGAAGTATGCTCAAGGTAAAAGTTATACACCGCCTCAGGCTCCTGTTTGTATTTCTCCATCAAAGCAAGAAGAGCCGCAAGGCGACAATCATGCCAAGGACTGGCGAGTAGCTCTTCGAGATCCTGCCAATTCACTTTCTCTTTGTAGGCCTTACTTACGGAGCGCACCTCGGGTACCGTTACCCCCAAGAAGCGATCGCCTTCGCCATACTCCCCCGCCTTACATTTGAAAAATCGGCTCAGATGCCGTGCTTTCTCCTCTCCGCCCTGAGCGCGGAGTTGCTCAAAAATCTCGTTTGCAATGGTCATTTTTTCCGAAGATAGGGGGGTGTAGAAATTAAGAATGCAGCCATAAGGCTCATAGCAATAAGGTACTGACTTAAGCAGGTAATCACCTCAATAAGCATGACAACCAGCATAATCACCACATAGATAAGGGCGGCATAGTTGCGGCTCCGCAGGGCATATCTTAGATAGGAAATGAATATCATGACCCAAAGCAATAGGCTCATAATCCCCCCCTCTACGTAGCACAAAAGATATTGATTGTGGAAGTGTGTGGCATACTCGCCCTGATAGAAAGGAGAGATAAGAGCCTCTGCAGAGCCTAGTCCATAGCCCCAAATGGGGTTCTCTTTTAGATACATGATGGCCGTCTCGAAGAGGTTAAGACGGTGCTCATCTATGAGGTATTTCAAGGCTGATGGATAGCACAAAAAGAGGAGAAGAGCAACTACTACGATAATGGGAAGCAGGAGCAAAATCCGCTTCTTCTGAGCACCTTTTTGTGGGAAAATGAGGGTCGTAAAAAAGTAGAAAAGCTCCTCCCATGACTAACATCAAGATCCTACTCTGGAAAATAAAAACGAAGAGGAGGAACCCCACAAGAGATCCCACTAAAAGATTTCTGACCTCGGGCTGTCGCTCCCGATCCAACAGCCAGTAGAGGATAGGGGCTAGCATGATAAAGCCAAGGTAGGTGTAGTGTTGGAATCCAAAAAGAGAACCCAAAAAGAGCGTCCCTACCGGCGTCTCGTTAAATACAAAATACATCTTTTCAAGCCCAAAGGCTGCCCCCAGAGAGGTATCAGTAGCCCAACATACCACTACATAAATCGCCACAATACTGAGGAGATAGAGGTAACTAATGCGTAGGGCATAGTGCATAAAGACGCATATATCACGAGGATGCGGAGGATACATCAGCAGGAGGAAAATCGAGGGCAATAGGCTGGCTTCGCGTATCCACCACTCTAGAGAAACAGCACGATTGGGAGACCAAAGGAGGGTGCAAAGGTCGTACAATAAGAAAATCCCAATGGCGAGGATGTAGCCACGAGGTTGCCACGAGGGGCGTTCGCCCAGGCGTACAGCACGAGCGATATGGAGCACCATCCCCACAAGAAATGGAGCTATCGTACCTATAACGCTGGGGATAACACCAAACAAAAGATTGCCATACCCTAGTACCCAGCAGGCAATCGCCCCTTGGCGTAGCAGTTCGCTTCCCTTCTCATGCCTGAGGCAAGAGAAAAAAGATTTCCCTTGTGATGTACGCGGATAGAGGACGGTAATGAGAAAAGCCACAGCCAGTGCAGCATAGAGAGGGAGCCCTAAAGGTTTCAGCCCCTCAACCAGATTGAAGATAATCTGAGGGCGAATCTGCTCAGCAACCAGGGGATAGCATGCAAAAACAATCCCCCAAACGAGAAGGGGAAGTAGAAGGAGCAAAAACCATTGCTGCCCTTTGTAGGATACTTTCTCGTGCGGCTCCGTTACGCGCTTAGCTTCTTCCATAAAATTAGGAGGGCTCTTTTCTGAAGATGAGTGAAGCCAGAAAAAGAAGCAATTGAACTAGGATTAAGAGTACCTCCGAGGGGAATCGAACCCCTATCTAAAGTTTAGGAAACTTCTATTCTATCCGTTGAACTACAGAGGCATATTAGTCAGCAAAAGAGAGGAAAGAGACCTCCTCCTTGCAATACTTAGGGCAAAAGTAGCGAATTATCAGCGATTGACCGATAGTTTACGCTACCTTTGCACCAAAGTTATTAGAGACTAAAGTATGCAAGAGAAAATCCTCATCCTCGACTTTGGATCCCAGACGACTCAATTGATCGGGAGACGCATCCGCGACCTCAACACCTACTGCGAAATTGTTCCCTACAACAAGCTACCTGAGGGGCTAGAGGGAGTGCGCGGCATTATACTATCGGGTAGTCCCTACTCAGTATATGACCCAAAAGCCTTTAAGACCACCCTTTCTACACTGCGTGGGCGCTGCCCTCTCCTTGGCATCTGCTACGGAGCGCAGAGTCTCGTTTATCAAGCCGGAGGGATGGTAGAGCCGGGCACAACTCGAGAGTATGGACCCGCTGCGCTAGAGATTACAGCTCCCGAAGATCCTCTTCTCAAAGGGCTAACCAAAGGCAATACTGTGTGGATGAGCCATGGGGATACCATCACCCGACTCCCCGAGGGCTTCCGTGCCATAGCGCGCACACCTGAGGTGGAGAATGCCGCCTTCCGCATCGAAGGGGAAGAGACTTGGGGCGTACAATTCCACCCCGAAGCCTTCCACAGCGAAGAGGGTACCAAGCTACTTGCCAACTTTATTGACATCGTGGGGATTGGGGGCAACTGGTCGCCAGACGCCTTTATCGAGCGCACTGTAGCAGAGCTGCGTGAGCAACTCCAAAACGACAAAGTACTCCTCGCCCTTAGTGGAGGCGTAGATAGTTCGGTAGTGGCGGTGCTCCTAAACAAAGCAATCGGGCGCAACCTCACTTGTATATTTGTGGATCATGGTTTGCTGCGGAAAGACGAGGCAACCCAAGTAATGCAGGACTATCGCTGCCTCGGTCTCAACGTAATAGGGGTAGATGCTCACGAGCAATTCTACAACGCCCTAGCCGGAGTAACCGATCCCGAGCAGAAGAGAAAAATCATCGGCAAGGGCTTCATCGATGTATTTGAAGCCGAAGCTGCCAAAATAAAGGATGTGAAATGGCTCGGACAGGGGACTATCTATCCCGACGTTATCGAGTCTATCAACATTACGGGGATGGTCATTAAGAGCCACCACAACGTGGGAGGGCTCCCCGAACGTATGAAGCTCAAACTCGTAGAGCCTATCCGCGCCCTGTTCAAAGACGAAGTGCGTCGCGTGGGTCGTGCCCTCGGCATGCAAGACCACCTTTTGGAGCGTCATCCTTTCCCCGGTCCGGGGCTGGGGATCCGTATCCTAGGGGAAATCACTCCCGAGAAAGTACGTATCCTACAAGAAGCGGATGCTATCTACATGAACGAAATGCGCCGCCAAGGGCTCTACAACGAGGTGTGGCAAGCTGGTGCCATCCTACTACCTGTGAAGAGTGTAGGGGTGATGGGAGACGAGCGCACCTACGAGTACACCGTTGCCCTACGCGCCGTAACGAGTGTAGATGCCATGAGCGCGGACTGGAGCCGACTCCCCTACGAGTTTTTGGCAAAAGTCTCCAACGAGATCATCAACAAGGTGAAAGGGGTTAATCGTGTTGTGTACGATATCTCCTCTAAGCCACCCAGCACCATTGAGTGGGAATAACCCAACGTATATCTAAGAACTAACACAACACCACCTAAGGAGTAGGGTATAGATAGGAAAATACTATCTCATACCTTCTTCCTTTGGGCTTGTTTCGTCACCCATTCTCTTCGCATCCACAAAGGCTCAACAAGAGTAACCCCCTCCCAAAGACAACATCAAGAGTATCCCTCTTTCTCCTACGAAGAGAGGAATAAATGGTATCAATCCAATAGAGAAAATCAATGTCTACTTATCAACCCGAAGACTCTCGTAAAGTAACAACGCACCGACTACGGGAGATGAAAGAGCGTGGAGAAAAAATTGCCATGCTCACGGCCTACGACTACACTATGGCTACCCTTGTAGATAGTGCCGGCATGGATGTAATACTGGTAGGGGACTCTGCCTCCAACATTATGGCAGGCAATACCACCACCCTGCCCATTACTCTTGATCAGATGATCTACCATGGGAAGTCTGTAATGAAGGCGGTAAAGCGGGCATTGGTCGTAGTGGATCTCCCCTTCGGATCGTACCAGGGGAACCCGATGCAGGCGCTAGACTCTGCTATCAAAGTGATGAAGATCACCCATGCGGATGCTATCAAAGTAGAAGGGGGTAGCGAGATTAGCGAATCCATACAACGCATACTCTCGGCAGGAATCCCCGTAATGGGGCACCTCGGTCTCACCCCTCAGTCTATCAACAAATTCGGCTCCTACAATGTACGAGCTCGGGAAGAAGCAGAAGCCAAGAAGCTGATAGCCGATGCCCACTTGCTTGAAGAGCTCGGCTGCTTTGCCATCGTTTTGGAAAAAATCCCTGCTACCCTTGCAGAGCGTGTGGCGGGCGAACTCTCCATCCCCATCATTGGGATTGGTGCCGGGGGCAACGTAGACGGGCAAGTGCTCGTGCTGCACGACATGTTAGGGCTAAACGAGGGATTCCGTCCTCGCTTCCTGCGCCTCTACGCCGAGATGGGGCAAGCTGTGCGCGCCTCGGTGGGGCAATACATTACGGATGTGAAGACAAGAGACTTCCCCAATAGCGAGGAACAATACTAGTCTCAACCCCAACCAACCCCTTTTCTTACTAAGGTGGGCAATACAGAGCACCTCCAACGACGAGACATTTCGTTTGTTTCGTTTATTGCCATACTTGAGTTTGCGCTCGCACTAGCGGCACCCAGCGGTGGAGACGCCCTCCTCGGGAGCGTTTCCGTGCCTGCTTGGTACACCTTTTATGTAAACAAACTTTTTGCAGGTCTACCTCTACTGCTCTCCCTCTCGGGCTATCTCTGGAGCGTTCGAGGCGAAACGCCATCTCCCCTCTGCAAGCGAGTCTCCCTGCTCTTAGGCAAAGCCGATCGCCTGCTCTACCCCTATTGGCTCTTTACCACCATCCTTTACTTTGTGGCTGTTGGCCTGCCCAATTATCTAGCCGGGAGCTGCCCTTTTACGAGCTATACCCAATGGGTGCTCTTTCCCCGCACCCAAAGCATCGGTTATCTGTGGATTTTGCCTGTCCTCTTTTGGTTGCACGGCATCACCCTTTTACTCCCGAAGCAACTCAGCCTTAGGCAAGCCGTAATCGCTTATGGGGTAGGACTCGGGCTCTACGCACTAGGCACGCTCTTCGAGGTTGAGGCGCATCAAGATCCTCTTGCCCTAGCCTGGACCGTAAAGAACGCCCACTTTTTCATTCTCGGAGCCTTGGTGCAAAAGATCTACCGTAGGGGCGTGCCGGGTCGTGTTACGATCATGGCCTTGTTGCTTTTCCATGCGGTGCTGATGGCGCGCATCCTAACGCCCTACAAGCAACCATGGCTCCTGCTGTTTACGCTTCCCTACTTTACCTTTCTCCTCATCATTATCTACGGAGCCAGTTCTAAGGTGGGCAAATGGATCGAACGCCCTCTATGGCGAGATCTTGCACGCTTTTGCTACCCCATCATCCTACTGATGCTCTTCAACGTGCTCGCCTTTAGACTTTGGATTTTCCCGTTAGTCTCGGGCAGTGCATGGGGTATTAACCTCGCCATGATCGCCTCTTTTGTCTCCAACCTGCTCCTGCCGCTTCTTTTCGCACGCCTACTCCATCGCTACCTCCCTCGCTCTTGGCGCACCACTTTTGGCTTCCCTGCCCAAAGGCTCCCCTAGTAGCAAGAGTTATGTACCTTTGCCGGCGTATGAATAGAGTTGTGCGTATCGTTCTATACTTGTTGCTGACAAGTCTAGTGGCAGGAGGGGCTCGTGCTCAGAGCTTCTTCCCCTCTACCATGCTCGATGGGCGAGTAAACGCTTTACAAATCAAACCTATCCCCGAGCGCAAGGAATGGATACCCTTTCCCTATTACACCCTAGGAGGAAAGGAAGGGCTACTCATCTCTTTCGACCTCCTCGACGATGAACCGCACGCCCTTCGCTACCAACTACAACATTGCGATACTGAGTGGAACCCTTCGGATCTTGCCAAAACCGAATTCCAATCGGGCTACTCCGAAGGCGAACTCCCCCCCTCCACCCCCTCCTCTCTTACCAAAGTCTCTTACCGGCACTACTCACTCACGCTATCCCAAGCGAGCTCGCCTCATCCCATCCTATCGGGTAACTACCTCCTGACTATCTATGACGCCATGGAGCCGGAGCGGCCTCTCGTGCAGGGGGCATTCGCTATAGTAGAGCCCCTTGTCACCCCCGTAGGGAGTGTAGATAAGACTTGGGGGATAGACCCTCATAAGCAACATTTAGAGGTAAATGTGGTTATAGAGCATTTGGGAGGGAGTAGCTCCGACCTCGACTTCACGCTAGTCGTGGCACAGAATAGCCGACGCGACAATGTACAGTGGGTTCGCCGTCCCTCTTTTAGGGGGCTGGATCGACTCCAATACCGGCGCGAACTTCTCCCCTTTGAGGCTGGGAACGAATACCACGCCATGGAATACCTTAGTCCGTATATCCCCTCCCTGGGGGTAGAACGCTCCGCAGTGGAGAAGGAGGCGAATAGGCTCATACTCTACACCAACTACAACCGTTCCCAAAGCGACTTCCATAGTACCGACCAAGGAGCTATGGGGCAGTACGTAATCCGCTCTCGCAATCTCGATGGCGATATTGCCACTGCTACCGATTACTACAGAGTCTGCTTCCGACTCGAAAGCGAGCCTCTAGCCGATGGGCTGCAACCCATCCTCGAAGGCGAAGCATTCGACTATCTCCCCTACAAAGAGCGTCTCCTACACTACTCTAGCCAAGAGGGAGCCTATACCGCAGAGCTACTCCTTAAAGGGGGCTACCTATCCTACCTCTACCTCGCAGCAAAAGGCGAGGAGAGCCACCCCTACACAGCCCAAGCCATTGAGGGCAATCACTACCCCACCCACAACCAATACACGCTATTTGTATACTACCACCCCTTAGGGGCTAGGTACCACAAGCTCGTAGGGGTAACTCAGTGTCACTAAATCAGTATTGCAGCAAAATATTCTCTATGGATGCTCTAACTCGTACCATCTACACGGCCATGCGCCCCCGTCTTGCCACCATCCATCATTACTATCCACAGCGAGCCGAGGAACTACAATACCGCCAATGGCAACGCGTTATGCGCTGTCTTCGCGCCACGGAGTACGGATGGGAGACACGCGCTGCAGCGGTCTCCACTCCCGAGCAGTACGCCTCCATCGTCCCTCTTGTGCAGTACGAAGACCTACGAGGATACACAGATCGCATGATCCAAGGCGAGAGCAACGTACTCGTTCGTGGGGGATGCAATCGCTTTGCTGTCTCTAGTGGCACCTCGGGAGGGCGCAGTAAATACATCCCTGTGAACCCGTTACATCTACAGATGTGCCACTTCAAAGGAGGATCGGATGCCCTATGGCTCTACCTAGCCACGCGGCCCGACAGCCGTTTTTTCAAGACAAAGGGTCTTGTACTCGGCGGAAGTCAAAAACCGACTCCCCTCACGCCCAATATCTCTAGAGGAGACTTGAGTTCGATTCTCATCGAACAAATGCCCCGTTTGGGTAGTGCCGTACGAGTTCCCTCCAAAGAAACCCTCCTCCTCGAGGACTGGATGGAGAAAATCCCTGCCATCATAGCCGAGACAAGGGACGCTAACGTGGGGAGCCTCTCGGGCGTCCCCTCTTGGATGCTTACCCTCATCAAACGACTACTTGAGGATACCAAGGCGAATAATCTAAGCGAAGTATGGAGCGAATTGGAGGTGTTCTTCCACGGAGGGATCAGTTTCACCCCCTACCGAGAGGAGTACAAACGCCTCATTCCCTCGCCGCGCATGCAGTACAGAGAAACCTACAATGCCTCCGAAGGTTTCTTTGGGATCCAAGACGACCCCAACGACCCTGCCATGCTCCTGATGCTCGACTATGGTATTTACTACGAGTTCATTCCGCTGACAGAACTGGACTCCCCCACCCCCAAAGCAATCCCCCTCGTAGAGGTGGAAGTAGGCAAAACCTATGCCCTTGTTATCAGCACCCTTGGAGGATTGTATCGATATATCATAGGGGATACCATCCGATTTACCCAACGCAATCCCTATAAATTCATCATCGCAGGGCGCACCACCAGTTATATCAATGCCTTTGGAGAGGAGCTTATGGTATGCAATGCAGACGAAGCCCTCGCTCGGGTAAGTAGCGAACAGCAGGCTACCATTACCGAATACACCGCAGCTCCCTACTTCGATGCCTCTACGGGCAAAGGTCGGCACGACTGGCTTATTGAGTTCGACCAAGCCCCTCAAGATCTCGCTCTATTTGCCCAACGTCTGCACGAAGAGCTGCGCAAAATCAACTCCGACTACGAAGCCAAGAGCAGTCCGGGAATGACCCTCCAACCCTTGGAGATTCGGGCTGTACCCAAAGGATCATTCGAACGCTACCTCAAAGAAAAAGGTAAGTTAGGCGGACAAAACAAGATACCTCGGTTGCGCAACGACCGCGAATTATACAACGCCATCCTGCAACTCTCCGGCATAGCGTAGCCGGCTAGAAAAAGCCCTCGGCGGAGAGGGAAAAAGAAACGAGGCTGATTTTCATTTCGTTTCTCGCTAGAATTTTCTCCATTCTAGGCTGGAATGTGGGAGAGAAATTACCCAGAAAATTTTTCAATTTAGCCCTGTACTTTTTTGGATACAGGGCTATTTTTTTTGCCCGTCTGGGAGGGAGAAAAATTGCGCTAGGTCTGCAACCAATATTGCCCAAGGCAAGGGTTGATTCTGCAATGCGCAAAAGATCGGTGCAAATCAGGTACCCCTAGAGAGGTAAGTGCTCACGGCAAAAGGGCATTTCTGTTGCATTTTCTCTTAGCCGTAGAAGTGTCGTATTCACGGAGAAAGGCTATCTTTGTGTCGTAATATATAGTGTGCACAATGAAACATCGCAGTATACAACACACCCTTAGCTCCGCACTTGGGCTGCTCATATTCCTCTTTGCCTCAAGCTGTATCAGCAACAAGGAAATCCAAAACCCCGAGCTAACCACGGTACAAGTGTCGAGTTTTGTACTCACATCAAAGTCCAATTCTACCTTGGAGAAAGTGTTCTTTTCTATCGATCATGCGAAGGGAAAAATCTACAATGCTCAGCCTCTTCCCTATGGCACTCAGATTGATTCGGTAAAAATCAAGGTTGGGATACAAACCCCGGCTACCTTTAAGTTGCTTATCGATGGGAAAGAACTGGAGCGTAGTGCTACGGACTCTATCTACCTTCGCGACCGCTGGAATAAGGAAATTACTGTAGAGGTTACGAACAAAGAAAAAGCGCTAAAGAAAAGCTATAAAGTACAGATCCAAAGCCAATTACACAACCCTGATTCGTATTATTGGATGCCTGTTATCGCAGGTCAACTCCCTGACTTAAGCGGTAAGAAAACCATCTTCTGCCGGTCAGACAAGGATCTCTACATCTTTGCTTCTCAGGGAGCACAGACTCAGCTCTATCACGCTCCTGCCAATACCATCGTGTGGGAAGAAGTGACAACAGGGCTATCGGGGAAACCCGTCACAAGTGCCATCGCCACCTCAGAGGGCATCCTCTATGCCATTCTAGGAACAGCTCCTACCCAAACTTGCATTGTGAGCCTGGACGGAGGAAAGCAATGGCTCGAAGAAAATCGCTACAATAATGGTAGCATACTGCTTGGCGCCTTCACAGAACGTGGACGAAGCCAACCTTCTATTTGCATGATAGAGCAAGACCCTTCGGGCAAAAACTACTTCGCATGCCTCCCCGGCAATGGGGTATACAAGCGGGGCGAGGAAGTGCCGGAAGACTTCCCCATGAGCGGATACAGCACAGCCCTCTTTGAGGTTGCACACCATCCCCTCCTCGTCTTGGTAGGTGCAAAAACAGCTAGTGGCAAGCCATCTCGCCTTACTTGGACTACGACAACCGGTCTCGATTGGCTCACGCCCACGCCTCAAAGCGACAAGGATCTACTCCCTCCTTTTGAGGGGGCAGAGGCTCCACTTCTCATCTCAACATCGAGCAACAAGGGAGTACTTTACTGCGTCTATCCGGCTAGCCACTCTCCTCAGCGAGGGGCTACAATTTACAGCTCCAAAGACCAAGGGGTCACATGGACGGCGCGTAATTCCGCCCTCATGCTACCTCACGAAACACTCCCCTTTGGAGGATATGGAAAACTCTTTGGGTTCGCACGAGATGAATTAATTTTCTTCCTCTTTGGCGGAAAGAAGACCGATGGTTCTCTCGACCGAACCATTTGGGAAGGGAGGTCTTCCATCTTAAACTAAAAACAGCCCCCTCTCAATGCGGAAGTTTTGCACGAACAGATCGGAGGGAAATAGGCTCTCTCAGTATCCTTGGTGGCTCTTGTTGCTCATCTTGGGCGGG
>ERZ772942.1268-NODE-1268-length-10529-cov-4.366527_pt1 | contig 10529 bp, 10 predicted proteins | sample MGYA00511135_ERZ772942 | MGnify/ENA primary metagenome ERZ772942 (study PRJEB29015, sample SAMEA2738099) | human oral metagenome | biome: human oral; feature: human-associated habitat; material: saliva | place: China | collected 2265 ... | reverse complement strand
ACGGTCAGCAATCCAATCTTTGCCAGAGTAGAGATTGATGGAAACACTAGGAAACTTAGTTTTGACCAACTCCAGAAAAGTGCGGATTTCTTTTTTATCCAATGGATGCTCGATAATGGTCTCGTAATTTTGCGGATCACCCTTGATGACCAGAGCACCGTTGTAGCAGGCTAGTGGGTTATCACCTAGCCCTAGCTTACGAGCAATTGGCTCCATGCCCAGAGGAGAGCGGGCAGAGGCCAGGACAAAGGGGATATTTTCTTTTTTCAGCAAGGGAATCTGCTCCCTCAGTTGCGGATCTACTTGGTGCTGGTCATCGAGAATTGTGCCGTCAATGTCGCTGATAATTAAGCGAATATCTTGATTGGTCATGGTTGCTTCCTCCATAAGCTACAAAATGAAATCTTGTCGAGCTAGTAAATAATGGTGACTTTCCCAGCCAGGAGAGCTTCTAGCTCAGGGCTAGGTTTTTGATCGGTAATCCAGTAGTCAAAATCGCTGATATTTCCTAAAATATAGGTTGACTCTTTCTTAACTTTGGCCTGCTCGGCCAGCAGAATCTTTGTCTTGGCCTGCTTGAGAGCTAGCTTCTTCAGATAGGCATCTTCCTGATCTTCAAAGCTGATTTGGCCATTTTTCAGACCTGCAGCTCCGATAAAGGCTAGATCAAAAGAAATTTCTCTGAGCAACTCGGCTTCATTGAGGGCGTAGTAAAAACGATTTCTCGGATAGAACTTCCCACCTAAAAGATGGAAATCAATCTGCTCTTGACCACTCAGCATGATGGCATTATCCAAAGAATGAGAAAAAATCGTCATCGGTTGCTGAACTTGCTGAGCCAGCTTGAGAACCACCGTTGATACATCAAAGAAATTGACCTGATTGGGTTTGAGAAAGTCCAGAGCCTTGTGAGCAATGGCCTTTTTTTCTTGGTTTAGTTGGCCTACACGATCGTTGAAAGAAGGAATTTGCCGACTAGTTTCTAAAGGAATAATCCCGCCATGGGTGCGCTGAACCAGTTTTCGCTCGTTCAAAATTGAGAAATCACGTCGAATAGTGTCCTTAGAAACCTGAAAATAATCCACCATGTCCTTAGCTGCCAGCTGTCCTTTGTCCTCCAAAAGTTCTAGCATCTTTGAAAGCCGCTGTTCTTGATACATCTTCTTTATCCTTTCTGCTTCTTTATAAGTTCATTATAATTTATTTTGTAAGCGTATGCAAGGTTTTTTAATTAAATGTAAGTATTTTTATCAAAAATATGAAAAATCCTTTTGAAATTAGGTTATAATCAAAAAAATTAAGCAGGTAAGATGAGGAAAGATGATTTCAAGTGAATTTCGGAAATTACAAGAGACTTGGCAGTAAAAAAACTCCTGATGAAGAATCAGAAGTTTTATAGAATCTTATCAAATTTTTCTATGTAAAAGAGGCTCATAGTCATGATGACGGTCAGTCCGAGGAGGATGAGGATGGCTGGTGTCCAAGAATGGAACAAATCAAAGCTGTAGCCAAAGAGGCTCGGGCCGAAGGCAGCTAGGATGTATCCTCCAGTTTGAGCCAGTCCAGATAGTTGAGCCGTTTGCGCAGGTGTAGAGGTCTTGAGGGAGAAGGTCACCATGAGATAGGGGAAGAGGGCGCTGACAGACATACCAATGAGCAGATTAAGAATCAGCCAATAAGCAAAGGAATCTGTCCGAATCAAGAGCATGGTAATGCCGATCAGACCTGCCGCAGAAACCAGGCTAATCATGACCAGACGTTGACGAGCCTTCAAGCGCGCTGTCAAGCTAGGAATTGTCATCGAAAAGGGCAGGCTAATCAGAGAAAAGACCGCTGCTAGTAGTCCGGTCGTATCAGTAGAAAGGCCAGCTTGCTGCCCCAAGGTTGGCAACCAAGTCATACTGGTATAAAAGAGTAGTGACTGTAAGCCACCAAATAAAATTAAGGCCCAGACTCTTGGATTTTTTAGAAGAGCTCCTTGCTCTTGCTTTCCTTGCTGTTTAGCCGCCAAGCGATGGCTATATTTGACATTGGGCAGCCAAACCAAGAGAATCACAAAGCAAATCAGGGTCGATACCCAAATGAGACCTTGCCAAGAGCTCATTTGAACGATGGGAACAGCCAAAGCAGACAGAATCGTGATCGACAGTCCCATCGATGTGATATAAAGAGTTGTCAAAAGACCGACACGATGTGGCTGATTGGCCTGAATCAAGCTCGGAAGAAGGACATTTAAGACAGCAATAGCCGCTCCTAAAATAATAGTTCCCGTATAAAGTAAGGGAAGGTTAAATACGCGAATCAGTGAGCCTAGAGTTAGCACGAGTAAAACAAGAGCAAACAGTTTTTCCAAGCTCATCTTTTGTGCTAAGCGTGGAGCAAAGACCGAGCAGAGGGCAAACATAATCAGAGGCAGACTGGTCAAGAGGCCCAGGGAGCTAACTGGAACCTGTAGCCCCTCAGCAATGTCTGTCAGGACGATAGGCAAAACAGTAAAAGGAGCCCTTAGTGCTATCCCGATCATCACTATACCTGGAATTAAAAATGGTGAGTGTTCTTTTTTCATAAGTTATCAATCTCCTTTCGTGCGTCAAGGAACGATTATACCACATCTTTCCTGAAAATGATAGGTAAATTGCAGATTAGTCCATCAAGTTCAGAAAATAACGAGAAATCGTGTCTTCGTCAACCTGCTTTCGTTGTTGCAGCCACCAGCTGACTGTCTCCACAAAAGTTGACGTCACATAATTTTTTAAAAAGTTGTCCGGTAGATGGCTTTTTTTCTGCAATAATGTCTGCTCAATCATGGGAAAGAGATAGCGCTCTAGCTCGATTTTCAAGCGGTTGATGAAATAAGTATTTTTAGCCAAGAGGAGGGTGGCTATCCGATCCTGATTTTTCCGAAAGTGATGGAAAATATGGGCTGTCGCTTCAAACAAATCGCGTCCTTCAGAACGCTCAATAAAGGTATGCTGAAAGAGATCTTGGCAGAGTTCCTCCAGTAGGGTTTCCTTGGTCTCAAAGTGGCTATAGAAGGTGGAGCGGCCCACATCTGCTAGATCAATGATTTCCTGAACAGTGATGCTTTCGTAGCTTTTCTGATTGAGCAGGCTGATAAAGGCTTGGTAAATGGCTGCGCGTGATTTTTTTACTCGTCTATCCATGGAAATTCCGTACAAAAAGAGCTTTTTGTCTGCTAAGAGACAAAGGGCATGAACTGGCTCTTGTTTCCTTTCTGATAATAGTGGATAATATAATTGAACAGAGTGTTCGGTATTGATTAGATTATACCATAAATCGTATTTTTTCAGGAAAATAAATAAGGAGGTTGACATGAAATCCAGTAGAAATATGACCATTGCCTTTCTCTTGAACCTTTCTTTTGCTATTATTGAATTTATCTTTGGGCTTCTCTTTCATTCTAGCGCTGTCTTAGCGGATGCAATTCACGATACGGGAGATGCTTTGGCTATTGGCCTATCGACTCTTTTTGAAAAGATTTCCACTAGAAAAGAAGACCGCAACTATACCCTAGGATATAAACGCTACAGCCTGCTGGGTGCTCTCTTGACCTCAGTGATTTTGCTGGTCGGTTCGACCTTGGTCATCGTGGAAAATATCCCCAAATTATTCGCTCCTGAGAAGGTAAATTATGATGGCATGTTGGTTTTGGGAATTGTCGCTGTTGTTGTTAATACAGCAGCTAGCAGAGTAGTCAGCCATGGCCACAGTCACAATGAATCCATTCTCAGCCTGCATTTTCTTGAGGATATTTTGGGTTGGCTAGCAGTTGTCGGAGTGTCTATTATTCTGCGCTTCACTGACTGGTATTTCCTAGATCCGCTGCTTTCTCTTGTCATCGCAGGCTTTATTCTCAGCAAGGCCCTACCAAAATTTTGGGAGAATATCCAGATCTTCCTAGACCATGTGCCCAGCGATGTGGATCTCAGTCAGCTTTATCAGGAAATAGCGGTGCTGGAAAATGTGCGAGCCATTACCCAGCTCAATGTATGGACAACGGATGGTTTGGAAAAATATGCCATGCTTCATATCTGTCTGGAAGATCCAAATTTGCTGGCTGAAACGCAGGCTGTCCTGCGCCAAAAGCTCTTGGCTTATGGCATTGCCAAAGTGACCATTCAGACCGATGAAAGCTTGCAAGAACACCAAGAATATTGTATTGGTAAAGAATAAGCCAGCTCCCCAGAGAAATTCTGGGGCTTTTGTTTGCGGAAATAAAAAAATTCTCAAATAGCACATAAATGCTTGTCTTTTTTTCTTGTGTGTGATATATTTATAACATAAAGGTGTTAAATATTTCTAACATGCGAAAGGAGTCTATCATGAAAAAAAGTCAAAAAATGGGTGGCCTCATTTTGGTCGCCACCGCTCTCTTTATTGATTTTACTGTTTTCCTTGCTCCCAGCAATCTCAGCTGGTCAGCCAAGTGGATGATTGTCGGTTTGGTAAGTATAGGTCAGCTTATAAGCATCTGGTCTTGGTTTCACATGAAACCATGGCCTAAGAAGATAAAAGAGGTCCAAGAAAAGCAAGTCTATAGTCTAACCATGAAATTTTATAATCTGTTGAATCTTACGGCAACCTCTATCTATACTGTCGGAATCTGGTTGTGGACTCCGAGCACCAATCCGCCTATTATAAAGTATATTGCCTTGGGAGGCCTCCTGGCTATCCAGTTTCTCTTTCTTCTATTTTTTGCCTTGAAAAAGGTCAAGGAGAGAGCAGATGAGCGCTTTTATGCCAATCTGGCAAGAGCAGCGACTTTGATGTTTGTCATCTGCATAGCAACTTTACTGGTGCTTGCAGGGATTAGTGCTAATGTAGGATCTATCACGGTCAATGCCGGAATATTCTTCATCATGATTGGTGTCTTGGTTTTGCTCTTTGGTTTTGTCTTCTTTTTATTTGAAAAGAGAGGTTAAAAATGGCCAAGGAAAGCAATATTATCACCAAGCTCAAATCTGTCCGCGAATCCAGAGGCATGACCCAGCAGGAGTTAGCTGACCGCATTGGAATGCGGCGCGAAACGATCTTGCACTTGGAGAATAGCCGCTACAATCCCTCGCTAGAGATGGCTTTAAAAATCGCTCAGGTTTTTGATTTGCGGGTGGAGGAACTCTTTCAATTAAAGGACACAGGAGGACAATCATGAAGATGGTTTTTGACTACCAAAGGGAAGGTGAAAAAGGAGAGATTCGCCGCTTTGTCCTGCTATCTACGTCGCCCAGACGCAAGGAGTTGTTGAGCTTTTTGAATCCAGAGATTCAGGCTGTAGAAGTGGACGAGCGAGCTATTGAAGAGCATTGTATGGCAAGCATCGATGATCAGGACTTTCTGACCAAGGCAGCCAAGATTTGTTGTGAGATTTCCAAGGCTAAGTCTGATTTGGACTTGGAAGCCGATACTCTTTATATTTCGGCTGACACTATCGTTGTGGTAGATAGTCAGATTTACAATAAACCACAGGATTTAGCTGAAGCCGGCCAGATGTTTCGCTCTTACTTTGGCAAGAGCCACCATGTAGTGACCTCGGTCTGCCTACGTATGCAGGATTTTCTAGAAGTCTTTTACACCGTGGCGAAGGTGGACTTTGTAGATTATTACCCAGAATTAGAGCCTGTCATCGAGGCCTATCTGCATGACAAGCGTCCGCTGGATAAGGCAGGTGCTTACGGCTTTCAGGAGCTGGATCCTCGCTTTATCCGCTCAATTACAGGCGATATGCACACCATCATCGGCCTGCCTGTCGCTGAGACCAGCTATCGGATTTTTAGAGATAGCAAAGGAAAAGAGTAAGGCGTTGATTTCTATCCTAAAACATCAAAAAATCTCCCCACAAGTGGCTGTCCACTTTCGTAGGGAGATTTTTTCTATGTTTTGAACTTGGGACTGGATCCTAGATGTTTACATCGCTCCAGCTAAATGGTGTGTAGCCAAGCAGCTCAATCCCGTCAATTTCAACGGATTTAATAATTTCTTGAACGTTGTCTTGAATGTTCTTAGCTAATTGCGGGTGGTCAGAGACCTCAGAACAAGTCTCAATGACCAACAGAGGCTTGTGGTAGCGCTCGTATAGCTCAGACATGGCAATTCGAAGAAGGACAGGTTGTGCAAGGCAAGTTTCTACATTTTTGCGGACATATTTGTTGGTAAACAAATCTTGGATATTTTCCGCCGCATAATGTGAGAAGGCAATGAAGTCCACGATGCCTTCTCTTAAGGCGAAGACATCCTCTTCCGTAATACCCAGATCCAGCTGATTTCGCTCAATGTAGCGAAGGAAGTGGTTTGGATAGTGGCCCTTGGTCTGCACATCTGTAAAAATGTAGTTTTTACGTCTGTTCAACTCATGGCCCAAGGCATCGGTAGCTGAGTGATTTTCTTGGTGGGAATCACTATTGATGGTAATCAAGCTACCAAATTGGAAGGTTGGATTGATGGTTTGACCGAGCTTAACCACGTTTGCGGACGCGATTAGCTGATGGTGAGCAGCCAGCCAGATTTGTTGCTCTTGGTTTTCCGTGCTGTCAAAGTGTAGCCCAGCGCCTAAGAATGGCAAATAAGACAGAGCGCTCATTTCTTTAAAGGTAATCCAGTAAGTGACTTTTTCTTTAAAGTGGGTCAAAACGGCTTCGCAATATTTTTCGTACAGGGCAATCATTTGACGACTTTTCCATGCGCCGTATTTTTCATACAAATGAAGCGGGAAATCGAAATGAGACAGGCTTACAATTGGTTCGATGTCATTCTCTAGTAGTGCATCAATAATTGACTCATAGAAGGCAAGGACCTTAGCATCGGGTCTCCGCTCTTCTCCAGTCGGGAAGAGGCGAGTCCATGAAAAGGATAGCTGGTAGGTATTGAAGCCCATTGTTTTAATTTTTTCAATGTCTGCCAGATAATCCTGTTTGCTGGAGCCTTGTTTGAACAGATCGTAGGCTCCTAGGGGGATTGTTCGATAGTCAACTGTTCCGTCCATGACAGAGAGACGATAGTCTTCACCATACTGGGGCAGGATGTCGGTGATTCCTAGACTTTTACCATTACTTGATAGAATATTTCTAATCATATTAGTTCCTTTCAGTATTCATTCGCTGCTTGTTCTGAGCTTATTTTTTCTGTCTTTTAGTAATCATGGCTAAGGTTGATAGATTCTGTGTGACAGTAGTGAACTCAGAAGCCATGCTTTGCGATTGATATACGGCAGCAGACAGACTGATCGAATGGGCTCTCTCTGCACTGATTGATTGTTCAATAATCATTCTTTGTGATTGTGACTCAGCGATAGATAGACTGATTGAACGCTCTCTTTCCACGCTCATTGATTGCTCAATAGCGATACTTTGCGATTGCGATTCAGCAACAGACAGGCTGCGTGACTGTTCTTGCTCTAGGCTGATAGACTGCTCAATGATCTTACTTTGGGCTTCAGATTGGGCAAGGTAAATGCTGAATGAATGATCCTGTTCGACGCTGATTGATTGTTCAACGGCTCTGCTGAGGATTTTAGATTCTGCAGTAGATAAACTAAATGATTGTTCTTGCTCCAAGCTGGTAGACTGCTCAATAGTATCTCTTTTCGCTCTAGATTCCGCAGCTGTCAAACTGTATGAATATTCCTGTTCCAGATTGCGAGATTGTTCCACCGCCGCATGTTGTGATTGTGATTCCGCGATAGACAGGCTGCGTGACTGTTCTTGTTCCAAGCTGATAGACTGCTCTACGGCTACGCTTTTCGCTTGTGATTCCGCCATAGACAGGTTAGTAGATACTTCATTTTCTAGGCTGATAGACTGTTCAATAGCGATGCTTTGAATTTCATTTTCAGTAGCAGATAGGCTCAGTGATGCCTCGTTCTCCGCGCTAATAGATTGTTCAATTGCTCGACTTAAGGCTTCGGATTCCGCCACAGACAGGCTGATAGACGCTTCATTTTCTGCACTAATTGATAACTCGATCGCTTTACTTAGTGCTTCAGACTCTACGATAGATAAGCTCGTAGACACTTCGTTTTCCGTCATAATAGACTGTTCAATAGCTCTATCTAAGACTTGGGATTCTTCAACAGACAAGCTTGTAGATGCTTCGTTCTCTGCACTGATTGATTCTTCAATAGCAATGCTTTGAGAAACGGACTCTGCTACAGATAAGCTTGTAGATGATTCGATTTCCGCACTGATCGATTCTTGGACTGCAATGCTTTGCGCCACAGATTCGGCCACCGACAGGCTGGTAGACGCTTCAATTTCTGCGCTGATCGATTCTTGGATAGCAAGGCTCTGAGAAATAGACTCAGCCACGGACAAGCTGATAGACGCTTCGATTTCTGCGCTGATCGATTCTTGGATAGCAATGCTTTGAGATACAGACTCAGCCACGGATAAGCTCAGCGACGTTTCCAATTCTGCGCTGATAGATTCTTGGATAGCGATGCTTTGCGATACAGATTCCGCCACGGACAAGCTCTTAGACGCCTCGTTGTCCGCACTGAGAGACTCTTCCGCGGCCATGCTTTGAGATACAGACTCAAAAATTGATAAGCTCAGCGACGCTCTATTTTCTTCAAGGATTGATTGCTCGAAGGCATAACTTTGCGCAATTGACAAGCTAGCAGAAGTATCCGTTTCCTTGCTGTCAGATTGCCCAACTTCCAAACTTTGTGTCTGTGATTCGGTTACTTCTAAACTACGAGAAGCCTTTTTACTTTCTATACTTAATGATAGAGATATTGAATCAGCAGTGCTCTTCAAGCCCCTCTTTTTCATAGAATCTGAAGAAATGCTTGTCTCAGCAGATTCTGTCGTGCTAGCTGCCTGGCTTTTCGCTGCCATTTTTTCCTGCTCCAGACTAGTTTCGCTTTCTACAGCTGGAGATTCGTCTACTTCTTCTCCACCGATATTCATAACATCCAAGCGGTCGTAGTATTGGATCGATTCCAAAGCTTTCTCAATGAGGAAATTTTCTCTATCTTCTGGGTTCACATTGACTTGTGAGTTACTTCCTTCATTGTTATGAGCCGCAGAAGTGGATGATTCGTCCTCTTCTCCTTTTATAAGACGCTTAAAGCCACCTAAAAAATTACGAAACATACCTTTGTTCTCATCATTATTTGGCATGGACATACTCTCCCTAATTCTAATAATAATACTATTATAAAGGCTATCAGACCATCTGTCAAAATTTATTGCATTAAAATGAAAATTTTCAAAAGAAAGGGTTTTCTTGCTTCTTTCTGAGAACTTTTTTCCGAATTTTACCCATTTTCACACACTTTTTTGAAGGATTTGAAGTCGATAGAAATGATATCTTAGAAATAATGATATAATATGAGCAGTTATGATTGTATTCTGGTTATTCAATCCTAATACAAGGAGAGCAGTCATAGAGGGGTTAAGAATATAGACGAGTAGATCATAGTTTAAGGAAATCCGAATGAAGCTATTGAAAGATTGCAAACTTAAAAGAAGATGCAAGCGAATATGTGAGAAAAGCGGTTGGAAATGCTTTAAGGGATATTAGTAAGAAATTTCCAGAGTTGCTTAAAATTGAGCTCGATAGCTGGAACTTAGAAAGTAAAGTGATAAGACGAGTTTACAAGTTAGCAAGTAAATTGATTGTCTGACAAATTTGAATTTATTAAGGTGTGCATATGAAAGAAAAAAGACCTGATTTTGGAGATATAAAATCATTTGAAGAATTTAATAGATACTATTGGTATCGAGAAGAACTTTCACAAATTTGTAAGTCCCTTGGATTAGAGTATAGATGTACGAAGCAAGAATTGAACTATATTATCGAACAATATTTTAGGGGAAATAAAGTAGAAAAATTTTTGAAGACAGGAAACAAAAGTCAAGTCGAAGTGATAACCTTGGAGACTCCGTTACTTAACTGTGGTTTTTCTTTTAACCAAAAATTTCGAGATTATTTTTCAGCTGTAACAGGCATTAGTCCCTTTAAATTTAGTGCTGATATGGCAACGGCTTGGCGAAAAGTAAAAAGGGATAAAGATATAACATTCACTATTCAAGATATGATTAAAATATATTATGGTGAGTCAGATTATGCCAAGTATGATAGTTCGGCTTGCCAATGGAATCAGTTTCTAAAAGACTTTTGTTTAGATGAATTGAGCGATTGTTATTCTAATAAGTTAAAAGTTGCAGCTATTCTCTGGAAAGAAGTTAGAAACTCGATACATGAAAAAGTTTACTCACGGGAACTTTTAAAAAAGTATGAATCTAAAGTAGAGGAATACCGTAAGTAAACAGATTTCAGCTTGTCGAGCTGAATAAAGCTGGACGGCATTAATTTATATGCTATTTTAGCATAACACAATAATAAAATAGATGTTGGAGCGAGCATAGAAAAAAGAGGAGCCTCGTAATGAAGTTCCTCTTACTTTTGATTGTCCGAATCGGTATTTTCATTTCAAATAAAGGTAGTGAAAAAGGTAGTGATTTGAACGATATATATTGCTATGTACTAAACTCAAGAAAAAGAAAAAA
>ERZ772942.1263-NODE-1263-length-10562-cov-2.844199_pt1 | contig 10562 bp, 15 predicted proteins | sample MGYA00511135_ERZ772942 | MGnify/ENA primary metagenome ERZ772942 (study PRJEB29015, sample SAMEA2738099) | human oral metagenome | biome: human oral; feature: human-associated habitat; material: saliva | place: China | collected 2265 ... | reverse complement strand
GGGCTTTATTCACGCCCTGAAGCGAATTGCGAACTTCGCGAAAGCGGGTCAAGTGAAAAACACACGCGGCGCAATCAAAGACGCCAGCCGCTGGTCAATCGATTACGCGAGCGAACTGGCGCTATACGAATTAGAGCTTCTCGAGTATTGCTTTGAAAACGGCGCAGAGCCTGAGGAGCTGAAAGAATATATAGCAATGAGGCGGAGCGTTCACCGCGAAGCCAAGACAATAAGGTACTGGAATGAAAACAACAGCAGATGTGAACGGCTACGACGCGACAAGAAGAAAGAAGCTCAACAATAGAGTAACCTCAACTAAAATCGAGAGAGCTATTATCGAGGCGAAGCGCGAGTGCGAAGACCTAAACACAATCCAGGACTACGCCCTATTTTTGATTGACCACAGCGCGTACTGGCGCAGAGTGGGCTATCACGAAATCACGCGGCAATTAAAAGACTACTACTCAAAACAGGGGTAGTAGTTTTATTTTTATAAAGTTGTCCACAGGTCGAAAAAAAAGTATAAAAATCTCCACAAAAACCCTTGCATTTATTGAGAGGGTACAATATACTAAGAACATAGCAAACGTAAGAACAAAGGAGAAAACGCTATGACTAAAAACTTTCAACCTTTCACAATGAGCCTCATCGAGGACATCGAAGCAGGCAACGCGAAAATTGACGGAGGAGGCGCCGCTATCAGGAACCGCCAGACGGGCGAAATCAGCTGGGCTTACACGGAATACTTCACAAATGACAGGAACTGGAACAAGCTCCTAGCATTTTACGACATCGACGCTGACACAATCGTCTACTAAAACAAACAATAACGGGGGCGACCACCACCGCCCCCGCCAGGAGATAAAAAATGACAAAACTATACAACACAGCACTAGCAACATTAACAGCCTACGCAATTGCGCCCGAAGCAATCGCTACAGCGGTACTTATCATAGCGCTAACAATAAATGCTATCATTTATATAAATAAAACCCAGCAGAGCGCGCTAGCCGAGCCAGCACGCCGAGCATTAAGACGACAGAGAGGACTCTAAAGATGATTGAAAAAGTCAACCCAGACCACCCCGACAAATTAGCCGACCGAATAGCAGGCGCCCTCGTGGACTACGCCTATGAGGAGCAAGACGCTCCACGCGTAGCCTTTGAGGTGCTTCTCGGACACGGAGAGGTGAATATCATAGGTGAGAGCTCGGTATACGTACCGCGCCGCGTAGCCAAGCAAATCATAACGCGAATATTGAAGCACGAGGACTACAACCTGAATATGAACATTGTCGAGCAGGACGTGCGCTTAGCCGCGAACCAAGCCGAAGAACCACGCGCAGGTGATAACGGTATCTTCGCAGGCGAGCCAATCGACAAAGAGCAGTCGCTTCTTTCAAAAATCGCCCGAGGTATTCATCAAAAATACAACTCAGACGGTAAGTATATACTCGATATGAAGGCGGAGCGCCTCATCATCTGCCAGAGCGACGCAGAAGAGAACGCGCTAAGAGTAGACCTTTATAAAATCCTGGACGAAATCAAAGCCGAGGAGCTAAAAGACTACGACATTGTTATAAATCCACTCGGCTTATGGTCGGGCGGCGAGAACGTCGACGCAGGAGCAACCAACCGCAAACTCGGCTCAGATATGGGCAGAGCCGTAACGGGCGGAGGGCTTCACGGTAAAGACCTCAGCAAAGCAGACGTAGCCGTGAACATTTACGCGCACATCATAGCCACAGGCAACAACAAGCGCAAAGAATTAAGCTGCGCAATCGGCGACAACGAAATAGACGGAGTGCCCTACAAAGACATCGTGCTAATCGCCAAGCAATACGTCGACGAAATCGGAGGCTTCGAACGCCTCGCAGAATGGGGGTTAGCATAATGTAAAGGAGGGAGCGAGGAATAACCAGACACTAAACTAAAGCAAGGAGTAAACAAGAATGAACCCAGAACGAAGAAACGCACGCGACGGAGCCAACTACGTCCGAATACAGAAGGGACACAGCGTCCTTATGCACGTATTGCTAGCATTTTTTACAATGGGCTTTTCGCTAATATGGACAATCTACTACGCGATATCGCCGAACCACTACTTTCACGCATAGAGAGGAGCAGAAGAAAATGTTTTACAACAAGCACAAGACCGTAGACTACGACTACAGCGCAACCATAGACGAAATCGACGAGCGACAGCAGGCACTAAACTACATCGCCGAATTATCAGAAGCAGACAAGACCGCCTTCTTCGAAGCCGCGGAACTCATCTGGCGAGGATACGAACGACTTCGCCAAATGGAAAAACACACCACCACGCAAACAATCGAGCAACCAACTAAAGAAGAGGAGAACTTAAACTATGAAATCTGAGAAAGAACTAAAAGCTATATCTGTAGAAATCCACGTACAGGAGCTGAGGGGCGAAAGCGGCGAAATGGTAGACCGCGCAATAGGAAAATCCGAGGGCTTCTTTCTTCTACTAATCGTATTAACGATTGGTCTAAGCAACGTCATAGCGCAGGGAATAATTAAAGGCTTTGACCTACTGGGCATTTTGATACTCATCTTCGGTCTTATTATCGAAGTACGAACGATTAAGGAAGTTATGGACTACGAAAGCGCACTAGTAGAAGGAGCCAAGCTGGCTATCTTTGTAGGCGAATGCCTCGACGAAACCGAGCGCGAGGAAGTCATAAAGAAAGCCAAAGCCGCAGAAAAGAAAGCCGCACCAAAGAAACGCAAGCCACGCACAAAGAAATCAGAAGCGAAAGCGGACGACAAACCAAGCAAGAAAGCAAGCACTAAATAAAGAACGAACACACAGGCACCTGAAAAACACAGAAGGCTCCGAGAATAACAACATCTCGGGGCTTTTTGATATAATGCAATTATGACAGAGAATACGCAAACAGAGGTAAAAGAACCGACAGCTCCAACCAAGGACTGGACACCAACCCCACCAAGCAAAGAAGCACAGAACGCGAAACGACGACGCGACGCGGTTATGATTGAGCATAAATTGGCGGGCGATGAGAAGAGGTTTACAGAGCTGGCAAGGGAAACCGTCGTAGTTGACACATCGCAAAAATTGAAACGGGACAAGCACGGTCGCTTCATAAAAGGCACAGGCGTACCCGCAGGATTAGCCGTAAATCCACAGAACCGAAGCGCGGGCGGCTGGACTAACAAAAATATGATATCTTACTGGTATAAATACTTTATGAAAATGACCACCGCACAGGCGCGACGCTGGCTATCGAAGGTACCAGAAGACGAGAGAACCGTCGCGCAGGAGATAGCCTTTGCAAGAATTACCGACGCACGCAAGGGTGGTAAAATCGGATTGAATACTACCCAGGAAATCACAGACCGCACGGAGGGTAAGGCTCCGCAGTTTGTGAACACAAGCATAACGACCTCATCAATCGAAAGCCTGAACCTGACGAACGAAGAACTCGCACAAATCGCATTTAACGACGTAGACGAGGACTAAAAACCCGCCTCGTGATATTTTCACGAAAAGGGGGGCGGCAAAAAGACAACCAAATTGCCGCGAAAATGAACGCCAAGCCGAAAAATCGGCAAAAAATGGTAAAAAAATATATCATATGGAGCATATCACGCAGGAACAGGCTCGAGAAATACGCCGAGAACTACAGAAGCAAGCGCTCGTAAAGCTAGCGCCATATAACCTGTATGCATATGCGAAGGTTATGCGCCCGTCATTTTACCGCGCAGACAGACCGCACTTAAAACAGATGTGCGACATATTGCAGTACTTCCTCACCGAAGACCACGGCTATCAATTCTTACTACTCGACGCACCACCACGCCACGGAAAGAGCCTCACAGGACAGACCGCGGTGGAGTGGGTCTTTGGCAAGAACCACCTGCTCAAAGTTATGACAGGGAGCTACAACGAAACGCTCTCAACCACCTTCGCCGAAAGCGTGCGCAACACGATAGCCAGCCAGAAGGCAGAAGACCAAACAGTTGTATATAGCGACATCTTTCCATACACAACCCTCCAATCAGGAGAGAGCAGTAAAGCGCTCTGGGCTTTGAAGGGAAGCTATGGCAAATCGTACCTGGCAACCAGCCCGAAGGGTACCGCGACGGGCTTTGGCGCGAACCTGCTCGTGCTTGACGACACGATTAAGAGCGCGGAAGAAGCGCTGAACGAGCGAACCCTACAGCAAATCTGGGACTGGTTCACAAGCACAATGCTTCAGCGAATGGAGGGCGACTGGCGCGTGATTGTCATTATGACCCGCTGGGCAACTGGCGACATCGCGGGCAGGATTAAATCCTCATACGGCGAGGATAAGGTTCTGGAGCTGAACCTGAAAGCAATCGACGACAATGGAAATATGCTTTGCCCGAGCATTTTATCACGGGAAGACTACGACCTGAAGACGCAGGAAATGCTTCCAGCCATTGCCGCCGCGAACTATCTCGGCGAGCCAATGGACGTCAAGGGAGTGCTTTATAAGAGCCTGAACACCTACGCGATTATGCCGCAGACCGACGACGAGCGCGTTTGGGCTTATTGCGACACCGCAGACACAGGAAGCGACTACCTCTGTATGATTGTCTACAAGATTATCGACAGCGAGGCGTACGTGCTTGACGTCGTCTTTACCGACGAGGATATGGACACCACCGAAACAGAGGTCGCGGATTGCCTTTATCGCAATAACGTAACGAACGCCACTTTCGAAAGCAACAACGGCGGACGGCTTTATAGCAAGAATATCGAGCGACGCCTAGCCGAGAAATACGCAAGCAATAAAACAGTCATCGAGGCAGTGCCGCAACACAAGAATAAGGAGGCGCGTATTCTTTCATCAAGCGCGTGGGTACAGAAACACGTTTATATGCCAGAGTCGTGGAGTAGTCGCTGGCGAGCTTTTCACACCAACGTCGTGTCGTATCAGAGCAAAGGCAAGAACGCGCACGACGACGCGCCAGACGTCCTGGCAAGCATTTACGAGCATATCACCGCGCAATCACCGCCAGTACTGTATAATAAAAGCATATTGACGAACGGCGCCAACATCAGCCGTCGCCGCGGATTATTCTAAGAAAGGGAACACCGCCAAAAATGAGCAAAGCCTTTAAACCATTTACACAAGCACCAGACACAGACCTACACAGCGTCGACGTTGTGAAAGCCGCGATAGCCTACAACACGAAATTAAAAGCGCGCCTGGACAAATTAGAGAACTACTACTTCGGCGACCACGACATCAACAGCCGTCAAACGCAGTCAGGCGTGAACAACAAGGTAGTAGTGAACCACGCGAGCTACATCACCGACGTGAATGTCGGCTACTTTTTGGGAAGCCCCGTGGATTATGAAACAAGCGAGGGCGTCAACATCGAACCAATTATGGACGAATACGACCGCCAGGTCATCGCAGACCTCGACAGCGAAATAGCCCGCGACGTATCAATATACGGCTACGCCTACGAATACATCTACACAGACGAGAACAGTGCTATCTTCAGCGCGCACTATGACCCGCGCAACGTCGTGCTAGTGCGCGACAATACCGTCAAGCAGTCGAAAATCGGCGCGATTATTTACATACCGCAGACGGACGACAACGGAACCATTAAGAGCTATACGGTCTACATCGCGGACAAGGAATACGTAGCCGAATACACGACCGAAGCCGAGCCTAAGAAATTAACAGAGGTAAAACCAAAGCACGCGCACGCAATGGGTGACGTCCCAGTGATTGAATACCGCAACAACCCAGCACGCACGGGCGACTTCGAGGGCGTTATCGGATTGATTGACGTCTACAACGTATTGCAGAGCGACCGAATTAACGACAAGGCGCAACTGGTCGACGCAATCCTCGCGCTCTATGGAGTGTCATTAACCAACCAGCAGGTAGAAGACCTGAGAAACAACCGCGTCATCTCATCGATACCGAAAGACGCAAAAATAGAATACATCGTCAAGCAATTAAACGAGTCAGACGCCGAAACGCTTCGCACTTCGATTGAGAAAGACATTCACAAAATCAGCAAGACGCCGAATATGTCAGACGAGAACTTTGCAGGCAACTCGTCAGGGGTAGCCCTGAAGTACAAGCTTTTGGCAATGGAGCAGAACATCAAGACCAAGGAACGCTACTTTGAGCGCGGACTAATGGAACGTATGGCAATCTACGCAAGCTTCCTCAAGGTCAAGAACAACACCGAGCCAATCACCGCCCGCGACGTTGACGCGAAGTTTACGCGAAGCCTGCCAGCAAACGACCTGGAAGTAAGCCAGATGATAAACAACTTAACCGACCACGTCGACGACGAAACGCTAATTAGCCAGCTGTCCTTTGTCCGCGACGCCAGCGAGGTTATCGAGCGATTAAAAGCCGACAAGGAAGACGAGCAAGCAAGCAACGCCGACGACATCAGTAACCTCGAAGAGCCCGAGCCAATAGAACCAGCAAAGCCAGAAGTAGCCGAGGAGTAGGCGCGTGAAGTCCGCGGAATACTGGCAACAGCGCACCGAAAGACGCGGCGCAGACATAAGCCGACACATTGACCGCCAGTCGGTGAACGTTGCAAAAATCTACTCAGACGCGGCGAAGATTGTCCAGCGCGACATCGAGCGAACCTATCAGAAATACAGCGACAAGACAGGAATAGATGTCGGACAGCTTAAGGAGTTGCTCAGCCGAGGCGAAACCGACCGCTTCTGGAAAACCGCCGAGGGCAGGCTAAGCCGCCAGTACATCAAGGAAAACTACAAGGCACGCATAACGCGCCTCGAGGAGTTTAAGCACAACCTCTACGCGGAGGCTATGACAATCACGAAGCCACGCATAGAACTCTCGACGAAAGCGCACGCCGAAACAATCAAGCGGAGCTACCTGAAAACCGCCTACGACATCGAGCAGACGACAGGACGCCGCGCACAATTCACGCAAATAAACACCAGGCGACTAAACCGTATGCTAGGCGAGCAATGGAACGGCGCGAACTACAGCCAGAATATCTGGAGCAGTACAAACAGATTAGCTCAAGACTTGAGCCAGCGCACAGCCGCAGGACTACTGGCGGGCAAATCGCCGCAATATCTCGCCCGAGAAGTGCGCCAGCGCTTCGACGTGGGCGCCTACGAGGCAATGAGGCTTATACGCACAGAAACGACCTACTTTGAGAACGAAGCCGAAGCCAGGCTATACGAGGAGCTAGGAATAACCGAGTACGTCTTTATGGCGACCTTGGACACGCGCACCAGCGAAATATGTGGCTCACTGGACGACAAGCGCTTCAAGCTATCGGAGCGCGAGGTAGGCGTAAACTGCCCGCCAATGCACCCGAATTGCCGCTCAAAGATTAGAGCTTACCTGGGCGACGACGCAGAGCCAAGCCTGAGGCGCTCACGGCTGGAAGACCGCGAAGACCTAGACACAGCACCGAGCGAGGTGCAGAAGTATAGGAGCTTCGACGATTGGCAGAGCGGACGAGGCGAGGAAACACTAAGCGCGAAACCAACAGCACCACCAATCGCCTACGCAATGCAGGACGTCATCGGAACGCAGGGCGAGCCAATGGAGCCAGAGGACGCAATCAAGGCAAACCCACGCTACGACGAGGGCGGAGGCTACAAGAGCAACTGCCAGAGGTGCGTCCCCGCATACGAATTAAGACGCCGCGGTTATGATGTGGAAGCTTTACCAAACACCCCGAAACTCAGGCGCGAGTTTAGCGGAACCATACGCGAAATGGAGTGGCTCTGGAAGAAGGAGGTCGACTTTTTGGGCTGGAAGAAAATCGACGGCAGACTATACAAGTCGGAGTATCCTGAAATGGTAAGCCACACGAAAGAATTGCCAGTAGGCGCAAGGCTCCAGGTGTTCTTCTACGCCCGCAACGGACGCTCAGGACATACGCTAATAGCCGAGCGCGTGAAATCCACCGCAGGCAATCCAGACGGGCTGCGTTTTATCGACCCGCAGAACGGCGAAAGCTTCGACACTCCGCCATATAAAAATAAAATGACCAGGTGGGGCTTTATGCGCATAGACAACGCCAAAATTGACACGGAAATGCTTCCGTATATCGTGAGAAAATCAGGCAAAGCACAACCGAAACCGAAGAAAGGAGCGAAGAGATGAGCATAACAGCAAGCAGAGCTGAGCTACTAGTAGGCAAGGGCTACGAAAACGTGGGCGAGATGAAGGGTTACATAATTTACGCGCCGAAAGACGAGGAAACGAAGCTCAAACGCCCACATTATCTGGTGGTCGACAAGAACACAGGACGCCTGAGGAATATTTGCTTCGAGCAATTCAGCGACGACGAGGAACTGAACGCGCCGTTTCTGAAAATCGACGCAGAAGTAAAAGCATATGAGAGTTTATTCTAAAATATGTTACAATTTAAGCAAGCAGGACTAAAGCCGAGCTTGTTCGACGGAACTGAAACGGCAACCTTTAAGAAAAGCTGACGAGCTTAAAACGGAAAAGGAGATTAAGGTGAAAAACGACAACGCCGAAAACAACGAAGCGCAAGCAGTAGACAACGCCACGCAGGAGGAGAAGCAGACAGAAGACCGCCTGTTTACACAAGAGGACGTAAACAGAACGGTAGAGAGTCGCTTAGTCCGAGAGCGCAAGAAGTACGACAAGGAACTCGACCGACGCATAGCCGAGTACGACCGCCAAGCAAAGCTTAGCGAAGAGGAGCGCGAAGCCGAGCGACGTGCACAATCGGAACGCGAGCTAGCAGAGAAAGAGCGACAAATCACGCTGAGAGAAAACCTCTTTAACGCGAAGAACGTGCTGATTGAAAAAGGTATATCCCACGAGCTGGCTGAATTGGTAGTAGACGCAGACGTTGAAAAGCAGGAGCAGAATATCGCGACTTTGGAAAAGCAGTTTGGAAAAGCTGTCGAAGCCGCAGTAGCAGAGCGACTGAAAGGAAGCACACCGAAAGCTCCACAGGAAAGCGCCTCGAGCGCTCAAAAATACGGTGAAGTAACCGTCATCTAAACAATTAGGAGATTATAAAATGGCACAGGACGCTAAAAGCATTTTGAGCAACACAGACAAAGATAAATTGGCTGTGAGCTACGGCTACGTTATCGAGTCAATCCAGAAAGGCTCACTAGCTGCACGTTTTAAGAACAAGGACTTGTCAGGCGACCCAACAACAGGAAGCGTCGAAGCAAACCGCTTTGTAAACGCGAAGGGTAAAGACTACGGCACAGCTCGAACAGCAGCCAAGGGCGACGCATTAAACAACAAGGGCAAGGTCTTCGTCCAAATCGACACAGACCGCGAAATTGTCGAGGAAATCGCACAGAAGGACGTGAAGCTACGCGGTATCCCTGGCATTATCGACAGCCGCAAGAAGAACCACGCGCAGACTGTTATCTCAGAAACTGACGCTAAGTTCTTCAGCGTTGCCGAAGCGGAAGGCTCAGAAGTAGTCGTAACCGCAGAGCCAACAATTCAAGACAAGGTAGAGGCTCTTATCCAAGCAATCGAAACGACCAAGAACGATTATGTCGACGGCGTTGACCGCGAGATGATTAAATTGTCTTTGACACCAAAAGCTTACGGTAAACTACGCAACTACCTAGACACTGTAAAAATCGGTGTAACCACAGACGTAGAGGAAATCCAAATGTTCCACGGCGTAGAAGTAGTAAGCAACGTACGCCAGACCAAGGACGCAATCGCTTTCGTAGACGGCGCAATTGCACAGCCACTGATTGTCGCACAATACGACGCAGAGAAGCTACCTTTGTCAAACGACTACGCTGCCGAAATGTTCTACAACTACGGCACCAAGGCAGTAACACCTGACTTGATTAAGTTCGCAACAGTAGCGTAATAAATCAAATCAAAGGCAGAGGCGGGGGCAACCCCGCCAACGCCACAAGGAGAACAAAGTGAGAACTTTCGAAAATGTAACAACAGGCACACTCGAGCGAGTAACCAACGAGGCAGTCATCGAGATGATGATTAACTCCGAACACTACGTCGAAGTTACCGAAGAGGCGGCACCAGAGCAAAAAAAGGCTAAGGCAGAAGCGCCAAAAGAAGACTAAGAACGAGGCGCTACACGGCGCCTTATTCAGGTATAAGGAGGAACGTGAACAAGGAGCAGAAAGAGCGAATAAAGCTACATATACAAAGCCTACGCTCGAACGAACAACAACACGACGAAGCACTCGAAGACTTCGTTATTGAAGAAATCGCCGACCGCGTCAAATTATACCTGAACGCCGACGAAATCGAACCGCGACTCGAAAGGATTGTAGCGCGAATTGTCGTAGCCAGCTTGACGCAAGCAAGCGAACAAAAAGCGAACGGCAACATTGAGCAAGCAGTCCAGAGTATCAGCGACAACGGTCAGTCAATCTCATACAAAGACGGTGTAAAGAACTACTACGCAAGCGCCACAGATAGCGAGCTACTGGGCGGCTTTGCAGAGCTACTGGCACCATACAGGAGGGCGAACGTTGCGGGGGCTAGATAATATGAAGACCGCGGTGGCGCGGACGTTTTACGACAAGGAAGCCGA
>ERZ772942.1261-NODE-1261-length-10573-cov-2.307093_pt1 | contig 10573 bp, 8 predicted proteins | sample MGYA00511135_ERZ772942 | MGnify/ENA primary metagenome ERZ772942 (study PRJEB29015, sample SAMEA2738099) | human oral metagenome | biome: human oral; feature: human-associated habitat; material: saliva | place: China | collected 2265 ... | reverse complement strand
GTTCAGCGGTGATGTGCTATTCCAAGGTTCTATTGGTCGGACGGATCTCCCGCATTCCAGTCCAGAGGATATGGAGGCCACACTCAAGGGGCCAGTCTTGTCTTTGGCGGACCATCTGCATGTGCTTCCCGGCCATGGTCCGGCCACAACAATGCGTGCTGAGAGGATGAATAACCCGTTCCTGCGGCAGCTATACTGAGTAGCCGTGAGTAACTCCAAGAAGATTCAACGCTTTTCCGCACCCAAAGGCGTGCCGGACTATGTGCCACCTGCGTCCACCGAGTTTCTGCGTGTACGGAATGGATTCCTGCATCAGGCTCATGTGGCCGGGTACGAATACATTGAGTTGCCAATCTTCGAGGAAACTGCGCTTTTCGCCCGCGGAGTCGGTGAGTCGACCGACGTGGTGAGTAAAGAAATGTACACGTTCCAGGATCGCGGTGAACGGTCCGTGACGCTCCGGCCTGAAGGTACCGCCGGTGTGATGCGCGCAGTGATTGAGCATGGCCTGGATCGTGGTCAGCTTCCCACGAAGCTAATGTACGCAGGCCCATGCTTCCGCTACGAACGACCACAGGCGGGCCGCTACCGTCAGCTGCAACAGATGGGTGTGGAGTCCATCGGCGTGGATGATCCTGCCCTGGATGCCGAGGTAGTAGCACTTGCGGACCGCTGCTACAAGTCAGTGGGCTTGACCGGGTACCGTCTGGAAATTACCAGCCTGGGCGACAGCACCTGCAGACCCGCCTACCGACAGAAGCTTCAGGAGTTTCTGTTTGCCCTGCCGCTGGACGAGGAAACCCGACGCCGCGCGGAAATCAACCCACTGCGTGTGTTGGACGATAAGCGCCCTGAGGTGCAGGACATGACCGCCGACGCGCCGCTGATGCTGGATCACCTTTCACCGGAAACCCGGGAGCACTTCGAGACCGTCACGGGTCTACTTGACGACATGGGCGTGGCTTACGTGATCAACCCCCGCATGGTGCGTGGCTTGGACTATTACACCAAGACTTGCTTCGAGTTTGTGCACGATGGGCTGGGTGCGCAGTCCGGTATCGGCGGCGGTGGACGTTACGACGGCCTGATGGCTCAGCTCGGCGGCCAAGAACTCTCTGGCATCGGCTTCGGGTTGGGCATTGACCGCACACTCTTGGCACTCCAGGCTGAGCAGGCCGAGACTGGCGACACTCGGCGCGTTGATGTGTTTGGAGTGCCCATGGGTTCGGCTGCGAAACGCGCCATGGCCGTTTTGATTAACCAACTGCGCAGCAACGGTGTAAGCAGTGACATGTCCTATGGTGACCGTGGACTCAAAGGTGCCATGAAAGGTGCCGACCGTGCCCACGCGCGTTTTGCACTGATCCTGGGTGACCGCGAATTGGAAAACGGCACTATCGCAGTGAAAGATCTTGCTGCGCAGACACAGACTGATATGGATCTTGCCGCTGTGGTGCCGTATCTTGTGGACGAGTTGGGCTAGCTGCTCAAACCGCCGTTTATGACGCGGCATTCCAATCGGCAAGCGGGCCATAATGCAAACCCGAAAGATACAGACTAACCAGTCGGTGCACAATATCTGGATCAATTGCTGAGACCCCAGGGGCCGGGGCACGCGCAACTGTAATGAGGCCGATGATGAAGGTCTCATGGCGAATTCCTTCCACCACAAGTCCGTGCTCTTGGGCCTTCGCCATGATCTGGCTGCCGTGGCCAGATGCCACCGCGCGGATGCGCGTGATTTCTGCCGGAATGTCCTGATCCGGTGCCAGCGCGGACACCAGCGGTGCGATTCCCAAGTCCACCAGGGTTTTCACATAACGGAACCACTCGGCCTCGGGGTTGGAATCGAATCGTTCCAACACCGATTGCTGTAGCTCAATCACTTTGTCGAACATGTAGGCCGCGCAGGCGTGAATCAGAGCGGTACGATCAGGAAAATTGCGGTAGAGGGTAGCAATGCCCACGCCAGCTTTGTCTGCGATGGTCTCTAGTGGAACAATGTCAGTGCTGGTGCGGAAGATCTCACACGCGGCCTCAATGATACGAATGCGGCGGGCGAGGGCATCTGAACGCACGAGACTGATCAACTCCTGAACAGGTGGGGCGGGTTTTCACCATCATAACTAATAGTTGCCTCTCCGTTTTGATGAGGCACTACACAAGGAACTGGATGTGGATAAACGCACTCTCCACGATGTCCTCGGACACGCCGATGAGCTTATGGCGCTGCGGGAACACGTACACTCCCTCCTGAGCACACTAGATGCGCACGCTGTCGTGGAGGGCGTGGGTGTGCAGGGCGTCGATAAGCGGTTTTTTCCAGCGTCACGGGTGCGGTGGCCGCAGCACATTAATGCTCACGCTGAACTAAGTAGTCGGCCCGGCGCGTATGACACGTTGCGGTGGTTTATGGATGACACAGCTGCCGTTCCACAACTGCGGGCCAGCGCCGCCGATGCCACCGCCAGTTTTTTGCGGCGTTTGTTCGGTGGGGTAGATGTGAACCGTGCGATAGCGGATGCCAATGCTCTTGCGCAGCGAGTCAGTGACCCCGTGCGGTATGCGGATGTTCGCATGCTTCTTGGTATTGCCTCCACAGCCGATGCGCAGCCCACCGACCCGCTGTCTGGGCCTGGGCCACGGGCCATTGGTCAGGCCTTGAACATGCCAGGTGCGCAGGTGGAATCCTACGACGGATATGCGATCTTCCAGGTGCAATCGCAGGTTCGTGCGCTGCTCGACGACCCTAACTCTGAACCTAACCTACGCCGTGCAGCCGACACTCATGTTCGTGCGTTGAACGAGGGGCGTGCCCACGAGCTCATGGCGCAGATGCCCGTAGATTCATTGAAAACGGTGACAAAAGATCGCCTGCGATTTGGCAACCTACACAGCATTGGTGTGACCACCGTTGCGGACGTGCTACGTGCCTCCGCAGCCGCGCTAACCGCAGCAAATGGGGTAGGGGAACAAACGGCAATACGCATGAAAGCCGCAGCGCAGACCTTGCTGAATGAGGCCACGAGCACCTCCACACCACTGATCGGCGACGTACCGACACCCCCGGCCGTGGCGTTGGTGCGAATATTAGCGCGTTACGAACAATGCGCCGACGTTCTGGGTGAGGTGGAACGTGATCGGCGCGACCGCTTAGTGGAGCTGTGCGCACAGCTTCCGCCTTCCTTTGCCACCGAACCATGGCTTGTGGCGTACACCGACCCTACCGCCTATGCGCAAGCACACGACGACATGGCCTGGATGATCGCCAACCCCAGCCTGTTCCAGCCGCGCTATCCGGTGGATCCTGGCGACGATGTGTGGCAGGACTATTTGCAGCGTCCCGCCCACTACCAGAGCTTATTGGGGTCACTGCTGCGAATTGAGGCCGAGGGGATAGATGAGCGTCACGACGCCGCGACTCTCCAGCACATCCGTTCGTTGGAGCTGGATACAACCCACGTCAAAAATCTTTTCCTCCGCGGCTATCAGTCCTATGGCGCGCGCTTCGCCGTGGTGCAGCAAAAAACCATCTTGGGCGATGAGATGGGGTTGGGCAAAACCATTCAAGCCATCGCCTTTGCCGCGCACCTGTACGCCAACGGTTTGCGACGCATTGTCGTGGTGTGCCCGGCGTCGGTAATGGTCAACTGGAAACGCGAACTGAACGCCTTCTGCACTATGGAAGTTTTCGTCGCACACGGCCCTAGTAAAGAATTCTACCGTCACTCCTGGGCATCAGCTGATTCAGGTGGAGTACTGCTATGCACGTTCGATGGTGCACGAGTGCTGGATCTTTCCGACTCTGACGTGGTCATTGTGGACGAAGCACATGCAGTGAAAAACCCGCGATCCAAACGCGCCCAAGCAGTAGCGTCAGTGATCGCACAATGCGAGTATGCGTTGCTGCTTACCGGTACCCCAATGGAAAATCGCGTGTCCGAGTTCGCCACCTTGGTGGGGTACGTCCAGCCAGAACTAATCACACGCGGCATGGAATCCATGAGCGCCGAACATTTCCGACGCCGCGTCGCCCCCGCCTATTTGCGCAGGAATCAAGAGGACGTCCTTGACGAACTCCCGGCGCGCATCAACAATGACGACTGGATCACCCTCACTCCCGCCGACCAGCGCATGTATACCGCGGCCGTGGAACAAGGCTCCTTCATGGACATTCGCCGTGCTGCCTTTCTCGCGCCGGGTGAGCCAGCCAAAATCACCCGCATCAAGGAAATACTTGACGATGCCCGCGACAACAACCATCGCGCCATCATCTTCTCCTACTTTCGCACAGTACTTGATGCTATCGCCGGTGCACTCGACCCTGAGTTGGTCGCAGGGGTCATTACGGGGGCGACTCCTCCAAACAAGCGGCAAGACTACGTTGATGCCCTGGGTAAGGCACCGGCTGGCAGTACGCTACTCGCCCAGATAACTGCTGGTGGGGTGGGGCTGAACATTCAAAGCGCCAGCGTGGTGATTATTGCCGAACCGCAGCTGAAACCCACCATTGAAGACCAAGCGATCGCCCGGGCGCACCGCATGGGACAAACCACCGCAGTCAACGTTCACCGCTTGATCGGCGACGATACGGTGGACGAACGCCTCTTGGAACTTCTCGCTGGAAAACGGCAGCTGTTTGAGCACTACGCTCGTCCTTCTGAATCTGCGGGTGTTGCCGATGCTGTGGATGTGAGCGAACAGCAGCTCGCGGCAGCGGTGATCAAGGCTGAGCGCCAACGATTGGGCATTGATAATGAATGAACGTGATGGGAATGGAGATGTGGCCACGCTCGTCGCCAACCTGCGCGGCATGTCTTTCCAATACAAACTCCATGTGGGTGAGCTGCCTGACGAATCTGAGATGGTACTGCTTTCCGACCTCGCTGATGCCGGTAAAGCGCGAGAAGTTGCTCAGGTTTTCCATGCACATTACGGGACTCCACGGCTGCGCTTTGCGGGGTCTTTAAGCTTTCAACGCTGTGCCCACCGCCTTGTTGGCATTGTGGTTGGCACATGGCTGCTCACGGGTAACGTTCCAGTACTTGCGCCAGATGAGACAGCGCTACGGATAACTCATGGCGGTGCGACCGAGCTGCACGTGGCCTCGTGGCACACGGTTCATGGCAGCGCCGCTAAGTGTATGCATCACGTATCCACGCTTATGGAACCGCTGGTGGATGCCTTCCGTGCCGGAACTGGGGTGGGGCGTGCCAACCTTCATGGCAATGTAGCCGCAACGGTTGGTGGGGTTGTGCGGAATGCGCGGCGTCGTCACGAGCATTGTGGCCTTCATGGGGCAGTGGGAGAAGACCTGTTAGAGCACGCAATTGGTGACGGGCGACCGCTCAGCACCTATGGATGGTTTGAGGAGGCGCAGTTTTTCCGGGCATCGTGCTGCCATTGGCACACCACGGGCAACGACAATTGCGATTGGTGCACACACCGAAGCGTGGAGGAGCGAAGAGCAAGGTTCGCTCAGAACGGTTAAAGAAGGGCACTACCCCTGGTAAGCGCCGCGTTCCAACGTGTCACATGCGCTCATAGTGCCCGCACGGTATCCCGTCAGGAAGGCTTGCTGGCGCTGATCAGACGAGCCGTGAGTCCAGGTATCGGGGCGGACACCACCCCCGGAACGTTGCTGGATGTTGTCGTCGCCAACCGCGCGGGCGGTATCCACGGCGTCCTGCACCTGCTGGTCGGTAATTGGCTCCAGGTCAGCATCAGGGCCTTTTTGTGCGTGGTGCGCCCAGATGCCGGCGTAGCAGTCGGCCTGCAGCTCAATTTTCACGGCGTTGGAATCCTCGCCCGGGTCGTTGTAGTTGCTCAGGCCCAGCGTGCTTTCCAATTGCTGAATGTGGTGGCCGAATTCGTGCGCGACAATATATTCCTGGGCCAATGGGGCATTCGCACCACCCAGTGAGGTGAGCTGCTCAAAAAACGATACGTCAAAATACGCGGTTTTGTCGCTGGGACAGTAGAAGGGGCCAGTGCTGGAGGACGCGCGCCCGCACCCCGTGTTCGTGGAGTTGGTGAACATAGTAAGCCCAGGTTTTGTGTAGGCAATCCCCGCTTGTTGGGGCAGAATGGATGACCACACGCGGTCCAAGGACTGTCCGGTCAACTCCACGCGGCAATCAACGTATTTGTTGGCGTCGTCACCCGTTTCGCAGGGATGTTGCGAACCTTGAGGGAGCGCAGGCTGGCTTTGTTGCTGCTCATTACCAATGATCTGGCCGATGTCGGAGGGGTTTCCGCCCAGCAGGAGGAAAAGCCCGACCAACACAAGAGTGCCTATGCCGCCGCCAACGGCGATGGTCCCGCCGCCACCGCCCCCGGTGCGTTGGGCACGGTCGGAGGTTTTGCGTAGATCACCACGAAACGTCATAGTGCTGATCTTGCCATACTTACCAAAGGGGGCAAATGCTTACACTCTGCAGTAAGGCAGGTAGAATCGCCCGGCAGAGACTTTTTACAATTCCGATGGGAAGGAACCAATTCACGTGCTGCGCACACATCTCGCGGGTGATCTGCGTAAAGAAACAGCAGGTCAGACAGTCACCTTAACTGGCTGGGTTTCTCGCCGACGCGACCACGGCGGCGTTATTTTTATCGACCTGCGCGACCGTTCCGGTATCGCCCAGGTTGTGTTCCGCAACAGCGATGTCGCTGAGCGTGCGCACCATCTCCGCAGCGAATTCTGTGTTCGTGTCACCGGCGTGGTGGAACAACGCCCCGAAGGTTCCGAAAACCCCAACCTTGCCTCCGGCGATGTAGAGCTCAACGTCACCGAATTGGACATCCTCAACGAATCTGCCGCCCTACCATTCCAGGTAGACGATGCCGCGTCTAGCTCCGGTGAAGTCGGTGAGGAAACGCGTTTGAAGTACCGCTACTTGGATCTTCGTCGCCCCACCCAGGGTGAGGCTTTGCGCCTGCGGTCTGCCGCGAACCGTGCCGCCCGAGCCGTGTTGGACTCCCATGACTTTGTGGAAATTGAAACCCCCACTCTCACCCGCTCCACCCCGGAGGGTGCCCGCGACTTCCTGGTTCCGGCGCGCCTGAAGCCTGGCACGTTCTACGCGCTACCGCAATCTCCGCAGCTGTTTAAGCAGTTGCTCATGGTTGCAGGCATGGAACGCTACTACCAGATTGCACGCTGCTACCGTGATGAGGATTTCCGCGCCGACCGCCAGCCGGAATTCACCCAGCTGGACGTGGAAATGAGCTTTGTGGACCAGGACGATGTGATCGCCCTGGCTGAGGAAATTTTGGTGGCGTTGTGGAAGCTCATTGGATACGAGATTTCCACCCCGATTCCACGCATGACCTACGCCGACGCCATGCGCCTCTATGGTTCCGACAAGCCCGACCTGCGTTTTGACATCCAGATTGTGGAATGTACAGACTTTTTTGCCAACACGTCCTTCCGCGTGTTCCAGAACGACTACGTGGGGGCCGTGGTCATGGACGGTGGTGCTTCCCAGCCGCGACGTCAGCTTGATGGCTGGCAGGACTGGGCTAAGCAACGCGGCGCAAAAGGTCTGGCCTACATCCTTGTCGGTGAAGACGGTGAACTGTCCGGCCCGGTGGCTAAGAACATTACTGAGGAAGAACGCGCTGGCATTGCCGCTCACGTGGGTGCGAAACCTGGTGATTGCATTTTCTTCGCCGCAGGTGACGCGAAATCGTCCCGCGCATTGTTGGGCGCTGCCCGCGATGAGATCGCGCAGCGCCTTGGCCTGATCAAAGAAGGGGAGTGGGCATTCACCTGGATTGTCGATGCACCCCTGTTTGAACCTGCCGCCGACGCCAAGGCATCCGGTGATGTGGCACTGGGGCATTCCGCCTGGACTGCAGTGCACCACGCCTTCACCTCCCCGAAACCGGAAAGCCTGGATACTTTTGACACCAACCCCGGTGACGCTCTTGCCTATGCGTATGACATTGTGTGCAACGGCAACGAAATCGGCGGTGGCTCCATTCGTATTCACCGCCGTGACGTGCAGGAACGCGTATTTTCCGTCATGGGTATCACGGATGAGGAAGCCCAAGAGAAGTTCGGATTCCTCCTTGATGCCTTCGCCTTCGGTGCCCCGCCACACGGCGGCATCGCCTTCGGCTGGGACCGCATTGTCTCCTTGTTGGGTGGCTTTGAGTCCATCCGCGACGTGATTGCCTTCCCCAAGTCAGGCGGTGGTGTTGATCCGTTGACGGATGCCCCCGCTCCGATCACTGCGGCACAGCGCAAAGAGGCGGGGATAGACGCGAAGCCAAAGCCAAAGGCCAAACACAACACGGACACCATGAGGTGGTGAAAGGCATGGCGGCCCACAGGAGTGCACGGACTTCGGGGCCGCCACTCACTGTGCTTGGTCGCTGAGCAGTCACTCACCCCCGCAGTCCTGCGTGTATCGCTGCTGCGACATACACCACAGGCTTTTCATGCATATTTTTGATACAAAATAACGCTGCTGTCGTATTGTCACTACAGTGGCTGGTAGTGGTGCGTTCACCTGAGCTGGTATGTACTGCGTTTATTTTTGACAAGGAGACGGGTTGATGATGCGTGGCACCGACGAGATCGTGGCTGTCGCCGAGGAACTGCTATCCAAACGATTCGGCGGAACCCAGTCACTCACGGACATCGAAAAACTCGGCGGATCCGGCACCGCCATTGTGCTCCGCGCCCGCGTCGCCCCCTCACCATTCCTTCAACAACGCTCCGTGGTGCTGAAATACACTCCCGCCACCAACGACAGCATGGACGATGCTGCCCTGATCAGGGAAGTAGTGTCCTATCAATTCACCACATCCCTGCCTAAAGACGTCCGCCCGGGACCCGTCCTTTTGGCCTATGACATTGACAGCAGGCTGCTTGTTATCTCCGACTCTGGGGAAGGCGAGACGTTTGCCGACCTGCTCAACTACTCAGGGCCTGAACAGCGCCTGCAACTCCTGCGTAACCTTGGGCAGTCCATCGGACGCATGCACGCAGGCACGGCCGACCGGGAGCAGCACTTTGACATTCTGCTTACCCGCATGCTCAGCCGATACCCAGACACCGCTGAACTACACGAAATGCGTGACGCCTCTCTGCTGGTCTCTATTAACAATGGCATCGAGCTACTGAGCAACGCTGACGTGCAGGTACCGCACGTTGTTCGGGACTTCGCCACTGACGCGCAGCGTCGATTAGCGTCCGGCCAACACCGAGCCTTTACACCCTTCGACCTGTCACCCGACAACATCATCTATGCCGAGCGCACGCAGTTCCTCGACTACGAATGGGCCGGATTCCGGGACTCCACCTTCGATGTCGCTTGTGTTGTCGCCGGATTCCCACAATTCCTGTTCCCGCACACCATTACGGATGTAGAGGCAGACGCCTTCATCGAATCCTGGGTGCGGGAAGTCAACGGAATCTGGCCCAACGTCAACAACCGTGTTCGCCTCCAAGCGCGCATCGTCACCGCACTCATCGGCTGGGCATTGGCAAGCATCTCCTACCTCTACTTCGGATCCATGAACCAGCTGGTCTCCGAGCTGGGAAACCGTCCAGACTCCGACTCCGACATACCCGACGCAGCCACCGAAGCCCTGGCAACTGCCAACATAGACCCGTTCGACGACGTGCTCTCCAACCCAAGCCTCGGTTCCATCGTCGGTGAAGGAAGCATCGCACGCCAAGACCTCCTGGAAACTTTCGAAGCGCTCACACGTTACGCTTCACGTGGCGACGATCCCCGCTTCCCCGAAGTGGCGGCATTCGCCAACTCAGTGGTAGAACGCCTACAAGCAATGGAGCAGTAATAAACCAGGGAAAACAAACCAGGAAAAACAAATCAAGGAGGCGGTGCCCGGCCATGAACAACATGTCACCCCAAGACTCGCTGTTCCCCAGCACCCACACCGAACCTCCCCAACCCACCAGCGACTATTTCCACCCCGGTGATCACGCGCCGCTGGCGGCCCGCATGCGGCCCCGCAGCCTCGACGACGTGGTGGGACAAGAACACCTCCTCGGCGAAGGCCGACCACTACGACGGCTCGTGGAAGGCTCCGGCGAAGCATCCGTCATCCTCTACGGGCCACCCGGCACCGGAAAAACCACCATCGCCTCACTTCTAAGCTCCGCCACAGGACATCGCTTCGTGGGACTGTCTGCGCTCAATTCCGGCGTCAAAGAAGTCCGCACCGTTATCGACCAAGCCCGGCGTGATCTCATCCACGGAATCCGCACCGTCCTCTTCATCGACGAAGTTCACCGCTTTTCCAAAACCCAGCAAGACGCACTACTTTCTGCCGTAGAAAATCGTCCTGCTCGTTGCGGCCACAACAGAAAACCCTTCCTTCTCCATCGTGTCACCGCTGCTGTCCCGCTCTCTGCTCCTGCAACTCCACTCGCTTGACGACGCCGCGATTCGCACCGTGCTCACCCGCGCCCTCACCGATCCACGTGGCTTAGACAACCGCATCACCATCACTGATGAGGCCCTCGACCAACTCGTTCTCCTTGCAGGCGGGGATGCGCGCCGGGCGCTGACATACCTGGAGGCCGCAGCCGAGGCGG
>ERZ772942.1256-NODE-1256-length-10610-cov-4.397821_pt1 | contig 10610 bp, 5 predicted proteins | sample MGYA00511135_ERZ772942 | MGnify/ENA primary metagenome ERZ772942 (study PRJEB29015, sample SAMEA2738099) | human oral metagenome | biome: human oral; feature: human-associated habitat; material: saliva | place: China | collected 2265 ... | reverse complement strand
CTAAAAGAATACAAATCAGAGAAACAAACCCCATAAAAGAACTACGTTACATCAATAAATGAGTAACTTTGCATCAATACAATCATTCTAGATTCACTATGAAACTCTTTTTGCAAAGCATTTTGCATGGTTCATATTCATCACGACTTCTTTTTGCTGTGATGGTATTCTTTTGTCTACTCATTTCCCCCGTTAAAGCCCAAAATGTCAGTTGCTCCTTAGCCAATAAGGTCTACACCGCACCTGGACAGATGGGTAAGGCTTATGCGATATTAAACAACTGGGAACGCAAGACGTTAGTACGCAAGGTGGGCTACACCTTAAACCTGAATGGGAAGACCACCGAAGAACGCACTATTGCGCTAGACGCTCCATTGGATTACAATAGCAGTGCAACTATTGCCATCGACATACCCGCTGGCACTCAACCAGGACTTGATGGTTTCTCCGTTACGATTGTATCGGTCAATGGAGCACCCAATCGCAATTTTTCTCCCACAAGTGGAAGCGAGCGCTACACTCTCAGTCGTCCGGTATGGCGCAAAGCTGTGGTGGAGGACCTCACCGGAATGTGGTGTCCTAACTGCCCCACTGGCATAGCTTCTCTGGAACACCTCAACGAAGTTGCTTCTGACCGCGTCATCGGACTAGCAGCGCACGATGGTGACGCATTGAATGCAGGAGATTATTATCATGTCTTCAGAAAATTCCCAGGACGTCCGAAAATCGTACTCAATGGCGCACATGTTGTGGCTCCCTATTACGGCAACAGCGGTACAGACGAACAACCCTTCGGTTTGCTTGCCGATGTAGAAAAGGCTTCTGGGGCACAAAGTGCGGTGGAGCTAAAAGTACAAGCTGCATGGACTTCCGACCACAAAGGCATAGAAGTACGTAGTTCCACGACCTTCCGCTGTCCTGTTTCAGAAAACAAGTATCGTTTGGCTTATGTGCTGACTGCAGATAATTTGAGACATCCTAGTTTTTATCAATACAACAACGCAACGGGTGACTCAAGATGGGCGAATAGCGTACCAGAGATGAAGTTCTTCTATAATGCACCAAGCACTGTAAGAGACTTGCCTTTTAACGATGTAGTTTTCGCAGCAACGGGTATCTATCAAGGTATCGAAGGTAGTCTTCCTAAGCAAATGCCACTCGATGCTCCCTTCATTCACACTCAAAAATATGGAAGTTTTTCCAACTTAACATCTCGAGCATTCAACTTCATCCAGAAAGACACGAAGGTTCACGCTGTGGTGTTAGTCATTGATCCCGAAACTCGAGAGATTATCAATGCAGAACGTTGCGAGGTGGGAGAATCCTTTACTCCTTTCCCACAAGACCCTGTGGCACCTCGCAATGTGGCACGCATCGAAATGCCAGCGACATTGACGCAACCACTCAATAGCGAATTTACCTTGCAAGCGAAGACTTTCCCCCAAGAAGCCACCAGTGCCATCGTATGGGAAGTGGCAGATTCAAAGCTTATAGAGTCACTCGGTGGCGGTAAATTCCGCGCTCTCAAAGTCGGGGAAACCACCATCACCGCACGTGCAAAAGACGCAGGTGGTGCGATAGCAAAATGCGTGGTGCGCGTGCCTGCGCCTAATGTGGCACGCATCGAAATGCCAGCGACATTGACGCAACCACTCAACAGCGAATTTACCTTGCAAGCGAAAACTTTCCCCCAAGAAGCCACAAGTGCCATCGCTTGGGAAGTAGCAGATGCAAAGATTATTAAGTCACTCGGTGGCGGTAAATTTCGCGCCCTCAAAGTAGGAGAAACTACGATTACTGCACGTGCTCAAGATGCAGATGGTGTGACTGCAAAATGCGTGGTGCGCGTGCCTGCACCTAATGTGGCACGCATCGAAATGCCAGCGACATTGACGCAACCACTTAATAGCGAATTTGCCTTGCAAGCGAAAACTTTCCCACAAGAAGCAACCAGTGCCATCGAGTGGGAAGTGGCAGATGCAAAGGTTATAGAGTCACTCGGTGGCGGTATATTCCGCGCACTCAAAGCGGGGGAAACCACCATCACCGCACGTGCAAAAGACGCAGGTGGTGCGATCGCAAAATGCGTGGTGCGCGTGCCTGCTCCCAATGTGGCACGCATCGAAATGCCTGCGACAGTGACGCAACCACTTAACAATGAATTTACCTTGACAGCTAAGACCTTCCCCCAAGAAGCCACCAGTGCCATCGTGTGGGAAGTGGCAGATGCAAAAATCGTAGCATCGCTCGGTGGTGGCAAATTCCGCGCCCTCAAAGTAGGAGAAACTACGATTACTGCACGCGCTCAAGATGCAGATGGTGTGACCGCAAAATGCGTGGTACGCGTGCCTGCTCCCAATGTGGCACGCATTGAAATGCCTGCGGATTTAACGCAACCACTCAACAGCGAATTTACCTTGACAGCTAAGACCTTCCCCCAAGAAGCCACCAGTGACATCGTGTGGGAAGTGGCAGATGCAAAGGTTATAGAGACACTCGGTGGCGGTAAATTCCGCGCCCTCCAAGTAGGAGAAACCACCATCACAGCACGCGCTCAAGATGCAGATGGTGTGACCGCAAAATGTGTGATTACGGTTACTGCCCCCACAGCAATAGTGCCTCAAACTATCCCTCTCGTAGTTCATCGCAACAACACAATGCTCCTGATTGAAGAAGCACAAGCAGGACTTCCGGTTGTGGTCTACGACTTGTTGGGAAGAAAATTGGCTAGCGGTCGTACGAATGCCCCAACAACCCGTCTTCATGTGGGAGATTCTCCACTGTGGATTGTGATTATTGGAAACAAAACATATCGCTTAAAACAGTAGTTTCTAATAATATCCGATTTTTACGCATCAAACTAATCAACTCATGATAAATAAACACCTTATTCTATCATTTGCGGTCAGTGTGCTCAGCATGGTTGGGTACACGGCTCAAGCAAATCCTGTGGATATCAGGAAAGCAGCAGACATTGCGCGTCAATACTTGAGACAGCCAGTGGCAGTGCCTACTCCGGGTACTTCTACTATTAGCACAAGATCTGTAGCTGAAGCCCCTGCTTACCACCTCTTTGTCAGCAAAGAGGAGCAACGATTTGTCATTGTTTCAGGGGAAAGCCAAATGAATGAAGTGGTGGGTTATGGAAAATTATCCACAGGCGATGTCAATGCTTTGCCACCACAGGTCCACGCATTGTTACAACAATACACGGAAACAGTGCGTCAAGTGCGCAGTGGAGAACAACCTGCTGCGACTTCTCTTCCTAAATCGCTGAAGCGCTATGTGACTCCTCTTGTCACAGCTCAATGGGGACAGAGCTATCCTTACAATAGCAAGACACCACGCATTGGTGGAAAACCCACCTACACGGGCTGCGTCGCCACTGCTGCTGCACAATTTTTGTATTTCTACAAATGGCCTAAACAACGTCCAGCACTCTATGTCCGCAAAGCTGGTGACGGAGACGAAGCCGACACATCGCCCACCTATCTTTGGGAGGCAATGAAGGACACACGCGAGCAAATGAAAGACTTCCGTTCTGTGAATGCTGTTGGTCGTCTGTTGGTAGACGTGGGCAAAGCCATTCGCATCACATTCGGCACCCAAGCCAGTCCCTCCAACATCGAATACACCCTTGATGCTTTGCAAAATGACTTTGGTTATACCACTCGCTTGTTGCACCGCGATCGCATGCAAGCAGACGAATTTCGTGAAGCAATCATGCAAGAGCTTTCCGATGGCTACCCTGTGATGGTTTGCGGTGGTATACACGCATTCATCTATGACGGCTATGACCGACGCGGCTTCATTCATGCCAACTTTGGTTGGGATGGTCAAGGAGATGGCTATTATGATATTAACACCATCACTACTCCTCTTCCTGGTCCGTTTATGGGCAATGGGCAGTTTTGGGAAAACCAAGTGGTACTGATGGCGCACCCTAAGAATGGACAATACCCGGACTTCCCCACCCCACAACGCACATTGGGTGCGCGCAAGAATGCAGCATTTGAGTTAACCCCTCGCAGCGGACAACTCGACACTCGATTTTCTGCGATGATCAGTGGTGGTTCTTATCATGCCATAAACGGTGAATTTGGACGCTATTCTGGACAAGTGGGCATCGCTGTCAAAGATGCTAACGATAAGACCGTAAAACTCATTGACTCAGGGAGTCGCAACGAACTCTGGAGCAGCATTTTCACCACTCTAAACATCCCCATAGGGGACATCAACTTCTCGGACCTTCCTCAAGGCAACTACCTCCTAGTGCCCATCGCACGAGAATTAGTGGCTAAGAACCCCGACCGCTACAAAGAATGGTATCCCATCCAGTATGCCAACAGAATGAACCTTTCGATCACCAGCAGCGGAATCACTGTTACCGACGAAATCCAAGGAGGAGAACTCAGTATATGCCGCGCGCCCGAAATGCTATTCCCAGCTTATCATAATGTGGGAGAACCAGCAATGATTACATTGGGCGTGCACAATCCCAGTGTGGACGAAGTGCATGGCATCTTGAAAATGACATTTGAACCCGTCAATGGAGGAAAGCGATATGTTGCCCCTTTCAACCCCAACAACATTGTGTCCTTCCGCCGTTTGGCAGACACACAAGTGGCTGTGAACTTTCCCACAAATTACTCCGACAACACGGGTTCACATGCCATGTCGCCAGGACACTACAAGGTGAAATTCGTGTTAGAAACGACCAACACCCCAGATAAAAGACACATTGAACTGGGAGCTGACCAAAACTATCAGATAGAAGTTTTGCCCTATCCTGATATGAAGATTTTTGTGCGCAATGTAGATTTCTTGATGAAAGGCAATGAAGTCAATCAACAAGTTTTTGATATAACTAAACAGAGAGAAATTGGTATGCGGATTCATACAGAAATCCGTGGTAATAATCAAAAATACTACTATGGCAAGATTTACTATCGTTTAGTTTGTCCAGAAGCCAACGAGTCGATTGAAGCTGGACAATCTGGAAATGTGACATTACGTCCCTTCCAACGCACAGAACCACGCTCAACAGTTGCCAAAATTGATCTCATGCGCTTAACGCCTGGACGTCGCTACGAGGTTCACGTTGAGATTGACGAAAATGGTAAACGCCGTGAGATTTGGACAAACGACTCTCCTCGTGCGCAAATAATGGTAGTGAACGGAAAAAGCAATCCAACACCAGACAACCCCACCAAGCCTGTTGTTCCCCCGACTCCCGAACAACCTTCTCAACCCGAAACACCGAAGGCTACACAGGTGGTGCTGGATGCAACCCTACGCAATGTGACTGTGGACGATGTCTTCAACCTAGTTGCTAATGTCTTACCCAAGGAAGCTGACCAAAAGGTGACGTGGCACTTGAGCCAACCTGGTATTCTGGACATGGTCGGAAATGGTCAGTTCAAAGCCTTGAAAGCTGGTGAAGTGACCATCACCGCTACTGCACAAGATGGCAGTGGAGTGAAGGCGACATGCCGCGTGGTAGTGAAGGAAAAGAAACCCGAGATTCCCAAGGCTACACAAGTGGTGCTGAATGAAACGCAACACCACGCGATTGTAGATGATGTATTCACCCTGACTACTCAAGTAATGCCCGAAAAGGCAGCACAAAACGTGGTTTGGACAATGGATAAAACCGACATTCTCCAAAACATGGGCGATGGCAAGTTCAAAGCCTTGAAAGCTGGAAAAGTGACCATCACCGCTACTGCACAAGATGGCAGCGGAGTGAAGGCTACATGCCACGTAACGGTGAAGAATCCGATGGCTACACAAGTGGTGCTGAACAAAACTCAGCATAATGCGATTGTAGACGATGTATTCACCCTTACCGCTAAAGTGATGCCCAAAAAGGCAGCACAAAACGTGGTTTGGACGATGAATAAAACTGACATTCTCCAAAACATGGGCAGTGGAAAGTTCAAAGCCTTGCAAGCTGGAGAAGTGACCATCACCGCTACTGCTCAAGATGGCAGTGGAGTGAAGGCTACATGTCACGTAACGGTGAAGAATCCGATGGCTACACAAGTGGTGCTGAATGAAACGCAACACAACGCGATTATAGATGATGTATTCACCCTTACCGCTCAAGTAATGCCCGAAAAGGCAGCACAAAACGTGGTTTGGACGATGGACAAAACCAACATTCTCCAAAACATGGGCGATGGCAAATTCAAAGCCTTGAAAGCTGGAGAAGTGACCCTCACCGCTACCGCACAAGATGCCAGCGAAGCGAAGGCTACATGCCGCGTGATCGTAGTTCCACCTACGGCATTAGACTTCAAAAAAGATGATGCAAGTCATAGTCTGCAGTGGGAAGGTGCCACTTTAGTATTGCACGGTGCTAAAATAGGTTCCACTATTCGAGTTTATTCGATGAAGGGTAAGAAATTACATCAATTCGAGGCAACAGACTCAGTAGTCCGCATTGACTTTGGATTATGGCATGGAGTTTTTCTCCTAGAAACGAGTGATGGATTCCGCCGAAAGGTGGTCCACTAAAATAAGTTTCTCAAGAACGAAACAAGTTCTTAGTTTGATTAAAACTGATTTTATCATAACCGCACCAAGTACCTTGTCTTGGTGCGGTTATTTTAGCTCAAATTCATCAGGAAACAAGGTCGATTCTGTTCATTTAGATTTTTCAAAAATCCCTCTAAAAGTAGAGATTACCGAAGAAAATACAGACAAACTGCGCTACTTCCCCTTTTTTTTCGTAACTTTGCGGTTGATTATAATGGGATTAGTCTACACTATCGCAGACAAAACCGGAAACAAAACCATTCGTAATGAGCGCAAAGAAGATATTGTACATCACCCAAGAGATTTTCCCCTATGTACCCGAATCGCAAATGGCAACTGCTGGACGCGAATTACCACAAGCCATCCAAGAAAAAGGCTACGAAATTCGCACCTTTATGCCTAGATGGGGAAATATCAACGAACGTCGCAACCAGTTGCACGAAGTGATTCGCCTCTCGGGCATGAACATTATCATCGATGATACGGACCACCCACTCATTATCAAAGTGGCTTCCATACAAGCCGCTCGTATGCAAGTGTATTTTATCGACAACGATGATTTCTTCCACAAACGTGAAATGCGCACAGACAACGAGGGCAACGAATATGAAGATAACGCTGAACGCGCAATTTTCTATGCACGCGGTGTACTCGAAACAGTGAAAAAGCTCCGCTGGGTACCCGACGTGATTCACTGCCAAGGTTGGATATCGTCAATAGTTCCACTTTACATCAAGCAGGCCTTCAACGATTCTCCCTCGTTTGCCAATACGAAAGTGGTGTATTCTTCCTACGAAGACACTACCACACTTGCACCAACCACCAACTTTGCAGAGTGTGTGAATTTGCGCGAAGCAACCCCGGAACTGATTGCACAAACTGGTATCGATTTTACTAAGCCACACGCGCTTGAACAACTTGCAGTTCATTTTTGTGATGGTTTCATCCAAGAAGGAAAAGTGGGTGTACTCGCAGAACACGCTGAAAAGAGCGGTATCCCCGTGCTCGCAACGAACGGTAGCACTCCTTCGTTAGAGGAATATGAAGCCTTTTACCAACAAGTGTTTGGTGAAGGCGAACAATAACCTGCCCATCCTGCCGTTATAGAAAAGGTGCAACAAATGGTTGTGCATCTAAATAGTATGCACAAATTCTAGTTCTCCTGATTCTGAAACTCCCACACCACTCAATAGTTTATGAAGGCTTATCTCTCTCTTTGCGCCTTACTCCTTGGCGCAGCAGCCCTCACCACTGCTTGTAATGAAGACACCTCTAATTTGGGTGCTGACATCATGCCCGAAGCGGACAAGGTGATCACCGAACAACTGACGGTAAAAGTACTCACGAAGACCGTAAAAACGGGAGCTATCGCAGCACGCACCAATAATAGTTATTTAGGTAGCATCATTGACCCTGTCACCCATATACGCACCACCAATGGATTCGTGTCACAATTCTTCGTTCCAGAAGTAACACTTTTTCCTGCGCGCGAAAAGATGTTGACAGATGAGAGTGGAAACATCGTGGTAGACTCGTGCTCCATGACGTTTTGGCATGTCAACTACTTCGGAGATTCTCTTGCTACCATGAAGGTAACCGCACAAGAGATTGACACAGAAAAGACCCCAAACAGCAACGGCACATATTACACAAACCTCAGCCCAGAGGAATGGTTGAAGCAAGGAGGAGAACAACAAACGGCTTCTTACTCCATCTTTGACCAAACTCAGCCTAAAGCGCAGGTGGAAAACAAAGCTAATTATCGCTACTTCAACATCCGCCTTTCCAAAAAGTTTGCTCAGCGTATCTTGAATGCTTATTACCAGCATCCAGAGTATTTCAAAGACAGCTATGCCTTTGCGCACCACGTGCTGGGTGGTTTCTACCTCAAACACACCGGCGGTTTGGGAGCTATGGTGCAAGCAGACCACTTAGCGCTCAACTTCTTCTACCGTTTCCGTCCCGACGTAAAGAATCGTCCCGATAGCATCATTTCTGATATTCAGGTGCTCACCTCTACCGACGAAGTGATTCAGACATCTCGCATCGAGAACGAAATTCCCACGAGTTTGCTTGACAATGGCAAGGATTTCACCTACATCAAATCGCCCACAGCATTGCACACTGAAGCTGTGCTCCCCATCGATGATATTGTAGCAAACGGACACTACAATGACTCCATCAACAGCGCTCGCCTCTATCTACGTACTATAGCTGAAAAGAGCACCTCACAGAAATTGCAAAAACTGCCACCCTATCTCATAATGATGCGTGTAGCAGATTTTGAGAAATTCTTTGAAGAAAACCAGCTTCCCAACGGACGAACCTCTTTTTCTGCAGCTTTGGACAGTAAAGGTAACAGCAAACAAAAAGCAACCCATAGTTATCCTTTCACTAACATCGCACCACTGCTCACCATTATGCGCAATGAGCGTGATGCAGGCGCAGGAGTACAAACCACAGATTCCGAGTCTACTCGCAAGGCTAAATGGGCTGCTTGGGAACAAAAGAATCCCAACTGGAATCGCGTAGCTATCGTTCCCGCTACCCCTGTGTACGTCACGACAACAGATCCTTTGACAGGCAAGCCCGTCAAAACCTTGGCTCGCTTGAACTATGCTTTCGGACTCTATGGAGTGCGTCTAGCTGGTGGACAAACTAAGGGCGTAGACTTGTCAGTAATCTACAGCCGCTTCAACAACTAATCTCTTCCAAAGGGACGCAAGTAATTGTGTCCCTTTGATTTTATAAAACATATGTCTGAGATTAACTTCATCGTGAAGCCCCAAAGACGTCCTGCATAAGATGGAAATATGGATAATGAGGTTCTGAGCGCTCTATCGCTTTTACGCTGTAGTTTAGTGCCCCTTGTGAACCATCATAGTTGCACAAAATTTGAGCACCACGGTGATACAACTGGAAGCACTATTTTTTTCGATGGATTTAAGTTCATCTCGTTATTCACATCGATTGCATCTACTTTCTGCATCTCTTTCATTTTATACTAACCCCCTTTTTTATTCTCATGCGCGCGCTCGTTTTTGCAGCTGGTCTTGGCACTCGCCTTCGTCCCCTCACAGACACCATGCCCAAAGCCATGGTTCCCGTTTGTGGAAAACCTCTATTGCACCACACCATCTCTCGACTCGTTGCAGCGGGTGCCACTGAAATCGTGGTGAATGTGCACCATTTTGCAGAACAAATCATCGACTATTTGGCGCAACACGATTGGGATGTCCCTATTCGCATCTCCGATGAGCGCAAACTTCTCCTCAACACCGGTGGAGGTCTGCGCCAAGCTCTCGCGCTATTTTCCCCTTCCGACGAACCGATTCTCATTCATAATGTAGATATTTTGAGCAATGCAGATCTCAGAGCATTGTACCACGAAGTACTGCAATCACAAGCCGACGCCCTCTTGTTGGTGAGTGAGCGTAAGACACAGCGTTATCTTCTATTTGACGACAACCACCGCTTAATGGGATGGGAAAACATCGCCACCCACGAAGTGCGCTCACCCTACCCAGAGCTCATCCCAAGCAATTATCACCACTTCGCGTTCTCAGGCATTCACTTTGTCTCCCCACGTTTGGCAACAGCCCTCTCTTCCTATCCAGAGGCATTCCCCATCATGGATTTTTACCTCAACGAATGCCAACAATTTCACTTTCAAGCGAAGGTAGTAAAAGATTTACACCTCCTCGATGTAGGCAAACTCGACACACTCAGTGCTGCCGAAGCATTCTTGCAAGCAGAAGACAATGTATAAGTCATGCAACTTTGGGAAAACACTTCTCTCGTTTTGCGATAAGAAAACTCCGCTTACAAGCCGAATTCTGCCAAGTAAAATTATCACAATGCACCAAAAAGCAACCTTTCTGGGAGAAAAACTAAAAAAAAGGCTCCATCATTTGGTTGTTTCGGAAAAAGCTCTTACCTTTGCACTGCGTTTGAGAGATAACGCCACTGCAACACCTTCTACGTAAGGCGAAAGTACTTGAGAAGGCAGTGAAACGCGGAAATAGCTCAGTTGGTAGAGCACAACCTTGCCAAGGTTGGGGTCGCGAGTT
>ERZ772942.1252-NODE-1252-length-10622-cov-6.434844_pt1 | contig 10622 bp, 10 predicted proteins | sample MGYA00511135_ERZ772942 | MGnify/ENA primary metagenome ERZ772942 (study PRJEB29015, sample SAMEA2738099) | human oral metagenome | biome: human oral; feature: human-associated habitat; material: saliva | place: China | collected 2265 ... | reverse complement strand
GCAGCATCTGGTGGAGTACCTGCAGTCGGAGCATCCGGGTAGCTCCTATGAGGTGCATACGATTGGGGACTCGTGGAACGATATCGACATGCACCGCTACGCTGACCGTTCGGCGTCTTTCAGCTACTCCCCCGATGAGGTGAAGGCTGTCACCACCGATTGCGTGGATAAGGCGTACGAGTTTATTGAGGCTTCCCTGTAGAAGCTCTGTAGAAGCTCCCGAGGCGGCGGCTAGGCGAGCGCTGAGCCTGCCATCCGCTTGCGCGCACTCGCCGCTTCTCTCGCGCGTACTTGCCGCCTACTCCCCCGTTTCACGTGAAACACCCGCTTTCCCGTTACTCCCTGTGACCGATACTCCCCGTGAGGTTTCTATGTGCTCTTCCGCTTCTCAGCCCAATAAGAACCAGCTTCCCAAGAGCAAGAGCTCCCAGGCCGATTCTGTCCGCTCTTACGACCCGTCCAGCTTCTCTGACACCTTCCGCGCTATGGCGCGTGAATCGCTCGTGAAGAACCAGAAGAGCCGCCCGGATTCCCCCATCGTCTCGATTTCCCCGGTGCTGATTGTTTTGGGTGCCATTGCGGCGGCACTGTACGGGCTGTGGCAGAGCTGGGCGTGCCTCATTCCGCTGGTGCTGATTCTGGTGCTCATGTGGGTCCGCTACACGATGCAGCGTCAGGCACTCAATGATTTTGCGGAGCTGGAGGCGGCACGCACCGCGTGGAAGAAGACCCGCGACCGCCAGTACCTGGAGCTGATGGCGGCGCAGTCGGCGCGCATCCTGGGTGAGAATAAGGCGCTGACCAGGCAGGCTCGCGCGCACGTGCAGGAGTACGCGGACTTCGCGGCACAGAAGCTGGGTACTCAGCGCTAAAGACCCAGCTGCGCTCGCTCGCATTTCCCCAAACAGTATTCGACGAGCGTTGATTGAGCTGAATGTTTAGGCACAATACAACGGTTAGGCACAGCACAAAAGACCGTAACCACTCCCAATTCGGCGGGGGCGGTTACGGTCTTTACGTCTTAGGGGGTTACACCCTAGTTGGTCTTCTGCGTAGGTGCTTCAGCGGCTTCCTCGACAGACTCCGCAGATTCTTCGCCTGCGTCATCAGTAGCCGCAGCGTCGTCAGTAGCAGTAGCGTCCAGGCGCTGCACCACAGCGGGGCGGTCATCAAAGCCGCGGCGGGTGCCTCGGGCAGCCTTCGCGTCAAGAGTGTACAGCTGCTCGCGGTTCGTCAACACCACCAGAGTCATGGCATTCAGGCAGACACCCACAATGCACAGAATCCAGCCGATCAGCATGAACCGACCGCCGGAAAGCACCGCACCGGAAAGCATCAGGGCAACAGAGGTGAGGTACGCCGGGGAGAGCAAAAACTTCGTATTCACTACCGACCTACCTAGCGTGCGTTGGAGCGGGGCTTAGGGGTGCGACCCGAACGCGGGCGCGAGGGCAGAACGCCCATGCGGCCGGGGGCACTCTCAACAATCGGCTGGGACTCGGTGGGCTCTTCCTCGCGGACTTCTGCAGTTTCAGCGGGCTCGGTCACCTCAACAGCCTCAGCGGGAGCTACTTCCTGCTCAGCCTGCGCGGTTGCTTCCGCTGACTGCTCAGAAGCTTCGTGCTCAGCGGCTTCTCGTTCTTCACGGCGGTGCTCTGCGCGCTCGCGGATGCGGTTCTCCACGGAGGACTCGAGACCGTCCAGGTTGGTAACCAGCGCGGGGATCGGGTCGCCCTTCGCCTTACCCACGGACAGCACAAAGGCGAGGACGTTCAGGCCCAACGCAAGGATGAGAAGGATCCAGCCGAGCCACAGGAGCCAGGGGTTGGAGGTTCCAATCAAGAGCGCGCCGCAAAAAATTACGCCGAGGGAGGTCAGGTACGCAGGCGAGAGAGTCTTGAAGTCCATGTCTACTTTCAATGTGTTCGTGAGTTTGAGAGAGCTAACGTACGTTCACTACGTTTCCTGTCTCATTTTAGGTGATAGTTGAGGCTTAATCTGCTTCTGCCCCTGTCTATCGCCTGTGAGCTAAAGACCAGAGGGCTTATCTCGGTGGCGTAGGCAGGGGCAGAAACGTAGCGTTCGTGCACGAGGGTACCGACTATGACTTGGGGGGTACCTCGTTGGTGACCAGGGGCGAGGCGGGCGCGTTCTCCACCACGGGGATTGCGCGGGTGCTCAGGGTGCCCTGGTGCTTCTTCCAGAGGTTGTAGCGTTCCAGCGCGACCGCACCGGCGGTCATGGCGGGCAGAATGAACATGCCGGAGGTGCGGATGCTTTCAGCCTGCGCCAGGATGTCCAGCTTACGCACCACGCGGGTCACGTCGTGGGAGTCATAGCGGTCCTGTGCCGCGATGACCTCGTTCTGCGCGGCGACGAGGGCGGCGTCGCGCAGGCGTACGAAGTCGTTCCTCTTGTCCTTAAGTTTCTCCACATGCTGCTTGTATTCTTCAGGCAGCGCCTCGCTGATTTCGTCGCGGCGGGTAATCGCGGAGCACATTTCCTTCACGCGAGCGTAGGTCTCAGGGTCGGTGGTTGCCTTCGCCTCAGCCTGCAGCGCTTCAAGGGCGGCGTCCTGCGCAATCTTGAGCAGTTCAGGTACGGCGGTTTCTTCTTCGTGGTTAGCCCGCACGCCAAGGACCTTCACGAGCATGGGCAGGGTCAGGCCGGGCAGCACGAGGGTGAAGAAGAGCACGGAGAGCATCATGACGATGGCGTCCTCGCGGACTTGTTCGGTGCCGTTGACCACGGGGATGGACAGGGCAAGAATCAGTGTCACGAGGCCTCGCATGCCGGACCAGGTCATGACGATAACTTCGGCGAAGCTTTCGGGAGCACCCTCGTGGATGGGGTTCTTGCGTCCGGCAAGCCAGACCATGGTGAACCAGATGAGGCGCACCAGGATGGCGACCATTGCGACCAGGGCGCCGTCAGCGAAGAGGCCTGCGGTACGGGAGGGGTCGGCGGTGGCGATGATGCTACTTGCCTGCAGGCCGATGAGGCCGAAGGCGACACCGGTCATGAGCAGCTCAATAATCTGCCAGAAGGAGGTGGAGGAGAGGCGTTCTTCAGCTTCGAGTGCCGCCATGTATTTGGTGCTGGTGAACTGGATAGCGCCGATGACCACGGCAATAACGCCGGAGGCGTGCACGCTTTCAGCAGCGAGGTAGGCGCCGAAGGGGATCACGAGGGTCACGGCGTTGCTGGTGACCACGTCGTGGGCGCGCTGGCGAACGTAGCCGCCGAGCCAGCCGAAGATGTAACCAATAATGACCGCCAGGATCGAGCCGAGCACGAAGTCCTTAGCGACGGAGAGCGGGTCAATGTGGTGGCCGCTGGTCATGGAGTGGATTGCGGCGTGGAAGAGAACGATTGCGATAGCGTCGTTGAAGCTACCTTCGGTCTGCAGGGTGCCGATGAGGCGGCGAGGAATGCCGACGGGCTCAGCGACTGCTTCCACGGCGACGGGGTCGGGCGGGGAGACGGCAGCGCCGACGGCAAGGGCGACGGCGACGGTCATGCCGGGGACCCACCACATGGTTGCGCCGGCAATTGCCAGGGCGGAGACGGTGGTGAGCAGGACCGAGTAGAGCAGTACGGATTTCCAGCGGCGGCGCAGGGTACCCCAGGAGAATTTAACGCCGATGGCCCATAGTAGCGGCGGAAGGAAGATCGGCAGGATGATGTCGCTGTCGATCGTAAGGTCCGGCCGGTTGGGGATGAAGAGCGCGGCGGCGCCGAGCAGGGTCATCATGACCGGCCAGGGGAGGTTGAGTCGATCACCGACACTGACCATGAACACGGTCGCAATCAGGATCATGACGATAACGGAGAGGTAAAGCATTAGTCCGGTGTTGTTCCTTTCGTGCGGCCACGATTAGTCGGCTACGTCTTTCTACTCTACCGGAGCGGCGCATACCGCTTTCGGGATATGGGGGCTCTGTAGCGTTTATTATGGTGTTGTTTACCTCTAAGCCTAATGCCCAGTGTGGAATATAGAGCTTTCCCCTGAATATCCTTGCTTTTCAGTAGGTTATTCAGGGGAAAATTCTATATTTGGAATATAAAGTTTGAGGCAGTCACTACCCTAGCGGGCTACTTGGAGCCGCAACCGCCAGCACCACAGCCGCAACCACCTGCGGGAGCTTCCTCCACGACCGGCTCGGGCTCGTCGTGGTCACCGCAGCAGCCGCCCTTTTCTTCCTCGGGCTCATCGTGGCCGCCGCAGCAACCGCCGCCACCGTGGGAGTGACCGTGAGACTCAGCCGGAGCTTCAGCGGGGGAACCGCATCCACCCGAGCCGCAACCGCAACCACCGGCGGAAGGTGCCGGCTCGTCGTGGCTACCGCAGCCACCCGAACCACAGCCGCAGCCACCACCATCGACAGAGCCGCAGGCGGAGCCGCGCGCGTCGCGGTGACCCATGAGGTCCACGCCGAGGTCGGAGAGGTAACGCAGGTATCCCGCGAGGGCGTCGCGTCCTGCGGTGCCGGAGATGACAATACCGCCGTGGCGCAGTGCCTTGAGCACCTCGTTGACCATGGGCCACTGCTCAATGTCGTCGGTAATGGTGATAGCGCTGACCACGTGCATTGCGAGGGAGGTCAGCGAGCGCAGGGACTGTTCGTAGCCTTCGGGTAGGTGAATGACCTTGGCGGGTGCCGCCAGGCGCAGGATGGACAGTACGCGCATGAGCATCATGGGCACTGCATTTTCGGGCAGCAGTACGGTCACGCCGATCGCGGAGGATTCTGCGATACGTTCGATGGTTGCCGCGAGTTCTTCGGAGTCGATGTCGCGGGAGATGTCCAGCACATCGTAGGAGTCCACGGCGATGGAGCGGGTGCCCAGCGCGTCGGCGAGTGCTTCGTCCTTGGTGTGGATCGCAATCATGTTGCGGAATTCATTACGGCGCACAACGGAGGCTGCCTCGATGAGGGCGAAGTCCTGGCCTTCACCATCCACGAGGAGGGTGTGGATTTCTTCGCGGTTGAGGCCTTCGCCTGCGGTGGCGCGCTCGATTAGTTCAGAAAATGCATTGCTCATACCGAATATTAAACACCTGATTTTGGGGAGTGCGCCCGCGAGGTTTGCCTGTCTTGGCGGTTTTGGGCGGTTTATGACGTGATTTTATGCCGAGAGCGTGGGCGGCCACTTATTTCTGCGTGTGCTGGAGTGTTTTGGTGGTAATTCTGCCCGTGAAACGCGAAACGTTCGCTCTGATTGAGTGAGAATCAACATTGGTTTTTGGGTTTGTGCCGCGTATTTGTGGGGTTTTTGTTTGCCGCGGGGTGCATCTTGCTCACGTTACAGATTTGAACACCCTAAAATGAAAGGGTGGTACTTTCCCGTGAAAAGATTCTAGATACCGCCTACGAGGTCTTGGCGACCTACGGTTTGGCGGACCTTTCAATGCGCCGACTCGCTCAGGAGCTTCACGTGGCTCCCGGCGCTCTGTACTACCACGTGAAGAATAAGCAGCAGCTTCTGATTCTGTTGGCGGATTACATTCTGGCTCGTGCCCCAAAGTCGATGTCTGAGGAGGCTGAGGCGAATCCGGAGGCTATTCGCGCTTCGATGATTCGCCGCGGTGATCTTTTGTTCTCTCTGCTGTACCCGATTCGTGAGTGCCCTGAGGTGGTGCGTTTGAGTTTGACTCTGCACCCGCGTGAGTTGAAGCCGGTGGTGGCGATGGCTCATGAGTTCCAGGCGCTTGGTTTGGGTCATGCGGAGGCGCTGCGTCGTGCTCGTTTGTTGACTCATATTGCGTTGAGCCTGGTGGAGGAGTATCAGACTCTGCCGCTGATTTCTCCGCAGGAGGCTGTGGCGAGTGGCGATGTTCCTCTGATTGAGAATGCGTTTAACCGTTACCGTCAGGATCTGCTTTCTGCCATTGATTCGATGATGGTGGTGCAGGATCCCTACACGCAGGATGCGTAATCGCTTGGCCCTTCTTTTGGTTTATTAGTTATGTATGGTGCCCCGTGCCCCCTCGTGGGGGTGCGGGGCTTTTGCGTGCGTTGGGCTGCCCTGCCGCGCGCTGATACCGGTGCGGTTTGGCGGCTGAGTCGATGTTCGCTGGTTTTCTGCTTTAGTCTAGAGGTGACACGTGCTTGTGCTCGGAGTGTATCGGGTGCGGGTGGGGTGTCGTTGATGTCTTAGTGCCCTGCTGGGCTTTATCAGAGGTGTTCCATGTCGATGACCGCTACCGCCCAGTGGGCGGCTCTTCCGGACCATAGCGCGGAGATTGCCCGCGTTCGTGAGGAGTTTATTACCGCGTATGGTTATGAGCCGGATGGCGTGTGGTCGGCGCCTGGGCGTCTGAATCTTTTGGGCGAGTACATCGATTTTTTGGGTGGCTCGTGCCTGCCGATGCCGCTGCCGTACCGCACCTATGTGGCGGGTGCGTTGCGTCGTGATGGTGTGTTGCGTGCTTCGTCGTTGCAGATGCCCGGCGATGAGCGCACGGTTGTGATTCGTGATATTCAGCCGGGTCATTTGAAGGGCTGGTTCACCTATGTGGCGGGTGTTGCGTGGGCGATGAATCAGGAGGGCGGCAGGGATATTATGCTGCCCGATGAGTTTGGCGCTGACCTGCTGATTAATTCTCGTGTTCCGGTGGGTGGCGGTTTGTCATCTTCGGCGGCTTTGGAGTGTTCTACGGCGTTGGCGTTGTTGGAGCTTTCGTGTCCGGTGCGTAAGGATTGCCCGGAGGTGGATGCTACCCCGGCTGATAGTGATGCGCTGCGTGCGCGTCTGGCTCAGGTGTGTATTACGGCTGAGAATAAGGTGGCTGGCGCGCAGACGGGTGGTCTGGATCAGACGGCGTCGTTGCGTTCGCATCCGGAGCAGGCACTGGTGGTTGATTTCCGTGATTTTTCGATTGAGCCGGTTGCGGTGGATATTGCCCAGCACGGCCTGAGTTTTTTGGTGATTGATACGAACACTCCGCATGAGCTGACGGATGGCGGTTTTGCGGCTCGTCGTGCGGCGTCTGAGGCGTGCGCTGAGGCTTTGGGCCTGCGTTTTTTGCGTGATGCTTTGCCGGAGGATTTGTCCTGTGCGGGTATGGATGCGCGCGCGGCGAAGGCGTGGCGTGCTGACCTGGTGGATTCTTCGGTGAATCGTGCCCTGGACGCCCTGGAGGACGCAGGTCGTCCGTGTTCGTTCCCGCGCGGTTGGGTGCGTCATGCGTTCCACGATATGACTCTGGTGGGTCGTGCGAGCTATCTGCTACAGCATGCTGATGAGCTTGGTTTCGCGGCGTTTGAGGAGGCGGGCCGTATTTTCACGGAGTCGTTTGTGTCGATGCGTGATGAGTTGCGTGTTTCTCGCCCTGAGATTGATGAGGCGGTACAGGTGTGCCTGGATCAGGGCGCGCTGGGTGCCCGTATTGTGGGTGGCGGTTTTGGTGGCGCGGTGATGGCGCTGATTCCGACCTCTCAGCTGGAGGCTGCCGCGGATGCGGTGGCGACTGCGTATGCTGTGCGCGGCTATGCGGCGCCTCGTTTTTTGCCGATGGTTGCTGGTTTTGCGGCGTCTCATGATTGGGCTGCGGGCGCTGATCCTACGGATATTCCGGTGTTTTAGGGTTGGGCGCTGAGGTTTGTCATAAATCGTCCATAAATCGTCGGGTGTCATGCTGAAAATCGTCGGAGTGTCATAGGGGCGTTTTTTGGGGTTTGAACCATATTCATAGCTGGAAGTTTCCTGCGAGTTTCTGCAAATTTCCTCCGCTGATCCCCCATAATAACGCGCTGATAAGCCACAATTTTTTGGTCATTGATCAAAAGTGGCGCCACGTTTTCTGAGGGTGGTTTTTCTTGCCCTCGCGGGTATGTACACTTATCGACGGACGCAATCCGTGAGCTGTAAAGTTTCGATGCGCATAGTCCGGCATGCGGATAGCATCTGCACTTGGGTTCTACCGTCACATACAAACCCAGCTTGCAGGTTTCGTCCACCAAAGCATCACACTCCAGTTTTCTGCCCGCCCCGGGCAGGTACCTCACCCAGAGTGAGGCTTTAGAGCGCGAAAGCGCAGAAAGGAGGCCCCCGTGGGCTTCGATATCAAGGGTACCGTTGAGCAGGGCCTCGACAAGGCTCAGGAAGTCATCAACGAAAAGGCTGGCAAGGAGGTCGTCACCGACGAGCACGTTGCCAAGGTTGAAGAGGTCGTGACTGAGAACGTCTCCAAGCTGACCGAGAAGTTCGGCAAGTAAGGCGATAGCCTCCTTTGGATTGGCGCCTTACCTCGCCTTCTCATGGGGTAGGGCGCCATTTCCCTGGGTTTGCATTACAGGCTTTCACTCAACGGCTTTCACTCAACATCTCTCTCGAATAATGGGGCGTTCTGCCCCGCCTGGGTTCTTTCATTCACTGACTCACTCGGCATATTGCTCAGCTTCGGTTACCGCCTGGTAGCCTGTTTTCACTCTTCTTTTACTCTTACTCAGCACAAGTACTCGCGCTTTCTCGCGAACTGTATACGCCCCGCATCATTGGTCCGGCAACCTTGGTGTGGGGCGTATGCCGTTAATGCGCAGACGTTCGTCCTATGAGGATCTCTCCCCCACGCCTGCACCCTCGGCTATGCTTGATATGTCAACCTATTGAGCTACGCCCTCAGGCAGGCTTCAGTGCCTCCCGAGGACCGCGGAGCACCCCGTCTATGGAGGAACCACATGTTTGAACGTCAGCAGTCCGATCAGCAGAAGGCACGCGAGGTTATGAAGGATGGCGGCGTCGTCATTTATTGGCGCCCCGGCTGCCCCTACTGCGAGGCTCTGGATTCTAAGCTGGGCGAGCTGGGCGACCACGCTACCTGGGTCAACATTTGGGAGGATCCGCAGGCTGAGGCGCACGTGAAGTCCCTCAACGACGGCAACGCAACCGTTCCCACCGTGGACACCGGCGACACTCACTTTGTGGTCGCTGACCTGGTGAGCCGCAACAAGGTAAAGAAGCTGATTGAGAACACTCTCAACTCTGGCGGCGAGGCTTAAAATGGCTCGCCCGGCACTGAACCGCGATACGACGGTCTGCATTTCTCTGTCTGGTCGCCCGTCGAATCACGGTATTAAGTTCCATAATTACCTGTACGAGAAGCACGGTCTGGATTACCTGTACAAGGCGATGACCACCACCGATATTGAGGGTGCTATCGCCGGCGTGCGCGCGCTGGGTATTCGCGGCTGCTCGGTGTCTATGCCGTTCAAGCAGGCTGTTATCCCGCTGATGGACGACATGGACCACTCGGCTGCGGTCATTGGTGCGGTGAACACGATTGTGAACACTGACGGCTTCTTGAAGGCGTACAACACGGATGTGATTGCGGTGGCTTCCCTGCTGCGTTCGCATAACGTGGATCCGTCGCTGCCGTTCCTGCTGCGCGGTTCGGGCGGCATGGCGGCTGCTGTGGCTGGCGCGTTCTTTGACGCGGGCTTCTCGCAGGGCATGATTATTGCCCGCAACGAGGAGACCGGCCGTGCGCTGGCTGAGCGTTACGAGTACGCCTGGGCACCGGAGGTGGGCAACCTGCGAGCGCCGATTCTGGTGAACGTGACCCCGATTGGCATGGCGGGCGGTGAGGAGAGCGAGGAGCTGTCCTACCCGCAGGAGGCTATTGCTGAGGCGCAGGTGGTCTTTGACGTGGTGGCGATGCCCGTTGAGACCCCGTTGATTCGTGCGGCTCGCGCGGCCGGCAAGGAAGTTATTCACGGTGGTGAGGTGATTGCTCTGCAGGCTGCTGAGCAGTTCCGCCTGTACACCGGCGTGGAGCTCACCCCCGAGGAGGTTGAGGAGGCGGAGGCTCAGGCGAACTAGGTTCGCACCCGCTGCTTCTTCGCCCCGTGAGGGGCTCGATATGTGAAAGTGCCCGGAAGGTTAATCCTTCCGGGCACTTCTGTTGTATCCGGTGCGTAGCACCGGAATTTTTTGTAATTACACACACCCTGATATTTAAGGTTTTCCACATCTGTGGAGAAATCTGGGGAAAACTCTTACACCCGTGTAATTCACTCTGTGTAATTCGGTTGTCTTAGCCTGTATCCACAGGTTTTTAACATGTACTCACACTCGTGGAATTACACGAATGTAGTTATACACAGTGTGGAAAACTATTGTGGATAACTCTCTTCTGTGGCGGATTCTCGCGGTTTTCCAGGCTCAATACCTGCCGTTGAGCCACCGTTGCGGGCTCTGCGGCGGCGGACTCGAGAACTCAGGCTTCGAGGACTCAGGCTTCGAGGACTCGGGCTTCTTCACGAACGGGATGATCAGCAGGGTTGCTAGTGCACCGCCGACAAGACCACCAAAGTGTCCCGCGTGGGAAATATGCGGGATGAAGAGGTTCTGCACCACACCAATACCGATGAGCAGCATAAAGAGGCGTGCGGTGTCCTTTTGCCTCCTGAGGAGCAGGATTACGAAGAAGGCGCCGTAGAGGCCGTACACGCCGCCTGATGCGCCCACGGCGCCACGGTAGTAGGCGAAGATGTACACGCTGAGACCAGCACTCACAGTAGCCGCCATATATACGAAGAGGAACTTCCAGCGCCCCATCATGCGTTCGAGAGATACACCGAAGATGAAGAGGTAAATCATGTTCCACACCAGGTGCA
>ERZ772942.1249-NODE-1249-length-10630-cov-5.099669_pt1 | contig 10630 bp, 2 predicted proteins | sample MGYA00511135_ERZ772942 | MGnify/ENA primary metagenome ERZ772942 (study PRJEB29015, sample SAMEA2738099) | human oral metagenome | biome: human oral; feature: human-associated habitat; material: saliva | place: China | collected 2265 ... | reverse complement strand
GATGACAAGGAGTTGGAAAAGCGGATTGAGTCCTACTATGATGGGGAAAATCTTTTCCGCTCTATCAAGATTCATGGCGATTTCGCCCGCATGCATGTTCGGATGATTCCCAAGTCTACGACGGAACGGAAGTTTGCAGAAGTAGCGGTCAATCAGCCTGAGTATCGTAAGGAAAATGTCACAGGCACCATCGTTGGTATCTGGACGCCTGAGATTTTCCAAGGGGTTAGTCTAGCAGGCTATCATCTGCATTTTGTATCGGATGATTTAACTTTTGGTGGACATGTTATGGACTTTGTCATCAAGGAAGGTGTCGTCGAGTTGGGTGCTGTAGACCAGCTGGATCAGCGTTTCCCAGTACAAGATCGCAAGTATCTCTTTGCTAAGTTTAACATGGATGAGATGAAAGAAGATATTGAAAAGTCGGAATAAATAGTAGGGGCGAGCATTGTTTGCTCCCCTCTTTTTTGATATAATTGGAAAAAGAATAGAGGAGAAGAGAAGCTATGATTTATTTGGTAAACGCCAGCCCGAATAGGAATGGTAATAGTTTTAAGTTGGGGCACTTTTTTCTGCGGGATAGAGATTATGAGGCCTTTCAATTAGTGGACTACCAAATTGAGCAATATGGCCAGTCAGCAGAAAACGACCAGTTCTTTCAAGTCTATGAGCAACTGAGTCAGGCTGATGTACTGGTCTTTACCAGTCCTATTTATTGGTGGTCTTTTTCAGGCTTGCTAAAAACTCTGTTGGACCGATTGGCTGATGTGCATGAGCCGCAGGAAGCACTCAAGGGCAAAAAGGTGTTTTTCCTCCTGCAAGGTTCTCAACCTAGCAAAGAAATTGAAATGCTGGACTACGTGATGAGCCGCTTTTGCCAGAACTGCGGACTCGAATATGAGGGGTTGGCAGTGACTAATCATAAGCTAAAAGAAATCGAAGGTTGGGAATTAGCAGCCCTGCAGGAAAAATTAGATAAGGTTTTATCAGAAAGTCAAAAGTGAGAAGATTCGTTTGCGGATCTTCTTTTTTTACTATAAAAATGGAGCCTTTTTTTTATGTGTCTATTTTTAGACACTATGCCCCTCAACTACAGTCATATCCATGGCTAACTAAATATAAATGTTGTATAATACCAATTGCTATTAAATATTAATATAGGAGATTCTATGGGAAAAGAATTATTTAACCCCCATTTAAACAAGTTTTCGATTCGAAAATTAAATGTCGGAGTTTGCTCGGTATTATTATCTACCGTTTTCCTTTTAGGTACTGCGGCTACGGTCAATGCAGATGAAACTGCCAGCGGATCTGTAGATGATAATATCTCACTGCCAGAAAAACCGACGGACTCTGCTATGAGTCAGCCAGTTAGTCAGCCTGCTCTTGAGAATACAGCAACATCTGCTGTTTCTGAAACAGGTAACTTAGAAGCAAGTGCTGATCAAAATCAGCTGATAAGTCCAGATGCAGCTCCAGAGCAAGCGACACCTGAAAAGCCACAAGAAGCTAATCAAACAGCTGAGACCTCTAATGAAGCTAGACCAGCTGAAACTAGTCGGACGCGCTCTTATTCAGTACAATATACGCCAAAACCAAGTTCTGCGGCTATGCCAAGGTCTGATCGTAACGGCCAGCCGATGGAGAGAGGAACATCATTCCGTACTACCAGTCCTGCTGGCCAAGCTAGCTCTGCCATACAAGATGCAACAGCTAATCCTACAGTTTCTAAACCAACACTGGAAGAATCTGTAAGAAAACGCTCTGATGAATTGATGAAGCAGGTAAACTGGCTTGATTTTGGTGATACTAAATCACTGAGAAATCTAGATAAAGATGGCTCTTTTAAAGTTGGAACAGTATATGAAAAGGAAATTTCGCCGGGCTATGTGGTCAAACTGACCGTGACGGAATTGAAACCTTTCTATGCGACAGAGATCTATCGTGATCGAGTAAAGGGAACTGAGTACGAAAGCAGTTATGATCCCAATGCAAAAAATACTTGGCTTCAATATACCAATAGCAATAATTATGCTTATCAGTATTGGTATGGTGATGATTACCGTCCTAAAATTACTGGTGCTGCTCAGAATCAATACTCAGCTATTAAGTCAGAAGGAATTGATACCAAGGGGCGTAAGACCCAACTGCAGGTTCCTAAAGATGAAGCCAACTATGGTGTGAAGTTCAAAGTTGAAGCTAGATATCGTGGGAAGCCAGTTAAAGCAACAGTTGTCATGGCTGATGGAGAAGAGGCAAACCCTGGTGAGTACGCTATCTTTACAACCAATGGTAAGGGCTGGGAACATTTGGCGGAGTGGAAGCGTACGGTCACGGATGCTAATGGTGTGACTGCTGAGATTACAGAAACCTATAAGCCAATGAAGCCTACTACAGAAGGCCAATTTATTGGAAATGACGGTACTGGTGTTCATTGGCAGGCCTATGTCAGTCCTGACCAAAAGACTGGCGGACTGGGAAGTCAAGTATTTGGACCGAACGTTTCTAGAAACAATACAATTCCGCTTGTCATGACACGTGGTGCATCAGAGGTTGGTATTTATATAGCTTCTTCTGGCCAGCAGGCTGCGATGATTGGTTTTATGGCAATTGATGAAGGGGATGCACCAGATTCTTATGGAAAAGCTATCCATGCTATTTCAAGATACAATGCTGAAACTGGCGGTCAAAATCCACAGCCATTCTTGGGCCGTGTTGCGGCTGATATTGATACCACATCTGGAAACAACTGGAAGCATGACGATCAGAATGATTTAGCCGATGAAGGTGTTAATCAGCTCTTGTCTGATGATTTAGTTGGGAAAACCAATGGTCTTTTTCCAGTAAACCGTCTGCACGACGGAGATTATTCTCTCCGCATTCATGCTTCAGCTAACGGATACGAAAAAGCCTATGTTCGCGCCTGGATTGACTTCAATAATAATGGTGTCTTTGACGAAGATGAAGCCAGTGAATTTACCGAAGTAACAACTGCGGGAGATTATACTGTCAACTTTAAGAAGAACCCAGCCATGACCAATCCTGAACTTAGCAAGCTTGGAATGCGGGTTCGTATCGCCTTGAACAAGGGAGATATTGAAAAGCCAACTGGAACTGCATTTAGTGGTGAGGTGGAAGACCTAGAAGTTGAACTGACCTATCCACCAAAAGGAGAGAAGAAGGAAAGTACTGGAATCCGTGATCAGAGACAGACAGCCACTCTTCATTTCACTCCTCAGGGGATTGCTCAAAATACTGAAAATAAGAAAGTAGCGATTGATACTACTAAAGCTCCGATTGTATTGGATGCGAGAGGAAATGAACTGACTGCTGATGCAGCAGGCTGGTACAACACTGTTGATGGCCGTTATAAAGTAACAGCAAACGGTGCTGATGTAGATGTGGTATATGAGCCTAAGGCAGGCTTTGTCGGTACAGCTCAGGGGATTAACATTCGTCGTTTCGATACTAATGGAGCAAGTACAGATTGGATTGCCAAAAATCAGGCTGAACCAGTCATCAATGACCAGCTCAACACCATGGATGGACGCTATGTACCAACCGTGCTCAATGTTCCTAAGTATGAAACAACAGATGCTCAAGGACTAATGCAAGAAAAGACGCCTGTCTTTAATGATGGTGATTCTCGCAAAACTCCGGCAAATCCGACTGCAGCAAATCCTGTAAAATTTGTGAAAGCAGATGGAGCGACTACAGATGATACTAGAGTTCCAGCTTTATCAAATGGTCGGGAAGTCGGTCGTTTTGAAGTCCAACCTGCAACAGGTAAGATTACTTTCAAACCAAACAAAAACTTTGTTGGGACTGTAGACCCTGTTTCCGTTCAGCTGACTGATGGCAAAGGTATTCCGCATCAAGCTGTTTATCAGCCAAAGGTGACTCCTGTTAGACCAACTGCTCAAGGTGCCAGCAGCGAGGGCATTCAAGGTGCAGTTCAGACAGGGCAATTGACCTTCAATCCAGGCAATAATCGTGTGCCTATTGATAGCAAGAAGTTGCCAACCTTTGATAATGGCAGCCAGACTAAAACAGTTGCTGGTGTCGGTACCTATCAGATAGATAATCAAGGCCTAGTTACCTTTACTCCACTGCCGACTTATACTGGACGTCCAGCGGCAGAGACTATCAAGCGAGTAGATGTCAATGGAACAGAAGTAACAGCTACCTATCAGGCTGATGTAAAAGCAGCAGCACCAAGTGCGACGAATGCTGAAACCAGTGGTATACAAGGCCAAGTTCAGCGAGGAAAAGTCAGCTTCACAGAAGGTTCTGCGCAAGTCAACGGTCAAAAACAAACAGTGGTCTTTCCGGCTGGCTCAACTCCGCTCTTTGACAATGGTTCGACTGTTAAAGAAGTGCCTACTGTTGGTAAGTTTGAAGTGGACGTGAATGGAAATGTAACCTTTACTCCAGAGAAACAATTTAAAGGCCTTACGCCAGACATCAGGATTACTCGTACAGATACGAATGGCAGCACAGCTACAGCTATCTACAAGGCAACAGTCACTGCTGTAACTCCAACAGGAACAAACATTACCAGCACTGGTAAACAAGGCCGTCCACAAATAGGTAAGCCAAACTTTGTCAGTGGCAACCCAGATGTACCACTTGATAATGACACTCCTGCGACTTTCGATGATGGAAGTAAGCGTAAGGTGGTTCCAAATGTCGGTATCTTTGAAGTGGCACCAGATGGATCTGTCACTTTCACACCGGACAAGCAATATGTTGGGACACCAGATCCAGTTCTTGTTAAGCGAGTGGACAAAAATGGCACTCCTGTGACAGCTAAGTACACGCCTACTGTTGAGAAAGTAACCCCAAGAGCAACAGGTGCTCAGACAAAAGGCCCACAAGGTCAAGTTCAGAAAGGAAAAGTTACTTTTGAACCAGGAAGTTCGCAAGTTGGTTTTCCAGAGAACAGCACTCCAGTCTTTGACACCGGCACGAATGTGAAAGAAATTGCCAAAGTCGGTAAGTTCGAAGTGGATGGAGAGGGTAATGTCACCTTTACTCCAGTCAAAACCTTTGTAGGCAAAACTCCAGAAGTTGAACTCAGCCGTGCTGATGTCAACGGAACAGTAGCCAAGGCTAAATATCGGGCGACTGTGACCGCTGTGACTCCGACGGGAACTGGAGATCAGACAGAAGGTCCGCAAGGCCAAGTTCAAAAGGGCCGTGTAACTTTTAAAGCTGGCGATCCAAAAGTAGGATTCCCAGCCAACAGCACCCCAGTCTTTGATACAGGTACGAATGTAAAAGAAATTGCTAAAGTCGGTAAGTTCGAAGTAGATACGGAGGGCAATGTCACCTTTACGCCAGACAAGCGCTTTGTAGGTGAAACGCCAGAAATTAGCATTTCTCGCAAAGACGCAAATGGTATTGCAGCAAAAGTCACTTATATCGCGACAGTTATATCAGTAACTCCAACAGGAACTAACGTGACTAGCACAGGTCCTCAAGGTCTTCCGCAAACGGGTACCCCAACTTTCCAAGGTGGTGATCCGCTAGTTCCGATTGATGAAGCAGTCGAACCAACTTTCGAAGATGGCAGTAAGAAAAAGGCTATTCCAGGTCAGGGAACTTACACCATTGCTCCAGATGGCGCAGTGACCTTCACGCCGGAGAAGCAGTTTGTAGGCACACCAGAGCCAGTGACAGTGAAACGAGTAGATAAGAACGGGACGCCAGTGACTGCGACTTACAGTCCAGAGTTTACAAAGGTAACTCCAACAGGTACTGGTGATAAGACTGAAGGATTACAAGGTCAGGTTCAAGAAGGCCATGTTACCTTCACACCAGGTCATGATTCTGTGCCGTTTCCAGCTGAAACAACTCCACTCTTCGATAACGGTTTGACTGTTAAAGAATTGCCAAATGTCGGTAAATTTGAAGTCGATGCGAATGGTAAGGTTACTTTCACGCCAGACAAGCAGTTTAAGGGAACCACTCCTGAGCTGACATTGATTCGAGCAGATGTGAATGGCACTCCTGTTACCGTCAAATACCAAGCGGTAGTGAAAGAAGTGACTCCAACAGGAACAAATATTACCAGCACTGGTGAGCAAGGCCGTCCACAAACAGGCAAGCCAAACTTTGTAAGCGGCACTCCGGGAGTACCACTGGATAATGACACTCCGGCTACTTTCGACGACGGAAGCAAGCGCAAGGTTGTTCCAAATGTCGGTATCTTTGAAGTGGCACCAGACGGTTCTGTTACCTTTACCCCAGATAAGCAATATGTTGGCACACCAGATCCAGTTGTTGTTAAGCGAGTGGACAAAAATGGCACTCCTGTGACAGCTAAGTATACGCCAACAGTTGAAAAAGTGACTCCAAGAGCGACAGGTGCTCAGACAGAGGGGCTTCAAGGCCAAGTTCAAAAAGGCAAGGTTACTTTTGAAGCAGGAAGTCCGCAAGTCGGCTTCCCAACCGACAGCGCACCGGTCTTTGATACCGGCACGAATGTCAAAGAAATTGCCAAAGTTGGTAAGTTTGAGATTGATGCGGAGGGGAATGTTACCTTCACACCAGTCAAATCGTTTGTCGGTAAGACACCAGAAGTTGAACTCAGCCGTGCAGATATCAATGGTACAGCAGCCAAGGCCAACTACCAAGCGACTGTGATTGCTGTTACTCCGACAGGTACTGGTGACAAGACAGAAGGTCTTCAAGGTCAGGTTCAAAAAGGTCATGTCACCTTCACGCCAGGCCATGAATTAGTTCCATTCCCAGCAGGTTCGACTCCGCTATTTGGTAACGGAAAAAATATTAAAGAAATACCAAATATCGGTAAGTTCGAAGTAGATGCAGATGGCATTGTGACCTTCACTCCAGACAAACAGTTCAAGGGTGAAACACCAGAATTAGGAATTATTCGTGTGGATGCCAACGGAACTCCTGTTACAGTTAAGTACCAAGCGGTAGTGAAAGAAGTAACTCCGACAGGTACCACCGTGACGAGCATCGGTCCACAAGGTATGCCGCAAACAGGAACTCCAACTTTCAAAGGTGCAGACCCACTAGTTCCAATCGATGAAACTGTTGAGCCAACTTTCGCAGATGGAAGTAAGGAGAAGAAGATTCCAGGCCAGGGAACGTACACCATTACTCCAGATGGCGTAGTGACCTTCACGCCAGAGAAGCAGTTTGTAGGCACACCGGACCCAATCACAGTGAAGCGAGTGGACAAGAACGGCACACCAGTGACGGCAACTTACAGTCCAGAGTTTACTAAAGTAACTCCAACAGGTACTAATGCAACAAGCACCGGTCCACAAGGTCTTCCTCAAATTGGCACACCGACCTTTGCAGGTGGTGATCCATTGGTTCCGATTGACGAAACAGTTGAACCGACCTTTGAAGATGGAAGCAAGAAGAAGACCATTCCAGGTCAAGGAACGTATACCATCACTCCGGATGGAGCAGTGACCTTCACCCCAGACAAGCAATTTGTAGGCACACCGGACCCAATCACTGTGAAACGAGTAGATAAAAATGGTACACCAGTGACTGCGACCTACAGTCCAGAGTTCACCAAGGTAACTCCGACAGGTACTGGTACCAAGACAGAAGGTCTGCAAGGTCAGGTTCAAAAAGGTCAAGTGACTTTTACGCCAGGACATAAATTAGTTCCATTCCCAGCTGGTTCGACTCCACTCTTTGGTAACGGAAAGAATATTAAAGAAGTGCCAAATGTTGGTAAGTTCGAAGTGGATGCGGATAACAAGGTGACCTTCACCCCGATAAAACAATTCAAGGGTGAAACGTCAGAACTGGGATTGATTCGTTTAGACGCTAACGGAACTCCTGTTATTGTCAAATATCAAGCAATAGTGAAAGCAGTAGTCCCAACTGGTAAAAATGCGACCTCTACAAATATCAAAGGCCATGTTCAGACTGGCAAACCTGTATTTGAGTCAGGTAATCCATTGGTTCCAATTGATGAGACGATTGCACCAACCTTCGAAGACGGAAGCAAGGAAAAGACTATTCCGGGTGAGGGGACTTATACCATCACGTCAGATGGGACAGTCACTTTCACTCCAGATGCTGATTTCCTTGGTCAGGGTAATGGTGTGACTCTTGTCCGTCGCGATAAGAATGGCACCTCAGTGACGGCTCACTATATTCCGACCGTGGTTGCACCATCAACTAGCAAGGATAGTGTATCTAGCGGCCGCAAGGGCCAAGCTCAAACGGGCACGCCAATCTTTGAAGGGGCGATTGACCAGGCAGTAGCACCTACCTTTGCGGATGGCAGCACCGAAATGGTTGTCCCAGGAGAAGGAACTTATCGTTTCAATATGCTGGGGGCAGTGACTTTCGTACCGGAAGCAGACTTTGTTGGAACTGCCAGTGGAGTTGTCGTGAAGCGTTCAGATATTTATGGCAATGCCGTGACGGCTACCTATACACCAACTGTTTTGGGAAGTACTGCTACAGAAGATACCAGCAGCACAGGTCTAAAAGGACAGCCGCAGACTGGCAAACCAATCTTTGAAGGCGACGTGGATCCAACTGTTCCGCCAACTTTCGAGGATGGAAGTACTGAAAAGGTTGTTCCAGGCCAAGGTACCTACACGATTGCGCCAGATGGCACTGTGACCTTTGTACCGGAAACTGGCTTTGTCGGTCAAGCTGATGGCGTGACAGTGATTCGCAAAGACCGTAATGGCCAGACGATTTCAGCGGTTTACGTTCCGACTGTGACAGAAAATCCTGTTCAGCCAGAGCGGACGATTACGCCTGCACCACCTTCTCTTTCCAAGAGTGAGGGGACAAAATCCCTTCCTAAGACAGGTACAGAAGAAACCTCATATTTAGCAGCAAGCTTACTTGCGGGATTATCAGGTTTGGGATTGCTTGGATTAGAGAAGAGAAAGAAAAAGTCTGAAGACTAAAATAGCCTTGAAGAAATTCCGTTAACGAACTAGAAGAATTTCGGGATAGCGCAAAAACAGGTAGAACTTAAGTTCTACCTGTTTTATTATCAAAAAATTGTTGAAATTGATGGAGATAATAGAAAGCTTCAGCTAGCTAATGACCGTCCTGCTCCTAAGTCAGTTTGATAGTTAAAGAGGGTAACTTTATATCTTCATGCTTTTAATTTTCTCTTCATCCGGTGTGACGCGCAGGGTTTTCTGGCCCGTATAGGTGACAAATCCTGGCTTTCCACCGGTTGGTTTGTTGAGCTTTCTAGTCTCAATCATATCTACTTGGACCAGATTAGAGAGTCTGGCCTTGGAGAAGTAGGCCGCTAGCTCGGCAGCGTCAGTCTTGACTTCATCGCTGGGTTGGAGATTGCCTGTGATGACCACATGACTGCCTGGAATATCCTTGGCGTGAAACCAAAGCTCGTCCTTCTTGGCTATCTTAAACGTCAGCTCATCATTTTGTAGATTATTGCGCCCAACCAGGATAATGGTTTGGCCATCTGTTGCCAAATATTTCTCCGGTTTCTGTCTTTTCTGGATTTTCTCTCTCTGGCGCCGTCGGATAAAGCCAGTCTGGATTAGTTCCTCACGAATTTCCGCAATCTCAGTCAGGCTGGCCTGAGCAAGGGCTGTTTCCACGCTCTCAAGATAGAGTATCGTAGCCAGCGTCTCCTCAATCAAGCTAGTCAGGTGTTTGACAGCTTCCTTGAGCTTCTGGTAACGTTTGAAATAGCGCTGGGCATTTTGGTTGGGAGTTAGAGCCTTATCAAGCGAGATAATGATCTTTTCACCTGTGTAGTAATTGTCCAGCTCTACCTGATCTTGGTCGTTTGGCACCTGATGGAGAAAGGTAGTCAAAAGTTCCCCTTTTTGGCGGAATTCTTCTGCATTCTCCGTTGCTAGGAGCTCTTCCTCTTGCTTGCCCAGCTTTTTCCGGTTCTTTTCCAACTCATTTTCTACCCGGCGGATGAGCTCGCTGGCCTGCTGGTTGACCCGATCGCGCTCAGCCTTGTCCTTATAGAAAGTATCTAAAAGCTCGGATAGCGTGGACATTTGGGTCTTGCTGTCGGAAAATAGCAGAGCAGAGAAGGATTTTTCGGTCAGGCTTGGCTGAGTCGGACTGGCAAAAAATGCACGGAAAGTTTTGAGCTTGTCAGCTGTCAGACGGCCACTGAGCTCAGTAGCCGTATCCCGACCCAATCCCTGAAAAATCTGCTGCAGGCGTTTGGGCTCTAAGTCTTCAGTATGTAAGATTTCAAAGAGCTTTTCATCACCCACAGTGAAAGGATTGAGACTGCCGGTCTGAGGTGGTGCGACATAAGTTGAGCCCGGCAGGATCGTTCGATAGCTATTTTGCGAAAATCCGACGTGTTTGATGGCTTCAATAATCTTACAGCTAGCCTTGTCCAAGAGAATGATATTGCTGTGCTTGCCCATGATTTCAATAACCAGAGTCACAGCAACGCTATCTCCGATTTCGTTCTTATTGGAGACGCTGATTTCCAAAATCCGGTCATTCTCTACCTGCTGGATTGCTTCAATAACAGCGCCCTGCAGGTATTTGCGCATGACCATGATAAAGGTATTGGGAACAGCTGGATTTTCAAACGTGGTATCTGTCAGCTGGACGCGCCCAAAGACCGAGTGGGCTGATAGGAGCAGCTTGTGGCTTT
>ERZ772942.1245-NODE-1245-length-10646-cov-3.796525_pt1 | contig 10646 bp, 15 predicted proteins | sample MGYA00511135_ERZ772942 | MGnify/ENA primary metagenome ERZ772942 (study PRJEB29015, sample SAMEA2738099) | human oral metagenome | biome: human oral; feature: human-associated habitat; material: saliva | place: China | collected 2265 ... | reverse complement strand
TTTATATCTCCAAGTGCTGAATTTTGCTCAACTAATCTTTCAAGTATTGTATTTACATACTGTGTTTTAATAGCTTTTGATGTATTAGTTGTATTAGCAGGATCTGCTGAAAAATTTAATTCAGTTGTTGAATTAAAAACAGTTTCTGTTGCTTTTCCATTTTTTTCAACTTCTTGAATCATTGCACTAAATTGTTCAGCAACTGTAACTTCTGCTGGAGTAGCTTTAAAGTCTGCTTTTAATCCTTTAATAACTTCATTAAACTCAGTCATTTGCTTTTCAATTTCAGCTTTAAATTCTCCATTTAATTTATTTTTAATTTCTTCAAACTTTAAATTAATTTCATTGAATTTAGCAGGTAAATTTTTGATTTCTTCTGGTGTTCCAGCTTCTAATAACTCAGTTTTAAAATTTGCTAATAATTCAGCCATTAATAATTTTAATTGTTCCTTATCCATTTCTCCTATTCCTCCATTTTCTCTATTAAATACTCTTGTTACTTTACTTCCTTTTACAGCACCTTTGGGTGTTAAACTCCCCTCATGAGCTTCAAACTTATTTATATCTATGTAATACTTACCATTTTCACTATATTCTTTATAATCTACAATGTTCCCACCCACTGACATTTCAAAAGGTAGCTTCATTTCTTTCATAAGCGAATACAACTTCACAGCTTCAGGATTTATATAATTTCCATTATCATCTTTTGATAAGTGAAACTCTCCAACTACTTCAAAACCTTTTTCTGTTTCTTCTCCTACTAGCTTTCCAACTGGTAATAATTCACCATAATGATTGTATAAAAGGAGTAAAGTCTTCCCATTATTCCCTTGCATACTTCCCTTTTTAAATCTATAAATACCTTTTGCAAGACTGTCATTTTGCATATTTACAAGTATTCCTGTAAATCTTCCTGGTGCCCCTTCTTCTTCCTTAAACTTTTCAATTTCACAAGTGAAATTTAAAGTTTCATCAGAAAAATTAATTTTTTTCTTTATCTTTTTCTTTGACATACCTACTCCTTTTATCTAAAAATAATTAAACAACTACATCTAACAACCTCAGAAACTGGTAAACTATCCTGATGCGGATACTCAGCTTCTACACCATCTTTTAACTTCCATTTATAATCTATATCCACCCATTTATTACTTATAGCTTTATGATGTAGTCTATATGTCTTTTTCCCTCCAACATGTATCCAACATTTTTCTTTCATCACATTTTTAGCAGTTTCATAACTTGTTGTATTAATGCTTTTGCTTGTTTCAGTTCTTGCTATTGTACTCGCTCTTTGTTCTGTCATTCCATTAATATTCTTTACCAGTTCTTTAACCATTTCATTATGTGATAAGCCTTCTTCTTGCCCTGTTGTGATTATCTTATTTAAAATATTTTTTGTTGTTGCTGTCATTTTAGTTGCTTGTTTTCCAGCATTCTTTATATTCCAATCTTTTAAAAAATAATCTCTAATACCTTTTATAGTTTTAGATTTTATCGTTTTCTTGTAGATGTTTTGAAAGCCTTTAAAAGTCTCCTCGAATGTATATAAGTAAACTACTTCAAGTCCCTTTTTAAATTTCTTCAAAAGCCATTCGTAGTCAATATTTATAATCATTTTTACATCATATTTTTTTGAATTATCTTCAATTATTTTGTCTCTTAATTCTATAAATATCTTTTCTATAATTTTTTTATTTCTTGCACTTAGGCGTCTTTCTAATGCTTTTATTGCTTTTATCTTTTGAACTTCCTTTTTCATACATCCTCAGCTCTTTCACCTTCTGTTGTTGCTGGTTCAGTAATTTCTTCCAATGTCATATCTCCACCACCAACAAGCAAGACATCCCCGCCTTTTAGTTGCTCCAAACTTAAATCAGTAAGTGTTGATATAATTCTTCTATATTCATTTATTGTTACCCGATTTTTCAAAGGTTCTAATTTTTGAATAATATCTCCTATATCATCTTTTAGCTCATCAGCACCAGAGAGATCATAGTCTATATACTCTCCATTCTTTAAATAATCACTTAATAAGTAATTAAGCCAATTTTTTAAATTATTAAAAAATGGAATTACTGCCTCTCTATATAGTTCTTTTTTTGCCTGTTTCCTATTTTGGTAAGTTGAATCTCCACCACCAACTAATTCAATTGGGACATCAGCAGCAATAGCAGCTCTCTCATGTGCCTTTTGTTCTGCTGTACTCCAGTCGGCATCAATAGGAGCTTTTGAAGTATCTTGATATTTTAACCCTGAACCAAGTACCAAAGGGCTACCAGCATTCTCAGCTCCTGCGTAATGTGCTGAATATTTGCTTCTTATTTCTTCTCTATCTTCCTTATCTACTGCACCTTCTGTCTGAAGTATTCCTCCTGGCTTTCCTAAGTTATTTGCCAAGCTCCAGTTCCATTTCCAAGCCTTGAATAAATAAGCTCCAAATATTGCTAATGCATTCTGTTTACTTCTTCCTTGTCCTATTCCATTTCCACTAACTCCATCAATTATGTTGTCATAGTTTGGAGAAGTAAGCCACATATAGTTTTTTAATTCATCCCCAGTTATTGTTTTAGCTGGGTTATGGATTCTTATTTCTCTTATCCTTCTACCTTCAAAATACACTGTAAAATTATTTGGTGAGTGTATATATAAGTCAGGAGCAAGTGAGGGTAGCCCTTTTATAAGTTCTAATAAAACTCCATTATTTGAACCTTCTAACCACACTATTAAATAATCTATAAAGTCCTGGAATGATGTATTTGGATTAATCATTCTAAAAATCTTATTTAAAATATGATTATCAACTTTTTTCTTTCCATCCTCTTTTCCTATATAAATGCCCATTTCTATGTTTTGACAAGCCTTTATCTTTTTCTTAATTGGCAGCATAAAGCCTGGCTGTTCCCATATTGCTGACATATATTCAGATGCTTCAAAATTCTTCCCATCTCCAGTCATTACAGAACAATCCTTGAAAAACCAATTTTTAAAAAATTCTCTAATACTCATATACCCACTTCCCTTTTTTCATATCATTAGAAAATGCGTATCTTGTAGCATCTATTGTATGGTTATTAGAATCACATAAGCGTGGTAATGGATTCCCTTCACGATCAGTGTCATAATCAATCATTTCAAATTCTCTTGATATGTTTGGAGTTCTTTTTGGATCTATTACTATTGCTTCCAAATCTGCAAGCCATTTTTCTCCATACTCAACACTTCCAGCACCTTTTTTTGCTCCCCATGCACTTATGTCATATTCCTTTAATTCATCAATAGATTTGGGTTCAGCACTATCACACATAACCAGCTCATCATAACCTTTTGAAAGAATATAGTTTGCTAGATTTCTATTTTTTAAACCTACTCCATAATACTCATCCAGTGCATAAATAATACTTTTCTTTTTATCATATCCCCATCTGACAAAAGCTAGAGGATCAACTCCATAACCCCAGTCCACTCCATTTCTAAATTTTTCAAGTCCTGCAATCTCTGAAGCTTCTATTTCTCTTATCTCTAGGTTAGGAAATGGAACAAGTCCATTGCCTATTGGTTCTCCCATATATACAAGTCTATATTTTGTTTCATCTTTTGCTTTAACTGCTTCAGCTTCTTTTATAAACTCTTCTGATATATGTGGATTTTCTAAATATGTTGAATGATGTACATATACATTATTTTCTATGAAAGAATAATTATATTTTTTATTTACCCAGTTATGCTTCATTTTTGGAGGGTTGTAAGAAAAGAATCCTTTGTAAATAAGTCCCTTTTCTAACTTTCCTCTAAAAATTGAATTTAAAACTGTTTCAACTTCATCTTCATTCTTAAACTCTGCAAGTTCTTCAAACCAGTAACGAGCGACAGGAAATTGAGCTTCTTTTATAGATTTACTTTTTTGTGGGTCATCTACTCCCATAAAAATAAATTTATTTCCTCTTTCTTTATAAATAATTTCAAGGGGACTAAGTTTATACTCAAAATATTCCTCTACTCCTAAAAATTTAATAGCCCATTTTATCTGTTCATATACTGATTTTCTAAGTGTTTCCCCTACTTTTCTAAAACAAATCGTATTGACGGGATATTGCATTAAATCAACAACTAAAATCAAAGCAATATTAGTTGATTTTGCTGAACCTCTTCCACCTTTGCAAACTAAACGAGTGTATTTATTACTTTTCCAAGCTGAATAAAGTGGGTAAAATTTAGAAGTTAATAAGTCTGATATTTTAAGTTGCTTTCTCTTCTTCTTTGATATCATCAACTATTAACACCCCTCTTTCTTCTTCCTCAGCATGTTGCTTTTCTTTCTTTTCTTTTTCTCTTCTTTTATCCATTTTTTCCAAAACATTCGCTATTTTAATCAACGAGTCAGCAACTTTTGGGTCAACTAATGTTTGAGGGTTTTCAATGATATTTAAAAGCATTTTCTTATGTGCTTCATCTAAGATTTCACCCATATCATCAACTGATAATTCTTTTAACTTTCTTGCTTCTTCAAACTCTTCTTTATTTTCTTTTATCCACCTGTAAACAGTGCCTTTACTTTTATTTAAAGCACTAGCTATTTCATCAATACTCTTATTATCTGCATACATTCTTTTAGCCTGTACGAGCTCTAACTTCATAAAGACACCTCCATACTTTTTATTTTATTAAGCAAAAATATTCAGCTTTATCTGCTAATTTTCCAAACATCTGCTTTTGATATTCTTTTATAATAAATTTACATTCAAAATTTTCTTTTAATAACTTTGATAGATTATTATCTACACTTCCAAACACAAGAAATACATTATTTTTATTTTGATTTCTTTTAATAAATTCTATAAGTCTTGCATCATCTTTTATTGTCCAGTCCACACCTTTATCATCAGCATAGTTATAGCCTATGAAGCCTTCCTCTCCTACATTTGTTTTACGAATATATGGTGGATCTAAGAATATAAAGCTATTTTCAAACTGCCAATTTTCATCAAATAAATCAGTTGTTACTTTTATAGTTTTTAATGCTCCTATATAAAGTTCTAATTTTTTTATTTTTTCTTCTGAATAAAAAGCATTTGTTAATGTTGTTCCATTTCCACCAAATCCCATTAAACTTCTTAAAACTCTTTTTTCGTTTTCGTTAAAAACTTCATGTTTTTCTCTTGTACCTAATTTTTTCCCACAACAAGGACAACATTCAGAAAATATATTTTTAAATCTCTTATTTACTGCTTCAAATGCTGCTCTGTCATTTTCATACAAGTTTCTAGCATTTATTTTTAAATCACATTTTATATATTCAAGTCCTTTCTTATATGTATCAACAACATTTCCAGATAAAAAACATTCATTTTTTTCATCTTTTACATTTGCTAATACCTTTAATTCTCCAAATTCATTTTTAAAATTTAGTGGGATTTCCATAGAACCTGCAAACAAATCAACAAAATTTTCTCTATAATTTTCTTCAAATATTTCTTTTATTTCTTTATAAAATCTCCCTTTGCTCCCAAAATATGGAAATGGAGGCTTTATTCTTGCCATTTTTACTACTCCTTTTAAACTTTTTTACTTTCCATACTTGTTATAACTTTTTTGAGGAGTAAATGTTGCAAAATTTGCAAAGATTATAAAATTTATAATAAAAAAGCACACCATTTATGATGTGCTTAACAAATATTTTTTAAAATTACTATTTTTTTAAGTATTCAATCAAAGCATCCTCTATCACATAAGATAAAGTTTTTTGATTATATTTAATTTTAATTTCATCTAAAAGTTCTTTTTTTATTGTAATAGATCTTGATATTCTTTTATCTTTACCTAGTGCTTTTCTTCCTGCTCCTTCTCTTTTGCCTCCTCTTATATTTTTTATCATAAGTTTATCCCCTCCTTTTTTAGAAAGGGGATAAACCCCTTTCTTTATTTTGCTCCATTATTATACATAATTTCATCATCTTCTATTATTATTATAATTTCATGATTTTCTATTTTATAAGTCCCATTGACAGATAAAAATTCACAATTAATAAAATCTACAATACAAGCCCCTGTTTTTTTGTCTATATTATCCTTATCTACAATAATATAACTTATCATTTCATCTTTTACTTCTAACCATTTCTTTCCAATCATTTCTTCAAACTTCATTTTTTCCTCCTATGCTATTTTTAAAATTTTTAATAAAACCGCCATAAAAATTATAAATTTTACAGCTAAGCTCTTACTATTAAGAGCTACAAATGTTGCCAATAAAAGTGTTAAATTTGACATAGCTTTTTAAAAAGGATATAATGAAGTTAGAAAGGTCAGAGACCTTAGGGCTTAACGCCCTAAGATTTCCAGGATAACTGTTATTAGAGTTAGGACTGCAATCGTAAGCTCCAATATCAATTTGACCATTTCTAACTTCTCCCGTCTGGTTAGGCGGGATTTTTTTATCCTCTTCACCTTCTCACCTCCTTATGTATTCATTATACTACTTTTATTTGAAAAAGTCAACCACTTTTTCAAATATTTTATTTTTTTTTATAAAAAAAGAGAGTTTTTAAACTCTCTAAAATAGGCTATATTGATTATCTTTTTTTACTTGAAGGGTACTTTTATATGTGCTATTTTCTTCAAGCAGTTCAAGACTTTCTAAATCAACTTGCCATGTATTCTTTTTTTGATTTTGGATACATCTATACCCCAAGGTTCCAATTCTACAATAGTTATATATTGTTCCAACTGAAACTTTTAGCCTATTCGCTGCCTGAGCAACACTTATATATCTTTTAGCCATTTCACCCTCCTTGTTATATTTATTATTTATTATGATAATCTATATAAGTATTAAAAACATCTCTAAGTTGCAAAGACCCATTAAACATAATATACATATCTTTTATTCTATCTCTTTCTTCTTTAGATAGTTCAAAATCTTTATTATTATCGTTCTTAGTAAATCTAATTCTAATCTTTTTGGATTGAGCCATGTTAATAAGCATCTCATATTTTTCTTGGTCTATTGAAAATTTTGAAGTTTGTATTGTGTACTTTCCTTCATGTTCTAAATTTTGTGACAAAATATCCCCATTTATTTCATATCTATTATTGTCAGTTAAAACTATTATTTTATTAAAATCAAAATAACCATCTTTACTAACACAACTAAATGATATATTTCCTCTAACATTATATAAATTTTTTACTGCAATGTCTTCATTTTTTATATTAGTTTCAAATATCTCTATTTTTATTTTATCCATTTTTTCTTCTGAGATCGGAAACATTTTCTTTTCATTATTAAAATCATCTGTTATTATTTCTGTCCTATCATGAGCTTCATCATATTCCTTTGTTATAAGACTAGCTCCTACTTCTTTAAAAATTTCCTCGTAAGTTATGGATTTTTTTTCAGTTTGTAAATCATTCTTTATACTTTCCTTTTTTACTTCTCCATTTTTATCTCCACAACTAAACATAATTAAAGAACTAAAAAATATAATAAAAATTTTTTTCACTTCTCCCCACTCCTTTAGTTGATTATTTTAACTTTATTATACAAAAAAAAATAAAAAAATTCTATATTATTTTATAATACAATACCACTCAGCTCTATCTAAAGAAATTCCAAAAATTGATTTTTTATATTTCTTTACTACAAAATCTACATTGAAAGCCTTTTGAATTAGCTTTGAAAGATTATTTTCAAGACTTCCAAATACCATAAATACATTATGATTTTTTAGATTATTCCTTATAAATTCTACAAGCCTGGCATCATCTTTTTCAGTCCAGATGTTACTATAATTATAACCTTTTTTACCAATTTTTACTACTTCTGTTCCACACAAATAAGGGGGATCTAGTAGTATAAAACTATCTTTATAGCCCCAATTCTCATTAAAATAGTTATGCATTATTTCTATGTTTTTTAACTTGTTCAGGTATGTTTTTATTTTTTCTATTTTAGCTGCTGAATAAAAGCTATTAGATAAAGAAGCCCCATTATTCAAACTTGCAAAAAGTTCAACCATTTTTATTTCCTCCCCTGTAAAATTTAGAGTATTATCCTTTCTAAACTTTTTATATTTTATTTTAATTTCTGCCCATAGCTTTTTGTCTGCATATAATTCTTTTACTGCGACTTTTTCTATATCTTTATATAAGAATCTAGCAAATTTTTTATATCTGTTTATAGTCATTTTATTACACTTCAAGAAACTTTCAATATGCTCATCTTTAACATTTGCTGTTACTTTTAAATCTTTAATATCCTCTTTTAAATTTACTGCTATTTCCATTCCACCAGCAAATAAATCAACATAAATATTTTTCTTATTTAGTAAAAATATTTCTTTTATTTCATTGTAAAATCTTCCCTTGCTTCCCATATATTTAAAAGGCTTTTGTATCTTCATTTCTCCTCCTTAAACAAAAAAAGAGCCCAGTGATTCCAACAATTTTATTTGTTGAAATACTGAGCTCAATGCTACAAAGTATTTTAATTTATTATTTTTTAACTATTTTTATTGGTACTCTTTTATTTGCTTCTATGATGTATCCATTTTTTATTTTCACCTCACACCAGCCTTCATGCTTTTTTATTTCTTCTAAAATATACTTCTCATTCTTTTCAATGTTAGTTTCCATTCAGTACCTTCCTCATCTTTGCTAGTGCATTATGTTTCGCTATATGCACCCTTTGTCTGCTAACTTTCAGTTGTTTTGCAACCTCTTTTCCTGAATATCCATCGAAGTATAACTTTTTAATAATATATTTTTCTTGCTTTGTACAGCAATCCAGCAATTTAGCCACAAATGTTTTATTTTCTAAATCTACATTATTTATATTTTTATCCTCAATTTCTAAACCTTCATAAGTTTGAAATTGTACTTTATCCCTCCTTCCTTTCTTGATTTCACTGATAGCATTATATGAAACCCTATAATTTTCTTTATCTATAAATCTTCGTATTCTAGCTTCAATGTTGGGATATAAGTGAGTGAGAAACTTAGTATTATAACTAAAATCATAAGTTTTTATAGCTTCATAGATTCCAAGTATCCCTTCCTGGAATCCGTCATCTGTTCCACCCCATTTATTATTTATCTTTCTAACTGCATTCAAATACTGTTCAATTAGCTTTTCAGTTGCCTCATTATTTCCAGCTTTTGCCTTATGAATTAGTTCTAATACTTCTTTGCTCTCCATATTCCCCTCTTATAATGCCATTTTACTTCTTACAATCTTTTCTTTAGCTACATCTATAACTGTCTTAATATCTTCATATTCTAGCCCTATATTTGTTAATTCTTGCTCTAATAATGCTTTATTTCCTTTTATTTTTTCTATCTTTTTATTTAGTTCAGCTATTTCAGCATTAGCAACTGCTATACTGTTGTTAATTTCTGTTTTTCTTTCAAAATACTTGTCTTCAAAATTATTTTCTTCAATCTCTGCTCTTTTAAGATTTTCAAGTAAAACTTTAAGCATTGATCTATTTCCTTCATCATCTAATCCATAGTCTATTGCATAGCAAGTTACTAAATTATCTCCAACAACTACATAAGTCATTAATAATTGCTCATTTATATAAAATTCAGCTTTCTTATTTCCCTCATAAGCTGCTGTATTAATATATCTAGCTTCTTTAAACTCCTCTTTTAAACTTGCTTCTAAAACTTCTATTTTATCTTCATTTGCTTTCTTCCAAATATCCCAAGTTCTATCACTTATAATATTAGCTTTGTGTACTCTTGAAGCATATCTCATTAGAGCATGCTTTGTTATATTAATTTCTTTCATTATTTCCTCCTATCTAAATCCTAGCCAAACATTTTTTTCTAAATAAGTTATTTCATTATGTCTTTTTAACATTTTCTTTAATGCTGAAAAGCTGGGGAAACAAGGCAAAGTATAAGAAATTTTTTCATACATTCCTCTCTCCTTGCATACCTTTTTCCCGTACATTTCTTCAAATTTTTTTATATATTTCTTTGAAAATTTTGATGTTTCTTTTATATGTACCCATTGCTCTTCTGATGTTTGTATTTTTCCATCAACTATCACAATATATGATAAAATCATTCTCTTTTTATTACTTGTTAATCCAATAAATACCTCATGTTTATCTATTTCAAATCTTAAAAATCTATCTACTATAAACTGTCCTTTTAACCATTCATAGTCTTCATTTGTTATTATTTTCCTCTCCATTTAGCTCCTTTTTTTCTTGCCATTTCACTATCTCTTCAAGAATATATATTAATTTGCTACATTCTTTAACTGTCATATTCTTCTCACTTTTACCTTTTCCTAGATATTGTTTTATATAACTAGCTTTATCTTCTTCATTAAAACATTTTTTATATAAAACATTAAATTTTTTTAATTGCTGTTCTGTTGCTAAATTAGCTCCTTGTATATGTCTTGTTAATAGTGTAATCAAGACTGAAGCCTGAGCCTCAGTCAAGTCTTTACAACTATCTTTGTTAAATTTTGAACTTAGTAAAAGCCTATAATATTCATCAGTTAAATTTGCTTTGTATTTTAATGTATGAATATATTTAATTTGATGTTTCTTTATCTCCTTCATTTTTTAAATCCTCCATAACAGTAGTCATAGAAAGTGGGATATTAATTTTATTACCATTCTCAT
>ERZ772942.1242-NODE-1242-length-10657-cov-4.276740_pt1 | contig 10657 bp, 7 predicted proteins | sample MGYA00511135_ERZ772942 | MGnify/ENA primary metagenome ERZ772942 (study PRJEB29015, sample SAMEA2738099) | human oral metagenome | biome: human oral; feature: human-associated habitat; material: saliva | place: China | collected 2265 ... | reverse complement strand
CACGGAACATGATTCTAAAGTCACTTGAACCTAAAGTCTTAGATGCATTTACATAATCTAAACTAGCTTCTTGCAACGTACGAGTTCTGAATAAACGAGCTGAACCAACCCAGAAGAACAATGTCATAATTATGATAAAGTGGAATAATGTATAGTTTGGAATAACTGTTACGAATACGATGATAATCATTAATGTTGGTAAAATCATGATAAAATCAACAATACGCATTAATGTAGTATCCACCCATTTACCATAGTATCCAGAAATCAAACCAACGATAATCCCGATAATACACGTTAAAATTGTAATCGTGAAACCAATTGTTACAGAGTTACGAGCCCCGATAACTAACATCGCGAAAACATCACGACCACCTTCATCAGAACCTAATAAAAATCCATTAACTCCTGGTGCTTTATAACGTTGTAAAATATTTACTTTCAAGGCAGTTGCTTCATTAATAAAGAACGGACCAATGTAAATAAATAAGAAAATTAAAGTTAAGATAATTAATGCTGCAAGAGCAATTTTATCTTTTAAAAATTCTCGCACAATAACCTGGAACCCAGTAGGTGGGGTAGATACGGTGCTTTCTTTTGTTACATCTTTTTTATCTTGCGCCATTTGCTACTCCTCCTTTTCTATTGTACGCGAACCCTAGGGTCAACGATACTCATAATAATATCAGATAATAATGTTCCTAATAGTGTTGCTGTACCAAATAGTAATAACAACGCTAAAATAACAGAATAGTCACGAGATGAAATTGAACTTACGAATAAGTTCCCCATTCCTGGATATGAGAAGATGTTTTCAATAAACACTGAACCACCGATTAAACCTGTGAATTCATATCCTAAGAATGCAGCGATTGGTAAAATTGAGTTACGGAAAATGTGACGGTTAAATACGACTTTTTCAGGAACCCCTTTTGCACGAGCTGTACGAACATAGTCTTGACTCTTCGCATCAATTACCCCAGTTCTTAAATATTGAACTGTACCAGTTGTTGATAAAATCGCCATTGTTAATGCTGGTAGTAATAAGTGGTGGAATCGATTAATTAAATAATTAACAGATCCTGGTGATACACCTGAATCAACCGAACCACGAGTTGGGAACCAACCTAATGTATAACCAAATAACCATAATAGAATTAAGGCAAATACGAATGTTGGAATTGAATAAGTAATGAAGTTGTAAACAACGATTAACTTATCTGCCCATGAGTTTTGATAACGTCCTGCAATCATCCCTAAAGGTAATGCAATCAAATACGTTAAAATTAATGTTAATAATGATAACCAAACTGTATTTCCAATACGTTCACCAATTAATTTAGTAACAGCATATTTATAAGTATAACTTTGACCAAAGTCTCCTTGGAATGCTTTTCCCATCCAACGAACATATTGAACATACCATGGGTCATAGAAACCAGCTTTCACACGTAAAGCTTCAATAGTATTTGGATCTGTTTCAGGTGTAATCAAACCTGTAAATGGATCCCCTGGCATCATCTTAGCAATTAAGAATGCTAATAAACTTAAAATTAAAATTTGTGGCAACATTAGTAGCACACGACGTAATATAGTTTTCCACATGTCTAGTTACCTCCCTTTACTGACGGATTTAACGCAACAAAATGCGAATCTGACAATTGTTGTAAATCGAATACACGACCATTTTCGTCATAGTACATTGTTTGATTTTCTTGATAGAATTTCTCAGCTTCAATACGACGTAGTTTGTTCGCTTCACGGTTTACTGGGTCAATAACTGGAATGGCTGATAATAAACGTTTTGTATAAATATGTTGAGGATCTGCATAAATATCATTTGCTTTTCCTGTTTCAACAAAACGTCCACGATACATAATGAATAATTCATCACACATGTGTTTTACAACCCCAAGGTCATGAGAAATGAATAAATAACTTAAGTTAAATTCATCTTGAATACGTTTCATATAGTTTAATACTTGCGCTTGTACAGATAAGTCCAAAGCAGATACTGGTTCATCGGCAATAATTAAACGTGGATTACTTGCTAATGCACGAGCTACCCCAATACGTTGACGTTGACCACCAGAGAATTGGTGAGGGTATTTTAATAATGCTTCTTCAGACAAACCAATAATTTCCATTAATTCGATAACTTTACGACGTTCTTCTTCTGGAGATAAACGATCGAAGTTACGTAATGGCTCAGCTACGATATCTAAAATACGTTTTTTAGGATTAAAACTTGATAATGAATCTTGGAAAATCATTTGTACATTACGGTTGTAATCAGAAGTACGACGACGTGCTTTATTTGTCACATCTTGACCTTCATATAATACTTTACCGCTTGTAACTGGTTCTAAACCGATAATTGCTTTACCAATTGTTGATTTACCAGAACCTGATTCACCTACAAGTCCATATGTTTTTCCTTCTTCAATTTCCAATGTAACGCCATCAACAGCATATACATGATCCGTTACTCGGTTAAAGAAGCCACTTCTAATTGGATAGTGAACTTTTAAGTCTTCAATTCTAACAAAACCCATTATGCTTCCTCCCCTTCAAAATGGAAATTTTTATAACATGTACAACGAACAAAATGGCCTTTGCCAACTTCGTGTAATGTTGGATTTTCTTCATGTTCTTCTGCAGAAATCCATGGAATACGAGGAGCAAAACGGCATCCTGTACGTGGTAAGCTTGGTAATGGAGGAACTGTACCTTCAATTACGTGTAACTCTTGTCCTTCTGAACCAGCTTGAGGAATTGATTGTAATAATGAACGAGTGTAAGGATGTTTAGGATTTGTAAATAATTCCTCAACAGGAGCAATTTCTACGAATTGTCCAGCATACATCACTGCAACACGGTCAGCAGTTTCCGCAACTACACCAAGGTCGTGCGTAATTAAAATAATTCCTGATTGTGTTTCTGCTTGAATTTCATTTAATAAATCTAAGATTTGTGCTTGAATTGTTACGTCAAGCGCAGTTGTTGGTTCATCAGCGATGATAATTGGTGGTTTACATGATAATGCAATCGCAATTACAACACGTTGACGCATCCCACCTGATAATTCATGTGGGTATTGTTTAAATGTACGTTGTGGATTTGGAATCCCTACTTGTGCAAGTAATTCTAATACACGTTCTGTACGTTGTTTTTCATCTAAATCTGTATGATATAATAATGCTTCGTCAATTTGAGCACCAATGGTCATTAATGGGTTTAATGAAGCCAATGGATCTTGGAAAATCATTCCAATGTCATTTCCACGAATTTTATTATATAAAGTTTCATTTAGATTCACTAAGTTCACATCATTATAAATAATGTCCCCAGTGATTTTTGTATTTAATTTATTATGTAGGCCCATAATAGTTGTTGCTAATGTAGATTTACCACATCCAGATTCCCCTACAATTGCTAAAATTTCATTTTTCTCTAATGTTAATGAAACACCATCAACTGCATCATAAAAATCATCTTTAATACGGAATCCAACATGTAAATTGTTGATTTCTAATAATGGTTTATCGATAGCCAAATTCTCGTCCTCCTTTGTCTTATTCGAATAGTTAGTATTTTTAACATTCGTATATCTGTCATACAATATTTAAAATTAAATAATATCCTTAAAACATTATTGATATTATACGAATTTTTAACCAAAAATGCAAATTGTATGACAATTCCATTTTTAAAATTACGTATGTTTATTCTACCATGATTCTTTGAAAATTCCTATGATTTTCTACAGAATTTTTTAATAATTTCCTAATATTTTCCATAAAAATGTTTTCAAAACCATCCAGTATTCATTACCTTTTTGCTTGGCTAGGAAGAATTAATTTTTTCTTATTTATTGTTATAGTTATTTCGTATATTTATAGAAAAGAAAAAGACTTTTAACAGTAGCTAGATCCTTTACTACTTGCTAAAAGTCAATTTCTTAAACCTATTTAACTGGAGTATCCGCAACTAATTCCATTTCATTAATCGCATTTTTTGGATTATTCGAAGCAATATCCGTACTATAATATTTTACTCTCTTATTTACAGCTGTAATTTGATCTCCAATTAAAGTTGGGAAAACATATGCTTGATCATGCACATATTTTTGCCATTCTTTATAAAATTCAATATTTTTTGCATCATCAAATGCAGCCTCAGAATTAATTTTATTGAAGATATCAGTTTGTTCTTTACTTACGAAGCGTGTAAAGTTAAACTTCGCATCTTCACCATATAAACCTGTTGGATCTGGGTCAAAGCCTGTTGACCATCCAGCCGTATACATATCAATTTCTGGATCATTTGCTTCTACTTTATCATAGAAACTATTCACTTCCATCGTACGTCCAGATAATAATTGAACATCTAAACCAATGTCTTTCCACCATAATAAATACTGTTGAATTAATGATTCATTTGCATCATCTCTTGTTCTAGCAATGAAATTAATCGTTAATTTAGAACCATCTTTATTTTCTCTTAATCCATCTCCATTTACATCTTTGTATCCTGCATCATCTAACATTTTCTTAGCCTTTTCAGGATTATAAGTAAATCCTTCTTGGTCTTTATTGTATACATCTTTAAAGAATGGAATAATTAATGAATTTGTTCCTCTTTGTAATCCATTATACAAACTCTTTCCTGCTTGATCAATATCTAATGCATAGGCAATTGCTTGACGTAAAACTGGATCCGACATTTTTGCATTTGGATTCATGACATTTTTTCCAATTGATTCATCCCATTTTCCTAATTGGAATGCAATATATTCGTAAGCTGACTCCTCACTACTTAATAATGTCACATTTGTTAAATCTTTATACGTATCAAATTGAGCTCTTGGCATCGAGGCAATATCATATTTTCCTGCTTTCATTTCAGAAACAATACTATCTGGAGAAACAAGTTCTGCTACTACTTTATCTAATTTTGGTCTTCCTTTATAATAGTACTCATTTGCTTTATAAGTCACTGACTCGCCAGGAACAATTGATTCAATGGTAAAAGCGCCTAACCCTACTACTTTTGTTCCGCGAACATAATCGCTTTGTTCCCAATCTTTTACAGGAATCGTTGAAAAAATATGCTTTGGCATTATATAAGGACTAATCGGTCCACCTGCTAACTTCATAGACGGAGTCATTTCTTTATAATGAATTTTTACTGAATAATCATCAATTTTTTCTAAACCTGAAATATTAGATGCTTGTCCATTATGAAATTCTTCCATTCCTTCGATATTTTTATAATTCGCATCATAACGAATACCTGTATAATCTTTTTCCCCAATTCCTTCATAGGTAAAGATATAGTCATCAATGGTAACTGGTTGTCCATCAGACCATTTATAATCTTTAGAATTCAATGTTACCTTCACTGTTTTTCCAGGAACATCAAATTCAAGCGATGCTAAACCAGAATTGACTAGCTTACGATTTTCGTCGTATTCAAACATCGTTCCATCAACATATCCTGTTAAAGCTGAATCTGTTGAATCTGAAGCTAATTCATCAATAAAAAGTCCATTAAAAGGAGATGCACTTACAATGGCATACTTTAATGTTCCGCCTTTTATTGGTGTTCCTTCATGAGTAACTTCCTTTGCAAATGTTCTATCCTTTGCGTTTGAGTCATTCGCCCCATCTGTAGAGTTTTTCGGAGAACAAGCTCCTAAAACAGCAACTACTGCAAGTGAGGATAAGATTGCCATGCTTTGTTTTTTCATGATTTTCCACCCTTTTTGGTTTATTTTTACCACTACTATTTTAGCACACTGACCCAACGATTCAAGCGCTTACACATAATTCTTCCCAAACTTTAATAAACTCCTCATTAATCCCTATGAAAATCTCATACAAAATCCTCTTATAAAAAGAGAAATGAATTTTTCCCGTAGCATGATTGATAATAGCCAAGAATTGGCTATTATCAAAAGGAAACTTTGAGACCAAGACTCAAAGTTTAGCCATGAGATTCGCATCGCGAAGCTGCTGGCGTTGTCAACTACAACAGATACTATCTTACGCCCCCTATTCCAACAACACAAAAAGAGCCATGATACTATCCGTTGTAGCTCAAGCAACCAAAGCCAAGTATTGGCTTTAGTTGCACGAAAATTCGAGACCTTAGGCTCGAATTTTAGCCATGAGACTCGCAAAGCGAGGCTGCTAGCGTCGTCAGCTACAACAAATACTATTCTTACGCACCCCATTCCCATCATACAAAAAGAGCCATGAATTTTTCCCGTAGCATGATTGATAATAGCCAATTCTTGGCTATTATCAAAAGGAAACTTTGAGACCTTAGGCTCAAAGTTTAGCCATGAAACCGCAGGTTTGCTGGCGTCCTTTGCTACTTTTGAAAAATTCATGGCTCACCCCTAAACAAAAAACTCGACTCAATGTATTTCACTGAGTCGAGAAAAAACGTGGGCTTATTTAACTGGTTCGTTTGCAGTTAATTGCAATTTAATCATAGAAGATTCATCGTGGTTTGAACCGATTTTTTTATCGTAGTATTTCACACGTTTGTTAACAGCAGTTACACTTTCACCAGTAAGTGTTGGGAAGATAAATGCTTGATCGTGTACATATTTTTGCCATTCTTTATAGAATTGGATGTTTTTAGCATCATCAAATGCTTCATTTGAAGAAATTTTCTCAATAATCGCATTTCCTTCAGGACTTGTGTAACGTTGCATATTGAATTTAGCATCTTCACCGAATAATCCTGATGGATTTGGATCGTATCCAGTTGCCCATCCGGCAGCAAACATATCAATTTCAGGATCATCTGCTTCAACTTTATCATAGAAATTGTTCACTTCTAGTGTACGTCCAGTATATAATTGAACATCCAATCCAACTTCTTTCCACCATAATAGATATTGTTGGATTAATGATTCATTCGCATCATCACGTGTACGAGCTGCAAAATTGATTTTTAGTTTAGAACCATCTTTGTTTTCACGTAAACCATCACCATCTACATCTTTGTAGCCAGCATCATCTAGAAGTTTTTTAGCTTTTTCTGGGTTATAAGCGAATCCTTCTTGATCTTTGTTATAAATATCTTTAAAGAATGGAATGATAATTGAGTTTGTTCCATGTTGTAATCCATTATACAAGTTTTTACCTGCTGTATCTGGATCAATCGCATAAGCAATTGCTTGACGTAAAGCTACATCACTCATTTTAGCATTTGGGTCAACAATATTTTTACCTTGTTCTTTATCCCATTTACCAAGTTTGAATCCAATATATTCATATTGTGATTGTAAAGAACTTACAAAAGTTACATTTGTTAAATCTTTAAATGAATCATATTGAGCTGATGGCATACTTGCAATATCATATTTACCAGCTTTCATTTCTGAAACGATACTATCAGGAGAAACAACTTCCATTACAACTTTATCAAGATTTGAACGACCTTTATAATAGTTAGAGTTTGGTACAAATGTTACTGATTCACCAGGTACCATTGATTCAATTGTATACGCCCCTAGACCAACGTTAGATTTACCACGAACTGCATCACTTTGTTCCCATTCAGCTACAGGAATTTTAGAGAATACATGTTTTGGCATAACATAGCTACTTACTGAACCACCTGCTAATTGCATTGAAGGTGTCATTTCTTTATAGTGAATTTTTACTGTGTAATCATCTAATTTTTCTAAACCAGAGATTGTTGAAGCTTTACCTTTGTGGTATTCATCCATTCCTTCAATGTTTTTGAAATCCCCATCATAACGTACACCAGTGTAGTCTTTATGACCAATTCCTTCATAAGTGAAAATATAGTCATCAATTGTAAATTTTTCTCCATCTGACCATTTATAGTCTTGAGAGTTTAATTTAACAGTTGCTGTTTTTCCTTCTACATCAAATGAAATAGATGCTAAACCTGTATTTACTAATTTACGATTATCATCATATTCAAACATTGATTCGTCAATCATTCCTGCTACAGATGAGTCTGTTGTATCAGAAGCTAATTCATCAATGAATAGTCCATTAATAGGTGAAGCTGAAACAATCGCATATTTTAATGTTCCACCTTTAATTGGTTCACCATCATGAGTTACTTCAGAAACAAATTTTGTTTTGTCTGCTCCCTCAGTTGTTGTTTTAGTTGTTGTTGTTTTTGAACCACAAGCTGCCATTGTCAGAGCTACTGCAGCAGTTGGTAACCAAAGCCATTTTCTTTTCATCATTTTCATCTCTCCTTAATAAAATCTTCTTTAAAAATTCATTTTTTAATTAAGATGTTATTATATTAACATAAAATTTGGATTTTGCAAGCATTTTTTAATCTTTTTTTTAATTTATTTTCATTTTATCTCATTTTTAACTAAAAAAGACTTTTCTCACGGGCATATCCATAAGAAAAGTCTTCATAAAAATTTTACTATTTAACTTGAGTATCTGATACTACTTCTAATTGATACAATGCTGATTTTGAATTGCTTGTTCCAATCTTCGTATCATAATATTTCACACGTTTATTAACGGCAGTTACTAAGTCCCCTACTAATGTTGGGAAAATAAATGCTTCATCATGAACGTATTGCTGCCATTCTTTATAGAATTCAACATTTTTAGCATCATCAAATGCTTCTGTTGAACTAATGTTATTAATAATGCTATTTCCTTTTTCACTTACAAAGCGAGCAAAGTTAAATTTAGCTGTTTCACCGAATAAGTTTGCTGGGTTTGGATCGAACCCTGTTCCCCATCCAGCTGCAAACATATCAATTTCTGGATCATCTGTTTGAACTTTTTCATAGAAGTTATTCGATTCAATGGTACGACCAGTATATAATTGAACATCTAATCCAATTTCTTTCCACCATAATAAGTATTGTTGAATTAATGATTCATTTGCATCATCACGAGTACGTGCCGCAAATGTAATACTTAATGGAGAACCATCTTTATTTTCACGAATTCCATCACCATCAACATCTTTATATCCAGCTTCTTCTAACATTTGTTTTGCTTTTTCTGGATTATATTTAAATCCTTCTTGTTCTGCATTATATACATCTTTGAAGAATGGAATAATAATCGAATTTGTTCCACGTTGTAAACCATGGTAAAGAGTTTCACCAACTGTATCCATATCTAATGCATAGGCAATTGCTTGACGTAATACTGGGTCACTCATTTTTGCATTTGGATCAGTGATGTTTTTACCGCTTGCTTTGTCAAATTTTCCTAAATGGAAAGCTACATATTCAAATGAAGATTTAAACGTACTTACTAAGTTTACGTTTGTTAAATCTTTATAAGATTCATACTGTGCATTTGGCATCTCAGCAATATCATATTTACCTGCTTTCATTTCTGAAACAATATTGTCTGGAGATACAATTTCCATCACTACTTTATCTAATTTTGCACGACCTTTGTAGTAATGTTCATTTGGAACTAAAGTTACAGATTCACCTGGAATAATTGATTCTAACTTAAATGCTCCTAAACCAACAAATTTAGTTCCACGAACATATTCACTCTTATCCCATTCAGCTACAGGAATTGTAGAGAAAATATGTTTAGGCATAATATACGCACTTAATGCTCCACCTGCTAACTTCATAGAAGGGCGCATTTCTTTGAAGTGGATTTTTACAGAATAATCATCAATTTTTTCTAATCCTGATACTGAATCTGCTTTTCCTGCATGGAATTCTTTCATTCCTTCTACATTTTCATATTTACTATTATAACGAGAACCTGTGTAATCTTTATGACCGATTGATTGATAAGTGAAGATATAGTCATCAATCGTTACTGGTTGACCGTCTGACCATTTATAATCTTTAGAATTTAATGTAACAGTGACTGTTTTGCCTTCAACATCATAATCAATACTTGCTAAACCAGTATTTGTTAACTGTCTATTCTCATCAAATTCAAAAATACTTGAGTCAATTTGTGAACTAATCGTTGAATCTAATGAATCTTGTGCTAATTCATCAATGAATACACCTTTAAAACCAGAAGATGCTACTAGAGCATATTTTAATGTTCCACCTTTGATAGCTTCTGCATCATTGACTGATTCTGTTGCGAACTTCGTTTGTGTTCCTAATGGTGTTTTAGAAGCTGTTGTTTCTTTATTAGAACTACATGCTGCTAAAGCTAATACTGTTGCCGCTGTTGTTACATATAACCAATTCTTTTTCTTCATCTCATTCCTCCATATATTTCTTATTCCACATAAAGTTCTCATCTCTCTATGTCGAAATCATTCTATCATAAATTAGAAAAAAAGCAATTTTTTTAATTTTTTTCACTTTATTTACTCATAATCGTACAAATTTCTAATAAAGTGTCTCTGTGTCATGGAAAAATAAAAAAACTCCCTCAAAGTAGCATAGTTAGTTCCACTTTTAGGGAAGTCATATAATAATTTAACGTACTTTCATTAAAGAATGGCACAACACATAGACTTCTCGCTGTAGCGCAAGTACTAGAAGCCATACTATTGGCTTCTAGTACAGGAAAAACTCCAAGACGGTTTCACCGTCTTACTCATGACAGAAACAAAAGTTGGTATTATACTTATGTTAGAGAACAATACTAATCCGTTCGAATTATTGGGGAATTGTCGTTCCTGTCAG
>ERZ772942.1239-NODE-1239-length-10678-cov-4.047162_pt1 | contig 10678 bp, 7 predicted proteins | sample MGYA00511135_ERZ772942 | MGnify/ENA primary metagenome ERZ772942 (study PRJEB29015, sample SAMEA2738099) | human oral metagenome | biome: human oral; feature: human-associated habitat; material: saliva | place: China | collected 2265 ... | reverse complement strand
GACGGTGTTGAGCACCTGCACGGGGATGCGCAGGGCTGCGGCTACTTCCCGCTCATATACCGAACGTGCGTTCTTGTAGTTTTCGGCGGCTGCACGGGCGGCTTCACGCTGTTCGCCTTTGAGGTGGCTGAGCGGCGGCGGGGGTGTGGCTGCGTCAATACTGAGTTTCACGATTCCCGCCTGGCGTGCGCGCAGCAGCGCAAGCACACGGTGGGAGCGGATGCTGCGGATGCGGTCTGAGAAGTCGAAATAGTCGGCGAATTTTGCGCCTTCACTGTCTTTACCGGCGATGAGCCGGGTTGAGATGGTGCCGGTGGCGACTAGCTTGTCGTAGAGCCGCCCGGTGAGTGCGGGGTCTGTGGCGGCGCGGTCGATCAGAATGGCGCGTGCCCCTTCAAGCGCCTCTTCAACGGTGGTAATGGCGTATTCTTCGCCCTCCCCGGTTTCGTTCACGTAGGCGGCGGCAATATCGTACACACCGGCGAGGGGCACCTCCAGTAGGTCTTCAACGAGTGCGTCCAGCCCGGCGGCGCGTGCCTGCTGGGCTTTGGTGATGCGCTGGCTGCGGTAGGGGGCGTAGAGGTTTTCCAGCTCGGTTTTGGTGTGGGCTGCGCGAAGCCCGGCGAGCAGCTGCTCGTAGGTGAGCGGGTCTATAGCCCCTTCGGTGTAGCGTTCGGTGAGGGCGGTGCGGATGGCTTCTCGCCGCTGGTTGAGTGCGCGCAGCTGGGTGAGGCGCGTGTGAAGGGCCCGCAGGTTCGTGTCGCTCATGCCGCCGGTGGCTTCTTTACGGTAGCGGGCGATGAAGGGCACGCTGGCACCGGAGTCGAGCAGGGCAATAACGGCGTTAACGTTCGCTGGGGCGAGGTGCAGTTCTGCGGCGATGCTTTCCGCTTCTTCCCCTGCCCCGGATGTGTTCAGGGTGCCGTTGCGGGACTGGGGGATGTGTGGGTGGGGGCTGTGCGCGTGGCTGCGGTTCCCCGGTGCTGGTGCCGATGCTGTCCCCTGCCCGTCCGCCGGGTTGTGAGGTGCGGGCCGGGGTGCGGCATCACCGTCACGGTTGCTGCTGTTTGCGGGTTTCGGGTGGGGGCGTTGTGCGCTCATTCTTTTAGTTTCGCACCGTCGCGGGGTTCTCTGCCACTTGAGGCGGCGTGTTCGGCGTGTTTCTGCAGTGTACCGGGGTAAGTGGCGGCTGCAGAGCACACTAATGGCGGGGCCAGCGCATCCCTTGATGGGTAGGCGGGCCCCGCCATTATGAACGCTTGAGCGCTATAACCCTATTTCTTGTCGTCTGAGGCTTGCTTCAGATCCACGATCGGGTTGGACTGGGTGATACTGGTCTCGGGGACCTCCGGGTGCAGCTTGTTCTTCACGAACCAACCGATTGCGAGCCCGCCGAACCAGATGGGCATTAGCATAAGCCCTGCGCGGGTATCTTCTGCGGTTGCCAGAATGCAGACGGAGAATGCGAAGAACGCCAGCACAACCCAGCACACCACCACGCCGCCGGGCATGCGGTACACGCTCTTGGCGTGCAGCTGGGGGCGTTTACGGCGGTAGCACAGGTAGCTAATGAGGATCATGGACCATACGAAGATCACGAGCACAGCCGCCATAGTGGTCACCAGCGTGAACGCCCCAATAATGGAGTCGCCCGCGTAGAGCAGCACGATGCTTGAGAGCAGCAGCGTGGAGGTGAGGAATAGTGCGTTTCGGGGCACGCCTTGGGCTGAGAGAACACCCAGTGACTTGGGGGCGTCACCTTCCTGCGCCAGGCCGTACACCATGCGTGAGGTGGAGAAAATACCCGAGTTCGCCGATGAGGTTGCCGAGGTGAGCACCACAACGTTCACCACGTGTGCGGCGATGCCGATCCCGGCGAGGCTGAACATGGTCACGAATGGGCTTTTCTCGGGGTCAATATCGTTCCAGGGGTTCACCATGAGGATCACCAGAAGCGCACCCACGTAGAAGATAATGATACGTACCGGAACCGAGTTAATGGCTTTGGGCAGGGTTACGGTGGGGTTCTGGGTTTCTGCGGCGGTGGTGCCCACTAGCTCCGAGCCCATGAACGCGAAGATAGCGATCTGGAAGGCGCCAAGGAAACCGAAGACTCCGTTGGGGAAGAACCCGCCGTGATCCCACAGGTTAGCGATCTGTGCGTGAGAACCGTTGGGCGCGGTAAAGCTGGTGGCTACCATCACGATACCAACCAGTATGAGTGCACAGATAGCGACGATCTTAATCATGGCGAACCAGAACTCGATCTCACCGAAGTTCTTCACCGAGGGCAGGTTTAGCGCCAGCAGCGCGATAATGACGATAAGTGCAGGTACTGCTTTAGGTAAATTAGGCCACCACATTTCGGTATACCCAACGATAGCGATAATATCCGCAACTGCCGTAACCACCCACATAAACCAGTACGACCAGCCGAGGAAGAACCCTGCTGGTCGCCCCACGAGGTCGGTAGTGAAGTCGGAGAATGATTTGTAGTTGAGGTTCGAGAGAAGAATCTCGCCCATCGCGCGCAGCACAAGGAAAATGGCGGCGCCAATAACAATGTAAACCAGCAGGATAGAGGGCCCGGCTTTGGAGATTGCCTTGCCCGAGCCCATGAATAGGCCGGTACCGATGGCACCACCAATGGCGATGAGCTGAATATGCCGGTTGCTCAGCCCGCGGTGTAGTTCTTCAGCTTGGCCCGTACTCTCTGCCGCCGGTGCGGCATTTTCGTGAGGTTGCTGCATCACAGTTCCTCTTTCGTGGTTGGATCCCGGTTCGGCGTGGGACAGCCCCGACTTTCGGGGCAAACTTTGGTGTTACAACCCATGATGTGTAGGAAACTACCAAATGTTTTGAATATATATTCTACATAACTAATTCGGCATGTAGTAGTTATTTTTAAGTTGAGTGTTATAAATCTATGTCTTATATCATACACGGTACAATGCGGGGTGTCGCAAGTCATGGTAAGGATTTCGCACACAGCCTCTAGTGCCACGGAAAGCAAGGGGACCGTGAGGTAATTCCACACATTGAGATACATTAGACATTCAAGTGGAAGGTTCACATGATACGCCAACCTGCGGCACACTTAAAAATATTCATTCGTTCACCAGAATAATAATACACTTTCTTAGGGCAGCTTCAACCTAATGGCTGGTTCAGGGGACAGACCCAGCACCCGTACGGGGCACTGCCGACAGCAATACGCTGGCTGCGCCTTCATTTTCATCTGCATCGCTGACTCTTTTTCATCTCTCGCCACTCTCGGCATGAACTGGCTGTTCCTGAGGTATCTGGAAGGGACAGCGACATGCCGATAGCATCTTTCCGGGCAGCCCCTCTCCCCTGCTATAGCGCTGAAGAATAATGCTTACGGCAAAAAATATGTAGAAACTTTACAAATCAACAAATTTTTCTGTTCTTTGCCGCTACAATTGCAATACCCGGTGCGGAAACACCGCATCACTCACATCATCACAGACATCAGGAGAACACACACTCATGGGTAAACTATCAAACACCGCACTGCGTCTGACCGCTGGGGCACTCATTCTTGATGCAGGCGTTAAGAAACTTGGCGCAGATGAGAACACCTACGCATTCTTACAGCAGATGGCCGCATCCGGTGTGCCCGCCGTCGCCAAGCTGGAGCCGAAAACCTTCGGCAAACTTATTTCATACTCGGAAACCGCGCTCGGCGCCACCCTGCTGACCCCTTTCATCCCCAGCCGTCTGGCGGGTGCCGGGCTGACCGCTTTCAGCGCAAACCTCATGACCATGTACTTCCGCAACCCGGACATGCACGATAAAGCCTTCCGCCCCACCCAGGACGGGCAGCAGCTGGCCAACAACATCGTGATGCTCGGCGCGGGTCTGGCACTGCTGTTCTCCGGCAAGAAAAAGTAGCCTGCACGGCGAATGTGCGGTCATAAAGGCCAAACGGGGGCAGTTTCTTCATTCACATGAAGAAACTGCCCCCGAAACTTTTAGTCCCCAGAATTTTTAACAGTGCCCGCCGCCGCGCGCCGCTACGTTATCCTGATAGGTATGTCATCTCAAGAGCAGAACACCTCCGCAGGCGCATCGTTAGAACCCGAAACTTCGCAGGATCCCGGTAAGAAGCAGGTTCCGCCCGAGTTCTTCCGCCAGCCCTACTCCTTCGTGCGCCGCGGCGACCGCCTGACCTCGCGCCGCCAAAAAGCGTGGGACACCTACTCCCAAACCCACGTGCTCGACATACCCCGACTGCGGGCAGATACCTCTGTAGCCCCCGAAGCCACCTTCGACCCGGTCACAATCTACGGGCGCGAAGCCTACCAGGTTGTCGAAATCGGTTCCGGGCTGGGCGAAGCAATCGTGCACCGCGCCTCCGAAATGCCCGAGGCAAACTTCCTTGCCGTTGAGGTCTACACCCCCGGCATTGCGGATCTGCTGCTCAAGATGGGGCAGGCCGGGGTTGAGAATGTGCGCGTCGCTCAGGCTAACGCCCCCGAACTGCTCGATAACATGCTGGACGAAAACTCGGTTGATGAGCTCTGGGTTTTCTTCCCCGACCCCTGGCACAAGTCACGCCACCACAAACGCCGCCTGGTCTCCCCCGCTTTTGCCGACAAGGTTGCGCGCGTGCTCAAACCCGGCGGAATCTGGCGCCTAGCCACCGACTGGGAAGAATACGCCCACGTGATGCGCGATGTTATGGAGGCGCACCCCGATTTCGAGAATCTTCATGCCGGTGAAGGCGCTACCGAGGACGACCCCGTGGGCGGGTGGGCGCCGCGCTGGGAGGGGCGCATCCTGACCAGCTTTGAGAGGAAGGCCCGGGAGGCGGGAAGGCGCGCCCACGACCTGACGTATAGGCGTAAGTAAATACTCGCAGCTGCCGTTTTAAAGCGGCAGGTATTGGGGCGGTCAGCCCTATTTCTGCCGGTACAGCACCACCGCCGAGGAGCGTTTGCGCGGTGCCGGGCGCTGCCCCCGCTGGATGTTCACCACATCCCCGCGGGTGCTGGCTGCGAACACTCGTTCCGCCAGGCCCAGTTTGGCGTGCGCATCCTCAAGCTGGGCCTGCAGGCGGGCGATGTGCTCCTGGTGTTCCTCCACCATCTCTTCAAGCTCAATAATCCGGCGGATTCCCTCCAGCGAAACGCCTTCCTGCGAGAGCTGCTGAATACGCTGAAGCAAGTCAACGTCGCGCTGCGAATAGCGCCTGGCCTTGCCCGGCGCACGCGAAGGCTGCACCAGCCCCAGGCGGTCGTATTGGCGGAGCGTCTGCGGGTGCATACCCGCCAGCTCCGCCGCCACCGAAATCACAAAAACCGGCCGGTCGGCACTGTAGGCAGATGCCGACGACTGCTTATTATGGGCACTCATAAGCTACCTAACTTTCTTCAAAAGGTCCTCACGGGGGTTCTCCTGCGGCGCCAGAGCAATGAATTTCTCGAAGGCTTCCTTCGCCTCATCGCTCAGGTTCTGCGGCAGGTGCACCTCGGGGATCACCAGCAGGTCGCCGGTGCCCGACTTGGTTGTGAACCCGCGTCCTTTCGCACGCAGTTTACGGCCCACACTGCCGGGGGTCAGCCGCAGTTTGACGGTTTTACCGCCGGGTACGGGCACTTCCAGCACACCGCCGTTGACTGCCTCATCCAGGGTGACGGGGGCACGCAGCACCAGGTTGTTTCCTTCACGACTGTAGTGCGGGTCATCCGAGACACGCACGGTCACGATCAGGTCACCGCCAGTTCCGGGGCGCCCCTTGCCACGCACACGCACTTTCTGCCCGTCCTTCACGCCCGCCGGGATGCGCGCCTCAGTACTCGTGCCGTCCGGCAGGAACACGGTCGCGGTGGTGCCTGTGTACGACTGCGGCAGGGTAATGCGAGTGCTGGTGGAGAGGTTATTATCCTGCGGGGCGCGTTTGCGCCCACCACCGCCGAAGCCACCGCCGCCAAACCCGGCATCGCTGAAGTCGGCGCTCGTGAACCCTGCGGTACGGCGTGAACCGCCCGCGCCGCCAGCGCCACCACCGAAGAGCCCGCCGAGCAGGTCTTCAATGTTGATGCCTTCGCCACCGCCGCCGGTAGTGAAGTGCACGTTTTGGCCGCCAAAACCACCGGCACCACCGAATCCGTCAGCGCCGCCTCCGAAACCGCTGCCGCCGAACCCTGCGGCACCGTATTTGCGGATCTGGTCGTATTCTTCGCGCTGCTTCTTATCCGAAAGCACATCGTAGGCTTCAGAGACTTCCTTGAATTTCTTCTCGGCTGTCTCGTTCCCGGGGTTCAGGTCCGGGTGGTATTTGCGCGAGAGTTTGCGGTAGGCCTTTTTAATATCAGAGTCAGAGGCGTCTTCTTTCACGCCGAGGGTTTTATAAAAGTCTTCTGACAGCCAGTTTTCGCTTGCCATGTAGTTCTCCTTTCCCGTCGTCCGGGGTTCTTGTAACGCCCCGCCCAAAGGGGCACAACCTTAGTTTTTAATCCTATATAAAGTTTAGTCTACTAGACTCAATTTTGGAAGAGAAATCCCAGAAAATCCGCGGAAATATGCGGCAAACGGGCGGGTTCTCAATTTCTCAAGAACCCGCCCGTTGTGTGCTCTACGGAGTGTTTATTCGGCGGCAGCCACCGCAACCTGGGCGGTGCGTACCACGCGCTCTTTCACGCGGTACCCGTAGCGCAGAACCATCGAAATGTGGTCCGGTTCTACCTCGCTGGTCGGCTGCTGCATGACCGCCTCGTGAATATTCGGGTCGAAGGGCTCGCCCACCTCACCGAAGCGTTCCACGCCTTCCTTCTTGAGAGAATCCTCAAGCTTGGTGGCGATCGCAGCGAAGGGACCTTCCTGCAGGTCGCCGTGCTTGCGTGCGGCGTCAATATCGTCGAGCACCGGCAGAAGCAGGCTCACAATATCGCTCGCCACGAATTCCCGAAGCTGCTCCTTCTCGCGGGCGGCACGGTTCTTGAAGTTCGTGAACTCCGCCTGCAGGCGAAGCAGGCTGTCCAGGCGTTCTGCCGCGAGTTTCGCATCCTCTGAAGGTGCTTCCTCGCTCAATTCGGGGGTTTCCCCCACCGCAGCCTGATCGGTTGCAGCAGGGGCTTCCTCGGCCTCGGGGTGACCTTCGGCGGCGGGGGCGTTGAATGCCTCCTCCAGCGGGTCGCCCGCAGTGTTTTCGTGTTCAGCCATGATTACTTCTTCTCGTCTTCGTCCTCGTCGATAACTTCGGCGTCTACAACGTCCTCATCATCCTTGGAGGAAGAAGCGGAGTCTGCGTTAGCCTCTGCCTGTGCGGAAGCGTACAGAGCCTCGCCCAGCTTGGTCTGGGATGCCTGCAGCTTCTCAAGAGCGGACTTCACGGCATCGTCGTCATCGCCTTCAAGAGCTTTCTTGAGCTCATCGACATCGCCCTGAACCTCAGTCTTGACGTCTTCGGGCAGCTTCTCGCCGTTCTCCTTCAGCAGCTTATCGACGGAGTATGCCACAGACTCTGCCGCGTTGCGGGTGTCGGCTGCCTCGCGGCGTGCCTTATCCTGCTCTGCGTGAGCCTCGGCATCCTTGACCATGCGGTCAATGTCGTCCTTCGAGAGGGAGGTGCCGCCGGTGATGGTCATGGACTGCTCAGCACCGGTGCCCTTGTCCTTTGCGGAGACGTGCACAATGCCGTTGGCGTCAATATCGAAGGTGACCTCAATCTGGGGTACGCCGCGCGGTGCGGGGGCGATACCGGTCAGCTCGAAGGTACCCAGGTTCTTGTTGTCGCGGGTGAATTCGCGCTCACCCTGGAACACCTGAATCGACACGGAAGGCTGGTTGTCTTCAGCGGTGGTGAAGGTCTCAGAACGCTTGGTCGGAATAGCGGTGTTGCGCTCGATCAGCTTGGTCATCACGCCACCCTTGGTTTCGATACCGAGGGACAGCGGGGTCACGTCGATCAGCAGAACGTCCTTACGGTCGCCCTTGAGCACACCAGCCTGCAGGGCTGCACCCATTGCCACAACCTCATCGGGGTTAACACCCTTGTTGGGCTCGCGGCCGGTGAGTTCCTTCACCAGCTCAGCCACGGCGGGCATACGGGTGGAACCACCCACGAGCACAACCTCGGAAATGTCCGACACCTTAATGCCTGCTTCCGCAATAACGTCCTGGAAGGGCTTCTTGGTGCGTGCCAGCAGGTCGCTGGTGAGGTCCTCAAACTTTGCGCGAGTGAGCTTCTCGTCCAGGTGAATGGGGCCTTCGGGGGTTACCGAGAGGTACTGCAGCGAAATGTTGGTGCTGGATGCGCTGGAGAGCTCCTTCTTAGCCTGCTCAGCTGCCTCCTGCAGACGCTGCAGAGCGATCTTGTCTTTGGAGAGGTCTGCACCGGTCTTGGACTTGACCTGCTCAAGCAGCCAATCCACGACGCGCTGATCCCAGTCGTCGCCGCCCAAGCGGTTGTCGCCGCTGGTTGCGCGCACCTGAATGGTGGAGAAGCCGTCTTCGTCCTTGCCAACTTCAAGCAGGGAGACGTCGAAGGTACCGCCGCCAAGGTCGAAGACCAGAATCAGTTCGTCTTCTTTACCCTTGTCCAGCCCGTAAGCCAGTGCTGCTGCGGTCGGCTCGTTCACGATACGCAGAACGTTCAGACCCGCGATTTCGCCGGCTTCCTTGGTGGCCTGGCGCTCAGCGTCGTTGAAGTATGCGGGAACGGTGATAACCGCATCGGTCACCTTGTCGTTCAGGTATGCTTCAGCATCGTTCTTGAGCTTCTGCAGAATACGTGCGGAAATTTCCTGCGGAGTGTATTTCTTGCCGTCAATTTCCGTCGTCCAGTCGGTGCCCATGTGGCGCTTGACGGACGAGATGGTGCGATCAACGTTAGTGACCGCCTGGCGCTTTGCTACGCTGCCCACCAGAACGTCGCCATCCTTGGAGAATGCGACCACGGAGGGGGTGGTGCGGGCGCCTTCAGCGTTAGGGATAACTTCCGGTTCGCCACCTTCAAGGGTGGATACGACCGAGTTAGTGGTGCCGAGGTCAATACCAACTGCACGTGCCATGTTTTGTACTCCTTAGTGTTATGCCCCGCTTCTTGGCGAGGCGGGTTCCTTGGTTAGATTTTCGGGGCGTGAGGGGTTTTAGGCCGAGCGCATGCACGGTAGAAAGTGTGCTTGGATTGCTGCCCAGCGAGTAACCCCTTGAGCCTCATGTACTCAAGTTTTACACATGGTTGGACGGATGTCAACAGACTTGAGTGAAAAAGACTCAACTTTTTGAAGTGACTGGGAGTTAGGGGTGGGCGACAAGGGGTGATGTGCTGGTGATTTTGGTACAAAAAACGCGGAAACTAAGGGATTTACGGGTGATAATCCACGCGATCACTAGGAGCTACCCCGCTCCACCTTATGCAGGGTATGAGGTTAACAACGGAAAATCCACCGTGAACTCTCTTCCTCGCCCTATGATGGAAGGTGAGTGTTCCATTTAGGTTAAAGGAAGGTTGGAGCAGAATTGAATTCAGTGAGTTCTAATGACGCAAAGAATATTCTCTGTCTTGTTACCAGCACCCTAGTCTTGGCACTTTTGATTCTCCATATTGCGAGATACCGCAAGAAACCCAAATGGCTAAGAATGTTCTACGTATGGATTGGTGTACTCGCTGTTCTTGGTGGGGCTTGGGCTTTCCTCTTCCCACTGGCTATTACTGCCGATTTCGGTAAGGACGGTGACGGTGCAGCGCTGCGTCAGATGCTTATCTACACCACCGGTGGAGTCTTAGGTGTTATTACCTTAGGTGAAAATCACCGCAAGAATAGTCTTGAAAAGGCTAAAAACGACCAAGACCATATACGGCAGGTACATGCCGAGCGACGCAGCCGCTACACTACAGCAGTTGAACAGCTTTCCAGTGATAAAGCTTCTATTCGTCTTGGCGGTGTCTACACTCTCGTAGGGTTGGTGGATGAATGGTTATCAGACGAAAAAACTACCTCTAGTCCTGAGGAACGCCACAAAGAGGGGCAAGTAATTATCAACAATCTTTGTGCTTACATCCGTTCCCCACTCCCACTTGCAGAACGAGCCGAACAACTAGACAAAGATTACGCAAAAGACCTACAGAATGATTTTGACGGAGATATAGAAAAGTTCGATGCCGATAAGCGAGCTTTTGCCCGAGATAAAGCTGCATTAGAAGAAGAACGTCAGGTACGACAAAGCATCATCGAAGAAATAAGCGAACGACTACAAGACTTCGGCACACCAGGTCCTTGGTCAAAATTTGATTACGACTTCTCAAATGCCCTTTTCTTTTACTCTACCAATTTTATGTTTAGCCACTTTGACGCTTTCTCACACTTTCATGGGGCGACCTTCACCCAGGATGCTAACTTCTACGAGGCGAAATTCACTGGGTACGCTGACTTCTCCAAGGCAGAATTCACTGGGTACGCTACCTTCTCCGCGGCAAAATTCACTGGGTACGCTGGCTTCTTCGAGGCGAAATTCACCAAGGCTAGCTTCTCAAGGGCGAAATTCACCAAGGCTAGCTTCTCAAGGGCGAAATTCACTGGGTACGCTGACTTCTCCGAGGCAGAATTCACCAAGGCTAGCTTCTCAAGGGCGAAATTCACCAAGGACGTTGAATTCTCCGCGGCAAAATTCACCGAGGACGCTAACTTCTCTTGGGCGAAATTCACCA
>ERZ772942.1236-NODE-1236-length-10686-cov-2.193867_pt1 | contig 10686 bp, 9 predicted proteins | sample MGYA00511135_ERZ772942 | MGnify/ENA primary metagenome ERZ772942 (study PRJEB29015, sample SAMEA2738099) | human oral metagenome | biome: human oral; feature: human-associated habitat; material: saliva | place: China | collected 2265 ... | reverse complement strand
TTTCTTTACTGTAAGTTAAGTCATTATTTTGTTCTAAGAAAACAAAATTATTTTCTTTAATTTTTCCAGTATATTCTCCAGTTTCATTTTTATAGATTTCTACAACTTTTCCATTTTCTTTAATAAGCCAAGTTCCAATTATATCTTCTTCTTTTGCATAACTAACAATTCCTAAAAGCAGCATTCCTAATAATATAAATATTTTTTTTATTTTTCTATCCTCCATTTTATAAAAAAGAAGTCTAATAAAAACATAGACTTCTTAATAGTTATCCTTAAAATTACCCTCTTACAATTTCCACTTCTTCTTCATCATGAGAAGTATCTCTATTCATTTCATTTAAAAAATTTCTATTACTAGGAATAGAACAGAAAATTTTATTTCCTACATTTACAATTTCTGCCTTAGTAATAAAAATAGCACCTGCTATATAGTCTAAAACTCTTCTTGAATCACTATCATCAAGTTGACTTAAATTCATATTAACTATTTTGTCCTCTTTTATATAACCAGCACATATCACACAGTCTTCAAACTTTGTAGGTTTTAAAAAAACTATATCAATATTATCTGACATATCTTACACTCTCCTTGTAATTATTTATATACTTTTATATAGGATACTATTTTTATGAAATAATTTCAACTTTTATTTTTAAAATTTTATATATTTTTTAAAACTATCTCTAATATTTCGTTAGCTGAAAGATTACTTGAAAAGCCAGCTGCCTTATAATGCCCTCCTCCACCAAATAAACTGGCTACTTCATTTACATTTATTTCATATTTACTTCTCATACTTCCTTTTATTTTTCCATCAGCTTCTTCTCTTAAAAATAATGAAACAGAGGCTTCATAATAAGAAAGTATCTTTTCAACAATTCCCTCAGTATCTTCCTTTTTAGCATTATATTTTTTCATAGTTTCACTATCTAAATAATAATAACTTAACTTTTTCTCTGGATAGAATTCAAAATTTTTTAAAGCTTCTCCCATCATTTTTAAAGTTTGATATGAATTAGAATTTAAAAAATTAGTTACTATATAATTATTATTTACTCCCATAGCAATTAAATCTGTTGCCATCTGCATAGTTCCAACTTTAACATTACTGTGGGAAAAATTCCCAGTATCATTTACCAAACCTAAATACAATGCCTCTGCTACTGAAAGAGAAAATTTATATTCCATATATTTTATAAAATTATAAATGATTTCAGAAGTTGAAGAAGAATACGCTATCACACAAGCTATATCTCCATATTCTGCGTTACTTACATGATGATCTATATTTATTGTTATTTTACTTTCAATATTTTTTCCAGTTTCTCCTGTTCTATCCCTTGTTGCAGAATCTAAAAATATTAACAAATCACAAGAATATTTTTTATCTTTATCGTAGACTTCAATTTCTTCTGAGCCTTTTAAAAACTTTGTTGTATAAGGAATAGCATCTTGTAAAACAAATCTAATATTTTTATTTTTATAATTTTCTTTTAAGATAAGAAATAATCCTAAACCCGAACCAACTGCATCACCATCAGGATTTACATGAGCTGTCAATATAATATTTTGATTTTTTTCAATAATATTTTTTATTTCTTTAAATTTTTCTATAAATTCTTTCATTTTATTTACACCCTTTACTTTTGCCCTAATAAACCAGACATATAGTCCATTACCATAACTTCAACCATTGCAGCTGCATTTCTTCCAGATGAAATTTCAAGTATTCTCTTTTTAATTGGTTTTCCTAAAACATCTTCATATAAATGCGTTGAAGGAGCAGACATATAATCACTATTATCAACTGCTTGTAACTCAATTATCATATCCAATCTTTTTGATAATCTAACAGCACTCAATCCATATAAAGTTTTAATATCAATAACTCCTAAACCTCTTATTTCCATAAAAAATGGAAGTTCTGCAGATTTTCCAACCACATCACCCTGTGTGTCCCTATAAAATTTAACCATATCATCAGCTATTAATCTGTGTCCTCTATGTATAAGTTCAAGAGCAGTTTCACTCTTTCCTATTCCACTTTTACCAGTAAGTAAAACCCCAAAACCAAATAGCTCAACGAAAACTCCATGTACACTAATTGTTTCAGAGAAAAATGAATCTAAATAGTTATTAAAATTGGCAACTATTTGAGAGGCTTTTTTATATGGAGCTATGGCTAAAATATGTCCACTTTTTTTAACTAAGTCAAAGAAATATTCAGGTGGATTTGCATCAACTGTTAATACTATCATAGGAATATCATAATTTAAAAATTTTTTTAAATTATTTACTCTTTCAATAGGTGGTAAATTTTCTAAAAACTTAAACTCTATCTTTGAAAATATTTGTATACCTATATTTGAAACTTCTTCTATCAAATCAAAAAATCCTATAAGAGATAAAGAAGGACGATACACATTTGAAGATTTTATATATGTGGTAGTTATTTTATCTTCCCCATATTTTATTTCTAAATCAAATTCATTTATTAATTTTGTTACAGGCAGCCTGTTCTTATCCATTTTTTCATCCCTCTCTTTCTTCTTTTTTTCTATTATCTCTTGTGATTTTGTAAGAAATTCCAATGGGGTATTATGCCCCATTCTTCTCAATCTAAATGTCAAAGCTGCTGTTTCAATTATAACTGCTAAATTTCTTCCTTTTTTAACAGGAATTATATATTTTTGTATTTTTTCTCCAACAAAATCTTGATATTCTACATCAAGTCCAAGTCTGTCATAAAATTTTTTTTCATTCCATTCTTCAAGAACAATAAGTATATTTATCTTTTTTTCTATTCTTGTTGCTTTTACACCAAAATGGTCTGTTACATCAACATAGCCATCTTTAATGTCCTCTAAATAGAAATGTCCAAGTTTTTCTTTTTTTTGAGCATTATAACCAACCAAGTCATTTTCACCAACACGCCGTATAATAAGGTTTTTATCTGTTATCATACGATGTCCTCTTTCAATTAACTCTATCATTACTCCCTTTCTAGCATTAGAATATCCTGTCATCAATACTCCAACACCGTGAATTTCCATGAGTGAATAATCTTCATATTCTTCTTCAACTGATAAAGTTTTTGAAAGAAAGAATTTTAATTTTCTAACAGTAACAGATGCTTTTTCATTACTAAAAAGAATATTTTTATTGTATTTCTTTGCATAATAGTAAAATTCTTCTGTTATAATGGCATCTTTTGTAAATATTAAAGCTGGAAAATCAAGTGACATATATTTAGAAATAACACTTTCTTTTCTTTCTTTAGAAAAAGTTGCAATAAATCTAGATTCTTTTAAACTACATATATTGATATATCTATTTAGTTCATCGCTATCTTCATCTAAAAAACCTACAAGCTCATATCCAATTTGATATATATTAGGTATATCAATTTTTAAATCTAAATTTCCTTCATTTAATATTTCTAAGTTTAATGATTCTACTATTTCCCTAACAGTGGTATATGTATACATATTCCCTCCATATAGTTGAGATATTAAGGTGTATAAGTTCCCTCAATTTCTTTTATCTCATTGTTTAATTTTATTTTTACTTCTTCATTAGTCAGCTTTTCTACTGGTTCTTTTTTAGTTTTTATAGTTTTTATTTCTGAATCTTGTACTTCATTTTTTTGAAGTTTTTCTACTTCATTATCAATTTTATTCTCTTTTGGAGTTTCTGATTTTTTGACTTCCTTTTTCTCCTCTTTTTTAGACTTTTCTACTTTCTTTTCTTCTTTTTTCTTTTCGCTTTCATCTTTTATAACTTTTTTAGCTGTTTCTTTTCCTTCTTCTAATTTTTTAGCATCTGAAACTTTTTTATCTTTAGGAACTTTTTCTTCCCTTTTCTCCTCTTTCTTTTCAGTTGTGCTAACATTTACAGTTTCAGTAGTCTTTGGTTTATCCTCGGTTTTAACTTCTTCCTTTGGAATATTATCAACTTCTGTTGTTTCCTTAGGCATTTTTACTTCTTCTTTAACTTTCTTTTTTGGCTCATTATAAAAATTCTCATTTCTAATATCCATAGTTGAAGTTATTTCTTTTGAGGTATTTTCAATAGTAGCTTGTTCAACTTTTTCTTGTTGTACAACTTTTTTATACATAAAAAAAGCAAAAACTACAAATACAACAAAAGATAAAAAATTAAAAAACTTTGAAAAATCTACTGTATTTTTCTTTTGTTTTGGCTTTACTTGAACTACTTTTCTTTTTGGTATTTCTCGCTTTTTTTTATCCATTCAATCCCTCTTTTAATTTTATTAATATATAGAAAGAACCACAACATATTGTAAGTTTTCTTTTTTTGTTTAAGGCTATATTATATGCTTTTATTGGATTCTCCTCATATTCAAAATCTTTTTTATTTTCAACATAATCATATAATTCTTTAGCAGTTGAAGCCCTTGGATTATCTGGTATAGAAGTTAAAATTATATTAGAAGATATTTCATTTAATTTTCTAAACATAGAAACTCTATCCTTATCTTTTAAAATAGATACCAATACAGTAACTTCATCTTTTGAAAAATGTTGTTTTACAATTTTAGTAAGTTCTTCAACACCAGCAAAATTATGAGCTCCATCAAAAATCACCAATGGATTTTTAGAATAAACTTCAAATCTACACTGCCATACAACTTTCTTAACTGCTTCTTTTATTATATTTTCGTCTATGCCTAGATATTTTACAACCTCATAAGCACATAGAAAATTCTTATATTGATAATCTCCAAAAAGAGAATATTCATATTTATTTCCATTTATAAAGATATTAGTTGAAAAAGTATTAAAATCTAAATTATAAGTACTATCCTTATATTTTTCTAAAACATTTATATATTTGTCTGTTGCTTCTTCAATAGCTCTTTTAACATCAGGATTATTATCTGCAAATATTGTATAAGGACAATTTCTAATTATTCCTGCTTTTTCCTTTGCAATTTTATAGATAGTATCTCCTAAATATTCTGTATGTTCTAAGCTAACATTTGTTATAACTGATACTATATTATCACAAATATTTGTAGCATCATATCTTCCACCCATACCTGCTTCTAAAATTACATAATCTGCTTTCATATCTTTAAAATAATCAAACATCATAGCAGTTGTAACTTCAAAGAATGTAGCTTGAATATTATGTTTATCTATAATTTTTTTAACTTTTTCATAGTATTTAGCAACATCTTCATTACTGATATACCTATCATTAAAAGATATTCTTTCATTAAATTCAAGTATATGAGGTGAAGTATATTTTCCAACCTTATAGCCTGCTTCCAATAAAATTCTTTCAACTGTTGTTGAAACAGAGCCTTTACCATTAGTTCCAGTTATATGTATAACCTTATATGAATTTTGAGGATTTCCTAAATATTTACAAATTTCTTTAATATTATCTAAACCAAGTCTTATACTAAACATAGAATAAGCATATAATTCTTCAAGTAAAGTATCAATATTCATTTTTTCCTCCATTTATTTTAAGATTGATTTTTCCTTTGTAAATTTTTTTCTTATATCTAGTTATTTTTTCTTACAATTCCTTTGATGAGCCTTTAACTTTTTCATTGCCCAATCATAATGACTTGAAGTTGTACTTACAAAATATGAGCCAAGAGTGCTTCCTCCTACCCATTTATATGTTCCTTTAGAAAATAATTCTTCATTGCTAAAAGAATCTATTAATTTCAATATGTTTTTATGTGATTTATTAAACATCATAGTTGCATCTTCTAATGAAGTATTTTGATGTTTTTTCCAAAATTCTATATTCATATCCCCATAAGTTTTCCAGTTGTACGGTTCTAAAAGAAATGGTCTATCTACACCCTTTTGGTTTGAATTTACCCAATTTAGAAGAAGCTGATGCCACTCGTAAAGATGTATTAAAATATCTCTAAGATTTTTATCTCTTTTCCAGTGAGCTTCTTTCTTTTTTTCATCTTTTGAAAAGTCAAAAGATGTATTTAATTCTTCTTCATTGAAATGAAGGAAGAGTTCGCCTTTTAAGAATGGATAAATTTTGCGAACCGCATCCAATAATAAATCTTTTTGAATCGCTTCATAATGTAAAACGATACTCGCAACAAGTGAAGGCAACACAAATAAGTGTTGAATATTATTGCGGTAATACGTCATGAGAACAGCAGAATTACGTTCTAAACGAATAATTTCCCCAAAGTTATCTTTTTCAACTAACACGCCAACACGATCTAAGCTTAATACGTGGTCAAGCATCGCTTTTGGTGTATCAGTTGGCAGTACCACATCAGTAGAATACGGTACATTCTTTAACATTTCTTGATAACTAGAGAGTTGTTCTAATAGTTGCTCATGAGAAAGTGCACGCTGACGAGAAGAGAGTAGAGCGGTCCCCACTAAATTCATCGCATTAACAGCAGCGGCTTTATTAATATTTACCATCACTTGATTAGATACAGATCCAACTGCATGGTTAAACCAGTGTGGTTTATCTTCATGATGTTGTTCTTTCCATTCTGGATAATGGTGATTGAGGTAATTTGAAAGCGTGATTGGCTCACCGAAATTCACAAAGCCTTGACCTAAATTACGCAATTTTTTAATCACACGTAAAACTAAGCCAGCATTTTCTTTTTCTTTCGCTGCACCACGTAATTCTTTCGCGTAAGTATCTACTTCTAATACGTGCTCATAACCGATATACACAGGCACCACTGAAATTGGACGCGTTTGGTTATGTTGAAGCGCTTGTAGCGTCATCGACATCATACCGGTTTTCGGCGCAAGCAAGCGACCTGTACGAGAACGACCACCTTCAATGAAGTATTCGACGGAATAACCGCGGTGGAATAATTCCCCTAAATATTCACGGAAAATTGCAGAGTAAAGGCGGTTACCTTTAAACGTACGACGAATAAAGAATGCCCCCCAGCTACGGAATAAAGGACCTGCTGGCCAGAAGTTTAAGTTGATCCCTGCTGCAATATGTGGCGGTACAAGACCTTGGTGATAGAGCACATAAGAAAGTAATAAATAGTCAATGTGACTACGGTGACAAGGCACATAAACAATCTCATGTCCTTCTAATGCTAATTTACGCACGCGGTCCGCATTTTGTACATCAATACCGGAATACAGTTTGTTCCATAACCAACGTAAGAAACGATCCGCCGCACGAAGGCTGGAATGGCTTACATTCGCCGCGATTTCATGAAGAATTTTTTCGGCTTCAGCATAGGCTTTCTCGCGGCTGATATTTTTTGATTTTGCCTCATCTTCAATCGCATTTTGAATCGTTTGGGAATTTAAGAGTTTATTAAACATTGCTTCGCGGTTTGGTAGGCGAGGGCCTGTTGCCGAAATGCGTTGTTTAGCGAAGTGTATTTTAGCCACACGAGCCAGTTTTTGCGCAATTTTTTTATCTGAACCGTGCTCATTTACCATGTAACGCAAAGAAAGCGCTTGAGAAAAACGTACAAAGGTATCACGCCCAAACCAAATTGCTGCAAAGGTTTTTTGAATACCGTTTAATAAACGAAGATTAGGTAAGCTTGCTTTATCTTCTTTACCTGGTGAACGTCCCCAAAGCACAGAAACAGGGATCAGTTGTACATCTAAATCAGCAACATCACGGTGTAATTCTAAGTATTTATTGAAGACTTTGGCGGTTTCATCTTTTGCGCCTTTTGATTTAAAAAAACGACGACCTTCGTCTAAATAGACATAACGTGGTAATGCTACGCCATCAATCACATTCTTTTCAGCTGGATCAGGCAAACCTACACTCAAACAGTTACGACGGAAAATCACGAAGTCAGTTTGAGAGGTGTAAGGTAAAACATAAAGAATAGGTTGATTGATATTGAGTTGAAGCTCTTCGATGGGTTGAGCAGGGATAGGATTATTTTTTACTAAAACCGAAAGCGGTAATTCTAATAATTTACGATAAGTACTTACGATGCCAGACATAATTAATATTCTCTTTTTGTTAGACATTTCTAGGTATTGTCAGGCATTTTAACACATTCGACCAGTCAAATTCTAAAAATTTACATTTGAGATTTATAATGAGTACTCAAAAATATGAAAAAATTTAACCGCACTTTTATGGCTAGAAAATAGTTGTTGCAATCGTCATCTTTCTGTATATACTAACAGTTATTCTGTATAAAGTAACAGGAGTGTATATGAGACCATTAACTGCCAGACAACAAGAAGTGCTGGAGCTCTTAAAACGCCATTTAGAAACCACAGGTATGCCGCCAACTCGTGCAGAAATTTCTCGTGAATTAGGCTTTAAATCCCCTAATGCGGCAGAAGAACATTTAAAAGCGCTTGCTCGTAAAGGTGCAATTGAAATTGTTGCGGGGGCTTCTCGCGGTATTCGCATTATTGATGACAGTGCAAATGATGAGGAAGAAGAAGGCTTACCGCTCATTGGTCGCGTGGCAGCAGGAGAGCCAATTTTGGCAGAACATCATATTGAAGGTACCTATCGTGTTGATGCTAATATGTTTAAGCCACAAGCTGACTTTTTATTAAAAGTATATGGCCAATCCATGAAAGATATCGGCATTTTAGATGGCGATCTTCTTGCCGTACATAGCACAAAAGATGTGCGAAATGGACAGATTGTTGTTGCCCGAATTGAAGATGAAGTGACAGTAAAACGCTTAGAGCGTAAAGGTTCTGTTATTTATCTGCATGCAGAAAATGAAGAGTTTCAGCCGATTGTCGTTAATCTTGAAGAACAACCTCATTTTGAAATTGAAGGGATTGCAGTAGGGATCATTCGTAATAACGCTTGGATGTAATGATGAAAGTGCGGTGAGAAAATAAAGTGTTTTTTGACCGCACTTTGTCTATTCTGGCTATTTGCCATTCGGCTTATTGCTCTCTATAATGCCAAAAAATTTTCAAATCAAGGAAGGAAACATGCAGTTTTCCAAAATGCATGGCCTTGGCAATGACTTTGTCGTTGTTGATGCTGTGACGCAAAATGCCTATTTTACCCCTGAAACCATTAAACGCTTAGCCGATCGTCATCGTGGTATTGGTTTTGATCAGCTTTTAATTGTTGAGCCACCTTATGATCCAGATTTAGATTTCCATTATCGTATTTTCAATGCGGATGGCAGTGAAGTGTCGCAATGTGGAAATGGGGCAAGATGTTTTGCGCGTTTTGTCACCTTAAAAGGGCTGACTAATAAAAAGGATATTGCAGTAAGCACGCAAAAAGGAAAAATGGTTTTAACGGTAAAAGAAGATGGGAAAATTCGCGTTAATATGGGTGAGCCGATTTGGGAACCGAATAAAATGCCTTTTACTGCCAACAAATTTGAAAAAAATTATATTCTACGTACCGATGTTCAAACGGTGCTTTGTGGTGCAGTATCAATGGGCAATCCACATTGTGTTGTTCAAGTGGATGATATTGAAACGGCCAATGTAGCAGAGTTAGGTCCATTATTAGAAAATCACGAACGTTTTCCGGAAAGGGTAAACGCTGGATTTATGCAAGTCGTCAATCGTAACCACATTAAATTGCGTGTATATGAACGTGGTGCAGGTGAAACGCAAGCTTGTGGCAGTGGCGCTTGTGCTGCAGCGGCGGTAGGAATTATGCAAGGTCTACTTGATAACAAAGTGCAAGTTGATCTACCTGGTGGTAGCTTGCTTATTGAGTGGGAAGGTGTTGGCTCTCCACTTTATATGACGGGTGATGCGACTCATATCTATGATGGCAACATTCACCTTTAATCTTTTCTAATCTGAAGAAAAAATGCGTGGAGATTATCCACGCATTTTTTATTTATTGTTCAACTTCCACATCACGCTGATTTAATGGTTGCGTTGGGCGGTTGTTTTTCCCTTCCATTTCTTCTATCGCGGCAATTTGTGCTTTGCTTGCTTGAATTGGGGCTTTAAAAATGGTCCAAGCCACGTTTTCACTACAAGGTGGTGTAGTTAATGAGCCATTTAGGCGGAAGCGTGCCATCTCTTTTGGCATTAGCGCTTTAATATCAATCTGTTGAGCCAATTTTTCTTTTTGTCCAACGGTGAGTTTTTTCTCAACTACTGGTGCTAATGCTGGATTGGTTTCACCTTCATTGACCATTACAGCAATAACCGCTAATGCTTTATCTTCACTTTGATGAACAAAATGAATTTCTAAAGGATAATGTTGGCGTTTAAAAGTATGTTCACTTGGTGTGTGAAAGTGAAATTGTTTTAAATAAAATGGTTTATCGTTGAGCGTAATAAATGGTGCATTTTCTTGTGCAACACTGACTTGCACGGTATGTCCATTGTTTTCTACGTGATACTCCGCAGGGAAGTAATTCATCTTAAGTGGTTTATTTGCCACTTTCATGCCATTATCTGCTTCAAGATTAACTGGCGATTGCACTTTCCCTAGCTTACAGGTTTGATATTCGGTGAGCAAATCACCCCAATGTTCAGGGCTTTCTTTCCCATTATAAGACCAATGCGCTTTATGCGTTTGGGCAAATGATGTTGCGCTTAATGCGATAAGTAAGCTAGAAAGCAATAGACGAGTCTTCATAAGGCACCTCTCCTTTTTTGTGGTATATGCCTCATCGATTCTACTGGTTCTGTATGATAACTTTTTGATTTTGGTCAAGTTTTGTTTGAGTGTTTAACTCATCGTATGAGTGGGGATAA
>ERZ772942.1233-NODE-1233-length-10716-cov-3.289466_pt1 | contig 10716 bp, 9 predicted proteins | sample MGYA00511135_ERZ772942 | MGnify/ENA primary metagenome ERZ772942 (study PRJEB29015, sample SAMEA2738099) | human oral metagenome | biome: human oral; feature: human-associated habitat; material: saliva | place: China | collected 2265 ... | reverse complement strand
GTTAGACTCGAAGGTATGGGTACACCGAATTCTCACGAAATAACCGCCGAAGACCTCCATAAGGTTGTCGATCAGATTGCGCTTACTATGCCGTTGGCGACCTCCGATCAGCCTTTCGGACCACGTAATACGGTGTACCGCATTAGCGGCAAAATTTTTGCTATGTACACAGACGGTATCGGCTACCCGATCGTGAATCTGAAGACCGACCCCGAAGAATCCGAGGTTCTGCAGCGCATGTACCCAAGCATTATTCCAGGGTGGCATATGAATAAACGGCATTGGATTTCGGTCGGCGCAGGCAAGGGTGTTACACGCCAGCTTCTTGAAGAGCTCATTGAAGACGCTTACCTGCGTATTATGTACGCCCTGCCCAAGGCAAAACGCCCCATCGAATTCCGCGAGCGCCCAGTTCCCGCAAAACATTAACTTGACAGGCTCACATGTGTATTCCTGCCCGCGACCCCGTTCTTTTCCTGAAACTCTCCGCTGACTACAACTATGCGCATGTGACGCATGGGCGCACAGGCGGGGTGGTGTGGGCGAAAGAAAACATGTTCCAGCGGGCGCACGCGCTGAGCATCCCGGCTGTCCCCTGGGGTTTCACCTGCCCGGATCACACCGTGGCCCACATTCAGGAAGCGATGCGCCAGGCCCGCGAGCGCGGCGGGCGGCTGCGTATGCTGATGATCTACCGTGCCCCCGACCTTCCCATCACCCCGGCACCCGCCACGCATGAGGGGAACCCACCGAATGACCTGCCCGCCCTGGAGCCTTCACCGCTACGAGATGCCTGGTGCGAGGCGGGTTTTACGGCCCAACGGCACGGTGGTCTTCATGACAGGATGCTCGCGCTCGCCAATATACGAGAACTAGATGAGCCCGAACCGATAGACCTCGCCCGATACGAAAATACCAGCACTTTCAGGCCGCTCTCACACTCAATGCGCGGTTCGCTATCACGCGCGTTGGGGAAGAAGTACACCCCGGCGCAGGACCCTGGGACGCCCAGTAAAATCTACTGGGTACAGGGCCACGCCGAGGTGCAGGACATCCTCAGTTTTAGGCGTTTCACCCCGTAACACAGCAGGCCATATGAGCAGCTGCTACTTGGGGTCTTGTGTGTTCGGTTTCGGGAAGTGGACGCCGCGCTCAGCCAGAAAACGGCGGTCTTTCTTATCCCACTGCTGGGTGGGGTATGCTGCGAATAAATCCGGGCGGCGCGCCATCGTACGCTCAATCTGTCTCTCCCGCCGCCACCGCGCCACCGCACCGTGGTTGCCGGAAAGAAGCACCGGCGGCACCTGGAACCCACGCCACGAGGCAGGTTTTGTGAACACCGGGTACTCCAGCAGCCCGCCCGTATGCGATTCTTCGGTCAGCGACTCGGGGTTACCAATCACTCCTGGGATCAGGCGTGCGGTCGCCTCAATCATCGCCATGACCGCAACCTCACCGCCGTTGAGCACATAGTCGCCAATAGAGACGGGCATCATGCGAAAACGCTCACTCGCCCACAGCAGCACCCGCTCGTCAATCCCCTCATACCGTCCGCACGCAAAAACAATGTGCTGTTCGGCGGCGAATTCGTAGGCCATCTCCTGGTTAAACACGGCACCTGCTGGTGAAGGCACCACCAGCAGCGGACGCCCATCAGGTTCAGGAACGTGCTGCGGCGCGGGCAGCAGCGGAACCTCATCACTGCCGGAAGCGTCTTCCGTACCGGGTGTACCCTCAGCAACCGCACCAGCAGTGTCCGCTGGGGCGGGTTCGTTGCTCTGATGCGGGGAGGAAGCAAGGACAGCATCCAAGGCCAAACCCCACGGTTCGGGTTTCATAACCATGCCCGCACCGCCACCATAGGGGGTGTCGTCCACGGTGCGGTGCCGATCAAACGTGTAATCGCGCAGGTTCACCGTGTTCAGGCTCAGCAGCCCGTCTTCACGCGCTTTACCGATAAGGGAAAGTTCAAGAGGAGCCAGGTACTCCGGGAAAATACTAAGAACGTCGAACCGCACTACTTCCCTTTCAACGGGGTGCTCAGCTCAATCAGACCCTCCGGGGGGCTCAGCAGCACAAAACCCGGCTCGTCCCCTTCAGCTGGCACCACCTCGGGCACAATCTCATCAACAAACGGGACCATAATCTCCTGACCGCCATAAGCCGGGGACAGCTTAACCAGCAGCAGATCCTGCACCGGCATCGTCTGCAAACCAATCACCGTGCCCAGCGGTTCCCCCACAGCAGGGTTATCGTTGGGGATTTCCCCATCAGGAACATCCTCCAGTAAGAACACGGGCAGCTCTAGCAGCTGATGCTCATAGAACCCTTCTTCTTCGCTGTTCACGTCTTCGGGAACCTCAAACATCAGAAGGGTGTTCCGCAGATCCTCAGCATGGTTACGGGTGGTGATCTCCTCAAAACGCACCACCAGAATTTTTTTATTCCAGCGGGCTGAGGCGACTGTCAAAGCCCCTGCTGGGGCTACGGTTGCGGCGACAGTACCGTGGGTGAACCCGTCAATGTGGAGCACCTCGCCGCGAGAGAATCGTTCTTCAGGGGCATCGGTAAACAGCTCAACCGTGACCTCACCACGAATACCGTGCGGTTTGCCGATACGCGCAACCAAAACCTGCATGAAACTCCTCAAACTTCTACACACCGCGCTGGTACTAGACACTTATTTTACATTGCTTACCTTACGAAAAGTGTCCCTCACCCAAAAATTTAGGGCCGCACGTAAGAATCCCGCCACCGTAAAAGGTGACGGGATTCTCAGCAGAGGTTTTACTTGCGTTTTTTATCAGTGTCGACGATATCGATACGAACCTGAGAACCATCAGAGATCGCATCCATAACGGTGCGGATGCTCTTAGCGGTACGGCCCGAACGGCCGATCACCCGCCCCAAATCCTCGGGGTGGACTCGCACCTGCAGGGTCTCCCGGTACCGCTGCTGGCGCACACGCACCTTCACATCATCCGGGTGTTCAACAATCCCGCGAACCAGGTGTTCGAGCGCGTCAGCCAACACGATTACTCAGCCGCTTCCTCGGTAGCCTCAGCTTCAGCGGTCTCGCCAGCTGCTTCAGAGGTTTCTTCCTCAGCCTTCTCAGCCTTGGGGGTGATAGCCTCAGGCAGAATGACGGAGCCCTTCTGCGGAACAACGAACTCGGGCTTAGGCTCAACCGGCTTCACCTTGTTCTCAGCCTTCTCACCCTTGAACGCTGCCCAGTCACCTGAGAGCTTCAGCAGAGCCAGCACCTGCTCGGTCGGCTGCGCGCCAACGGAAAGCCAGTACTGTGCACGCTCAGAGTTAATCTCGATACGCGAAGGCTGCTCAGTCGGGTGGTAAATACCGATCTCTTCAATGGTCTTACCGTCACGCTTCACACGCGAATCCGCGATCACAACACGGTAGCGAGGATCGCGGATCTTACCCATACGCTTGAGACGAATTTTAACAGCCACTTTTGTGGTTACTCCTGTTTCAATACTTGGTGCGGAACCGCGCTTCTCGCTCCCGTGGGGCGGGCCGTCCACGTGGCTCCTAATGGACACAACGACACGCGGAGAGAGGGGCCGCGCACGCCGGGTACTCAGATAGGGTAACAAACCCGCAGCATTTAAGCCAGTAGAGGCGCCCCATCAGTGTCTCAGCCAGTGCCCGCCTCATGTGCTGCAGCATGCTACAACAAAAAATATTAGTGACAACACACCGGGACAGGTTTAAGGCCGCTCATCTGAGCTCATCTCAATCACCTCACCGGTTCTCAGCGCCCTCAGACAATCATGCAGCCGCTCCGCGAAACCCGGATTCACATACTCCTGCAGCTGTTCCGGCGCCACCCACTCGTAGGTGATCAGCTCCTCCGTCTGCAAGGTTACCGGGGTGTTCTTAGCGATCACACCAGCATCGTACATGTAGTAGGTAGAGTCTCCCCACACGCCTCTCGCCAAACCGTGAAAAACCAGCAGAAGACGCCCCGGGGCAAGACGCAGACCCAGCTCTTCCTCCACCTCACGGAAACACCCCGGTTTAGGGGCCTCCCCGGCCTCAACGGTGCCACCGGGTAAAATCCACCCGTCCTTATAGTTGGGCTGCACCAGCAGAAGCTCACCATGCTCATTGCGGATGACCGCGCCCGCCGCTAAACGCCGTGTGGGTAAGGTCGCAATGAACTTGACCAGCTCCTCACGGCTTAAATACGAATCCTTCACGGGCGCTCCTTACCACTCTACAGGCCGAAAAAACGTTGGCTCGCACGGCGCAGGCGGGCCCCCAACCGGGAACGCTGCCCCGCCGCTGAGCTGTAGCTGCCCCGCACCGCCGGGATGCGGTTACTCTCCACCAGGTCATCAATTAAAGTACGTTTAGCCGGAGCCTGCGGCTCGCGTTCACCCGCCGCGCCCTGCCCGAGGGAAACGGCAGAGCCGTCACTCTCTGGTGAGAAGGCGCGTACTACCTCCCCCTGCACGGGCTGTTTCTCGGCGGGTGTTTTAGACCCCAACGGGGTCTGCCTCAGCAAGCGTGCCAGCCGGGGAGCTAACAGGACCTCAGCGGTACCGCCCATCGCAAAAAGTGACGCCAAAGCCGTCGGCACAATCGCACCCCGACCCGCAGCACGGCGACGGCGGGCTAAGGCAATAAAGAACGCTGAGAGCCCCAGCTGCACTGTGCCATCAGCACGAAAAATACGGGTACGCAGCACATCCGCCGGGTCAGCGGCAGGTACCCCACTCCCAGTAACCCCCGAACCCTGCTGCCCCGGAACACTGCTGGGCTCTTGCTCCTGCGTGCCCCGGCCGCTGCGCGCCGTGGTCTCCGCCGGTGGAGCATCCGGAGCGGCCTGTGCGCCCCGCCGGGCCACCACCGACGCCGAAACACCATTCACCGGCTCCTCAGCAGCTGACCCGAATGAGAACGCTCCACGAAGCCCGCCACGCATCCACCGGTTTAATGCGCTTTCCTTAGGCGGCAGATGGGTGAAGTCGAACGGGATCCTGCCGGTAGCCATCACATCAAGCCACTGCTCAAGATTCACCTGACGGTCAGTTGCCACCAAGCGATACGAACGATCCAGCGGGCTCGCCAGCGTGGACTCATCCTCACCAAAAATACGGGCCGTACTAATGGACGAAACCTCAATGCGCCGCCCCGGAACATCAGCCAGCTCAACCGGCAGCCCCAACAGCTGAAGCACCGACTCCAAGGCAAGAGTGTTCTTCACATCATGAACATAAGAAGCCAACCGGCGCTTCTGCTGCCCCGTCACCCCAAACAGGTCAGCCAGCACCTCCACCGAACGTTCCCTCGCATCACGCGTCTCAGCCGACTCCAGCGGCATACCGGGAAGGTCCAGCAGCACATCAGCGAGCTCAGCCCCGCACGCCTGCCTCTGCTCATCAGATATGGGACGGGTCAGCTGCTTCGGCACGCCCTGCCACCGCAGTTCAAGAAGCATAACCTCAGGGTCCGTAGGAACCCCAAGCACACTCTGCACCCAATCATTCAACGATGCGGCATCCGTAGGATCCTCATCCAAGGAATCCGGCTCCTCAGGAGGCACAATAACCACCAGATGCTGCTGGTTCTCGTTACCCTCCGCGACAAGGGCAGTGCACTGCACATCATCAATGAGCGCCAACAGGTCATCGGGCATACCCGCAACCAGGGTCCAAGCACCGGCAGGGGCCACCGCGAACTGCCGTTCACCGCGCGTTAACAGCAAGGCGGTCAGCACATCAATATCAACATCCAGCAGGGCCGCCGCATCAGCATCCGTCAAAAACTCCAGCTCATCGGCACCCCCAAATAGGGGCACCCAGATAGTTGGCGAGTCCTCAAGTGCAGCACCTGTAACAGGAAGCTGATCAACCAGCCAGGCCACATAGTCCTCAAGGGGCTCACCCACGGCAAAAACGCTGCCGGTGCGGGCCTGCTGCTCGGGGCGCAGCTGAAAAACGTTTAAATACCCGTCGCTGTCAACACCGCACAGCACATACACCTGCACCTCGGTCTCGCCCAGTTCGTAGGCCACAAGCTCAGGCCGCTCACCGGTGAGCGCAATAAGCTTCTGCACAATATCATCATGGGAGGCACCGCGTGCAAGCACCCGGCGCCGGTGCAGCTCCTCTTCCTGGGCAGGGTCAATAATATTTTCAAGACCCAAACGCACCTCAGAAGTACCGGCTTTACGCTGGTTTTTCCCCGGCACAGTGCTATCTGATGAAGGCATCGGGCGAACCTCTACGGTAAACTCCCCCGTATCCTGCAACGGTTGAGTCCGTTCCTCCGCGCCGCCGGGCGAAGCAGCACCATCTGCTGCACCGTTATGAGCGTCAGAGACGGCATCAGAATCCGCCCACATTTCGCTGAGCTTCTCAAAAGTCAGCTCACTATTTTCCAGTGACTTCGCCAGCTCATCCAGCCGCTCAGTATCCTCCACCTGATTCGGGGTGGCGTACATCTGCTGCGCTTTACGGATCAGCTCAACAATGCTGTCAGCCACAGCAGCATCACCGTCAGCTAACTGGCCCGAAACAGTTGAATACACTACCTGGGCCTCGCCCATCGACGGAGTGTTCTCACCGTATTCCAGAGAAAGCCGCACCCACACCGGCTCCAAGCCTTTCGCGCTGCCATACTCGGATGCATCACCATCCCGCTGCGGTACGGTGAAGTCACTCGGGGTATCCGGGGCACCAAAATTATGCTTGTCTTCACTCGACACGGGGACTCCTTACATTCCTTGCAGCATTGCTTTCCACCGGCCTGTTGGACTTCACCCCTTAAATCGTTAGACCGAACGGGGTGCGCACCGTGCCCGCGCTTAGGGCACGGGCCTCAGCAACCCGTCTAATGTCAATATTCTCTCACCAGCACCACGGCCAGACACCCTATTCGGCTGAGCGCCAAATCTGGGCTAACACAGTACGTTGAGCTCTACTTCAAGAACTTCTCAAAGCCCTTAGGCAAGTTCATATCCGCAAGGTCAAGCTCCTGCTGCTGCGTCTGCTGCCCAAAGGCAGCGCCCTGACGGGCTTTCTCCGCCTGCTGCGCCTGCGCCTCCTGCTGTGCGCGCTTCATAGGGTTGCCCGAACGCGACCCCTTCTTCTTATTATTCTTCTTGTTCTTCTTACGGTTACCGCCGCCAGCAGCCGCCATACCGGGCATCTGCATACCGCCGGGAACACCGGACATCTTACCGGCGGCAAGCTTCTTCATCATCTTCTGAGCCTGAGCGAAACGCTCCATCAGCTGGTTCACCTCAGACACGGTCACACCCGCACCCTTAGCAATACGGGCACGGCGAGAACCGTTAATGATGCGCGGAGCCACACGCTCGTGCGGGGTCATGGAGCGAACAATCGCCTCCACGCGGTCAATCTCGCGCTCATCAAAAGCCTCAAGCTGCTGACGCATCTGAGCCGCACCGGGCATCATCATGAGCAGCTTCTTCATGGAACCGAGCTTACGAATCTGCTGCATCTGAGCCAGGAAGTCCTCAAACGTGAAGTCTTCCTGATCGATGAACTTCTTCGCCATGCGGTCGGCTTCAGCCTTATCCCACTGAGCTTCAGCCTGCTCAATCAGAGTCAGGATGTCACCCATATCCAGGATGCGGCTTGCCATACGGTCCGGGTGGAACTGCTCAAAGTCAGTGACGTTCTCACCGGTGGAGGCGAACATAATCGGCTTGCCGGTCACCGAAGCCACCGACAGCGCCGCACCACCGCGGGCGTCACCATCAAGCTTAGACAGGACCACACCGGTGAAGTCCACACCCTCGTTGAAGGCGTTAGCGGTGTTCACGGCGTCCTGACCAATCATCGCGTCGATGACGAACAGAACTTCGTGCGGCTCAATAGCGTCACGAATGTTACGTGCCTGCTGCATGAGCTCAGCGTCAACACCCAGACGACCCGCGGTATCGACAATCACCACGTCGTGCAGCTTAGCGCGAGCCTCAGCCACACCGTCACGTGCCACCTGCACGGGATCGCCGGTGGGCACGTCAAACTCGCTGGTCACACCGGGGTGCGGTGCGTACACGGGCACGCCCGCGCGCTCACCAACGACCTTCAGCTGGGTCACCGCATTGGGGCGCTGCAGGTCGGACGCAATCAGCATCGGGGTGTGGCCCTGGCCCTTCAGCCAGTGAGCCAACTTGCCAGCCAGGGTGGTCTTACCTGCACCCTGCAGACCCGCCAGCATAATGATGGTCGGGCCGCTCTTCGCCATGTTAATGCGGCGGGTCGAACCGCCGAGGATGCTCACCAGCTCCTCGTTCACGATCTTGACGATCTGCTGGGAGGGGTTCAGCGCCTCGGAAACTTCCGCACCGAGAGCGCGTTCCTTCACGTGGGCGGTAAATTCGCGGACCACGGGGACGGCGACGTCAGCGTCGAGCAGGGCGCGGCGGATTTCGCGGACGGTTGCATCAATGTCTGCCTCGGAGAGGCGGCCCTTGCCGCGCAGGTTCTTAAAGGTTGCCGTCAAGCGGTCGGAGAGAGAATTGAACACGATCCGTGATCACTTTCTTAACGTTGAGGTGGCCCCCACCGCGGGGGCGTGCGGGGATGGTTAGTCAGTCCTTAAGGATACAGGATGCGCGCTTTCTCCCCCGCTAATGCCTGTGGATAACGCGCGGGGTTCACCGCGAGCTCAGCAAAGGGCCGCCGGCGAGCGCATCCGAGGCCGTCTTCGGCGTGCGGGTTGCCAGACGTTCACCCGGTGCTCGGGGCTGCCCGCAATGAGGTCGGGGCTACTCTTTTCCACTCCCTCCGCGCCCCGCTAATGATTAGATTTTCTAGACCGCCTGGGTTAGAATCTTAGAAGTGTCGCGCTCCGCGTGCGATGCGCCCGAGTGGCGGAATTGGCAGACGCGCCTGACTCAAAATCAGGTTCTTCGGAGTGTGGGTTCGAGTCCCACCTCGGGCACCAACGCAAAAGCGGCGGGAAAGTTTGAAGCTTTCCCGCCGCTTTTCTGCATCCACCCCACGTTTTCTGTATCCACCCTGCACGCGAACTTCTACGCCCGCCCGCGCATCAGATGCGGCAACGATAGAGGCACGAGAAGAGACACAAGAAACCGCCGCCCAGCCGTGAGAATTCACGACCGGGCGGCGGTTTCTATGCATCGAGTGGTTTCTATACATCGGGCAGTATGTTCCGGGAACTAACCCCGGCTACCCCTCAAAAAATCACTCAGTAAGAGTGAGCGGCTTAGCGCTTGACCTCGTCCTCCTCGTAAGGACGCAGAGCCTCACGCTCGCCCTCAGCACCGGAGACGCGGTGTACCTGAACCATGTTGGTGGTACCTGCGCGGCCTGCGGGAGCACCGGCAGCAACGACGACCAGGTCGCCAGCTTCTGCCAGATCATTCTTGAGCAGGTACTCATCCACGAAGTGGAACATATCTTCCTGATCGGTGATCATCTCAACCTGCTCAGCGTCAACACCCCACAGCATGGAGAGGAAGGAGCGAACCTTCGGGCTGGTGGTGAACGCAACAATCGGGGTCTCGGGGCGCAGACGTGCCAGACGACGCGCCGAGTCACCGGACTGGGTGAAGGTCACGATGAGCTTCGCATCCAGCTGGTCGGCGATGTTCACTGCCGCACGAGTGATTGCGCCACCGCGGGTGCGGGGCTTGCGATCCAGCTCGGGCACGCGGTACAGGCCACCCTTTTCGGTGTCCTTGACGATTGCAGCCATTGCCTGCAGGGTCAGGATCGGGTACTTACCGACCGAGGTCTCACCGGAGAGCATTACTGCGTCTGCACCGTCGAGGATTGCGTTAGCGCAGTCAGAAACCTCTGCACGGGTGGGAACGGGGTTGTCGGTCATGGACTCAAGCACCTGGGTTGCCACGATGACGGGCTTTGCCCAGCGGCGTGCCATGTCGATAGCCTTCTTCTGGACGAGGGGAACCTCGGAGAAGGGCAGCTCAACACCGAGGTCACCACGAGCGACCATGATGCCGTCGAACTTGTCGATGATGTCCTGCAGGTTCTCAACTGCCTGGGGCTTCTCGATCTTGGCGATGACGGGTACGCGAATACCCTCTTCTTCCATGATCTTGTGGACGGGGTCAACGTCTGCACCGGTACGAACGAAGGAGAGTGCAATGATGTCTGCACCCATCTTCAGTGCGAAGCGCAGGTCGTTTGCGTCCTTCTCGGTCAGCGCGGGCAGGGAGACTGCTGCGCCGGGCAGGTTGATGCCCTTGTTGTTGGAGATGGGACCGCCGACGACCACGCGGGTACGAACACGGGTGGGGGTAACTTCAATTGCTTCGAGGCGGATCTTGCCGTCGTCGAGCAGGAGCTTGTCGCCGAGCTTGACGTCGCCGGGCAGGCCCTTGTAGGTGGTGCCACAGATTTCTGCGGTACCTTCAACGTCTTCGGAGGTGATGGTGAAGTCTGCGCCGGGCTCAAGGTATTCCTTGCCGTTTGCGAAGCGCTCGAGGCGGATCTTGGGGCCCTGCAGGTCGGCGAGGATTGCAACGTCCTTACCGAGCTTTGCAGACTGTTCACGGATGGTGTCGTAGCGTGCCTGGTGCTCGGCGTGGTCACCGTGGCTCATGTTCAGACGGGCGACGTTCAGGCCAGCCTTGATTGCCTCGGAGATCTTCTCGGGGGACTCGATTGCCGGACCGATGGTTGCAACGATTTTTGCGCGCCTCATGTACCTAACCTTTGTGTGTTGTTT
>ERZ772942.1229-NODE-1229-length-10735-cov-6.372846_pt1 | contig 10735 bp, 8 predicted proteins | sample MGYA00511135_ERZ772942 | MGnify/ENA primary metagenome ERZ772942 (study PRJEB29015, sample SAMEA2738099) | human oral metagenome | biome: human oral; feature: human-associated habitat; material: saliva | place: China | collected 2265 ... | reverse complement strand
AATATTTTCTTAAAAAAGTCCATCTTATAGCTTACAGAATTATCAGACAATTGTCAACTACACAAAACTAAGCTTTAGCGACAGTAATCGTTTCCATTACTTTAAGAATAACTCTTTAAAAAGAAAAAAACTTTTCTCTTATTAAAGAGAAAAGTTCTTAAACGGTTCAGGGACTGAGGTGTCGTAACGTTCCAGACTACCTACAAAGTCCATATCAATATCAGAATAGTAAGAAGGCAGAACTTTTTTCACTGCTTTCATTCCATCGAGCTCTTTCAAAATATCCTCGACCTTGTCCTCATCTACATAAAGGTGCACATAACGCATCTTATAAGAATGGTAGACAACATCCCCAAACTTGGCAATTTTACGTAAGTCTCTATTGTAGTATAAATAAACAATAATGCCTTGACGCTTAATCATGACTCATCTTCTCCTTTATGTTAGTGTCTCCCTTTTTATGATGTGGTTTATGAGGGGCAAGAGGTAGCCCAGTATCAATAAAAATCTGATTTGAAACAGCTTGGGCAATCTCCTCACCAAGATTGGCTAAAATAGTCTGTAAATCGAACTCTGCCTGACGATAGCCAATAACCACCTCGTTTAAATCAATTTGACGCTTCATTCGCAAAACCTGACGTTTCAACTCTCTCACATCTGGTCTAAAAGCCTCATACGCCTTAGCAGTATCATAGCTATCCTTTAATTTTTGAAATGCAAAGAGTTGCTCTTGAAGTTCTCTATCATTTTCGAATTTCTGGCGTTTTAAACGATAATTCTCTACCTCAGGTAGCTTTAGAAAATACGAAACAAGACACTCTATAGCTTGATCAATCGCAAGCAACTCCTCATTGATTATTAACATGTTTTCTATTATAACACAAAAAGCCAGATGAAACGGTCCTTATACAACCGATTTGCATCTGACTTTTATTTAAGACAAGCTCAGTTTATTTTAATTGGTTATTAGCCATGATTTCATCGATGAAACCATATTCAAGCGTTTCTTGAGCACTCATCCAATTGTCACGTTCAGCGTCTACATGAACCTTTTCAATTGGTTGTCCAGAATTATCTGCTAAGATTTGCTCCAAGTTATTACGTGTCTTGAGCAAGTGTTCAGCTGCGATAGCCATGTCTGTTTGTTGCGTACCGCCACCAGTACCACCCATTGGTTGGTGAATCATGTACTCTGCATTCGGCAACATGAAACGTTTACCTTTTGTACCGCTTGAAGCGATAATTGTTCCCATAGATGCTGCCATCCCCATAACGATAGTCTGAACATCAGACTTGATGAAGTTCATTGTATCAACAATGGCAAGACCTGCCGAAACGGATCCACCTGGTGTATTAACATAAAGATAGATATCTTTTGTATTGTCTTGAGCATCCAAGAACAAGAGTTGGGCGATAATTGAGTTTGCCATATTATCTTCAACAGGACCTGTTAACATGATGATACGATCCTTGAGCAAACGTGAGTAAATATCATAAGAACGCTCACCGCGTGATGTTTGTTCAATTACTACAGGAATCATATGAATCCTCCTTTTAATATTGTCTTGATGCTATTATATGATTTTAGTCAAATTAGGTCAAATAAAAAACATCATTCTTAGCACTCTTTCTGAAAGAGTGCTAAAATCCCCTAAACCAATCTCACTTAAAACTTATTAATCTAGTAAAAAAAGGGAAATTTTCCCTTTTCAACTTATTTTGTACCAAAGAGACGGTCACCTGCATCTCCAAGACCTGGAACAATATAACCGTTTTCATTAAGTTTCTCATCCAAAGATGCTGTGTAGATATCGATATCTGGGTGAGCATCTTGCAATTTTTTGACACCTTCTGGTGCTGCAACTAAGCAAACAAACTTGATATTAGCTGCACCACGTTTTTTAAGTGAGTCTACTGCCAAGATTGCTGAACCACCAGTCGCAAGCATAGGGTCTACTACAAAAATCTGACGTTGATCAATGTCTTCTGGTAATTTAACCAAGTACTCAACCGGCTCAAGAGTTTCCTCGTCACGATACATACCAATATGACCAACTTTAGCTGCTGGTACAAGGCTAAGGAAACCATCGACCATACCAATACCCGCACGAAGAATTGGAACAATCGCCAATTTCTTACCAGAAAGTTGTTTTTGTACAGTTTTGGTAATTGGTGTTTGAATTTCAACCTCTTCGAGAGGAAGGTCACGAGACACTTCGTAACCCATGAGCATAGCAATTTCATTAACTAGCTCACGGAAGTCCTTAGTAGAAGTATCCTCACGACGGAGGATTGAAAGTTTATGTTGAATCAGTGGATGTGAAATAACTTGAAATTTACCCATAATAGTTTCTTCCTTTGCTTTATATTCACTCCATTATATCAAAAAGGCAAAAAAAACGCTTGCTTTACTGCAAACGTTTTTGAAAAGGATTATTTTTTAGGCAAATGAATCTTTCCTGTGACCAAACCATAGCCAAGAAGAGCTAGACTTGCAATTGCTGCAAAGATAGTCGCCAAGATTGAAAGAATGTTGCTCTTTGAACCTTCTGAATCACTTGGTGTCTTAGGAGTCGTAGCAAGTTTGGCAGCAACTTTAGTATTGTTGTCTTTACTTGACTCATCAGACTTAGTTACTTCATCAGCTTTAGCAACTCCGTGAGACTGAACTTCCTCTTCAGACTTAGCTGGTTTTGGTGCTTCTGTTTCAGTGACAGACTCTTCTTTAACAGGAGTCGTTGAAACAGTTGGTCCAGTTGCTACAATAGCCTCTGGTACTGGTGACGCAATCTCTGTAGCTTGAGCTACTGGACGACGGTCACCCACAGAACCCTCTGTTGAAGGTTTCTCAGGAACCGCTACATGGTGATCATTCGAAGAATGGTTATCATTAGCAGCGCGTTCTGGGAAATATGGGAATGGTGTAGGAACTGGAGAATCTGAATTCGTAGGATTTGTTGGTTTATCTTCTTTATCAGCTGATGGTTTATTATTGTCCGCTGGTTTAGAAGTGCCTGGTTTATTAGTCTTATCATCAACAGAATGGTTACCTTCTGTTGGACTTACTGGTGTTTCTGGCTTATCTGCCTTCTTGTCTTTACCATCTTTAACAGTTACAGTCAAGACACCGTGAGCTTCAGAAACGCCTGTTGAACCATCAACTGTAGGATAAGTATGTGGTTTAAGACCATAACCCGATACCGCATAATAATCTACATTAAAGTCCTCGTTTGGCAATTTAGCACTGTTTTGATCGGCTACGTGTACCAAGCTTTCACTAGATTTATCCCAAATCCAGTCACCTTGATTCGTCATCTTAGGAAGAACTTCTGTAGTATCATCTGCATTCATCTTGATGAGGAAGCTTGGAGCCCATGTTGATTTATTCTCAGCACCAGCAATACCACCGCGGTTAGTCATGTAAGAAGTAACCAAGAGAGTATCTGATGATCCTTCAACAGGAACAGCATAGTAAGAATAAGTAGATGTACGCCAGTCAGCTGGTACAGAGGCTGTCAAAACCACACCTGAGCCATTAAGTGGACGATATTCTCCACGGAGGCTATCTGATACGAATCCGAGCATGACAACGTCATCACCGACAGCTTCACGCGCTGCTACAGTACCTTCAGCATCCGTAGATTTATTGATACGTGAAGCAGTGAAGAGGTAATACTTGTTACCCATCTTAACAACACTTGGACGTTCCACTTCATCAGTAACCAAGTGGCTAGTAACAAGTGGTGTGTAAAGTTCAGCTACAGATGGATTTTTCTCATTGTCGTCAAGTTTCAAGATACCAATAGAACCATTTGCCCATGAAGCAAGGTTATAAAGGTGTTTATTATTGACAATATTGAGGAATGACTTAAGGTTAAAGGCGTCATCTCCTCCATAGTTTGACCAGTTGTAGATTTGTTTTTCGCCTTGGTAGTTTTCGTCACCTGTATTTGATTCGAAAATAAGGTAGCGGCTACCGTTATCTTCAATGATGTGTGGGTCACGAAGACAGTAGTTATCTGTACGGTCTGGATTTCCATCGTGGTTGTGGTCATCGTTGAAAGTACTCATGAATTTTGGATAACTTTGATAATGATAGTTATCCCCACCAAAGAGAATGTGGTCATTTTCAACTGACTTGATAACAACTTCATCGTTTTCAACAGCTAGGTTAAGTGTAGCACTAGCCAATTGTTGCCAGTTCAATTTACCGCCACTAGTATCATTCTTAGTGTAGTAAAGTTGGATACTACCGTCAGAGTTTACCGTCGCTGAACCTGACCATTGTTGGTCATCTTCAAGGGCATTATAACCAAAGATTGGACCCGCATTTTTCCAATGTGTAAAGTCATTATCTCCGTATTTACTATAGAGCAAGTAAATGTGGTTTGAGTTTTTATTTGGTGCACCGGCCATTGAAATGACTAACTGGTAACCGTTCCAGTTACTTACTACACCTGACTCAGCATCTTGGACTGGCCAAGAATCCCAAACGTCGATTTCTTCTTTTTCCATTGTTTGGGCATCAACAGTGTTGAAAGCAGGCATATTGATGATTGTATCTGCTTTAAAGTAAGGAACTGCCAATTTGCTGTCTTGCTTCAAGAAGCTAGCAACGATATCTTTCAAGTTACGGTAAGTCAAGCTAGTACCTGTACCCTTGATAGCATCATCACTAAAGTCAACTTTATTAAGTGCTTTAATTTCTTCCTCAGTCAAGGCAACGATTTGATCTGAGGTCATATTATCTTCAACAATAGACTTGATACGACCGTTAAGTTTGCTAAGGTTTGCATTAGCAGCGCTGTTTTCAGTAGGTTTAAGGGCTACTTCAGTGTGTGTATCAGCTGTTTCTGAGCTTGCTGTTGAAGTTGGTGCTTCTACTGCAGCCTCTGATGTATGAGCTGGAGCAGAAACCGCAGCAACTGTTGCTGAAGGTGTTGTTGCATCTGATGAAGATGTCACTACTGTGCTAGACGCCTTTTCTTCGACTACTGATGGAGTTGTGTTGCTTGGTTGTGTCTCTGTAACTGGTGTAGTTGCAACCTCTGAATGTGCAACTGAAGATTCAACTGCTTCTGAAGTTGCCACACTTGTTGCTGCTTCACTGGCTACCGTTAGAGATGCTGTGCTTGTTTCTGGTGTTGCTGTCGCAGTAGCTACAGCTGGTGCTGTTTCTGTAACTTGATCAGCTTTTACCTGAGTGGCACCCAAAAATGCCAAGGTACCAACAAGTGCTGATGTTGCCCCTACTGTGGCAACCTTACGGATGCTATAACGCATCTTTTTGCACTCTGCTTGCTTAGGTGCTACTGTATTTGACTGTGAATTAACTGTACTATCCATATAAACTCTCCTTTTAGGTTTTCACATGTTTTATTCTATCATTTTTTAATCTAAATTCCAATCTTTTTTTAATTACAAATTGATATTTTTTGTAAAAAACTATTTTTTTGTTAAAATAATAACTACAAAATAAGTAATTTTATCAGGAAATATCACTATATGGAATCAAAATATTCACCTCTAATTTTAGCTCTCGTTTTTTTAATTTTATTTTTTGTTTTTATAATAAAAAATGAGAACGCTAACAATCCTTCCCAAAAAACAAATAAGGTTTCTGTGAGTCAAACCTTTCATCTAGCATCTCATAAAGGATGGTCTAACGACCTACAGACTATCGTGTGGAATCAAGAAAAAAATTACTATGATATCTATTTTCTACACTCTGTGGATGGGGCTACTGACCCTTTTGGACCCAACGGTCAAGATTGGACACATACAACGACTAAAGATTTTATCACCTATAGTAAACAAGAGACTGCTATACCAGCAAAGGGTGGTGACCCTAAAGAGGGGTGGCATTCTGCTTGGACAGGTAGTGTAGTCACAGATAGTCAGGGGATTTCTGGTATCCAAAACGAAGAACCTGTCGCCTATTTTACTGGACTCATGGATGATGGAAGCCAGGCAATCTATGCTAGTGCATCAAACGACAAGGGAGCTAGCTTTACTAAAACCCTAAAAGATGGTAAACCTTTATTGACAAAGGAACAATCCTATAACGGTAAAGATTTCCGCGATCCTTATGTCTTCCACTTCAAAGACAAATTACTCATGTATGTCGCTGAAGGTGACGCCTTAGGTGTTTATCAATCTCAAGATGGTATCAACTGGACCAAAGCAGATAGCAAGGGAGACTCCAAAATCCTACCCGAAACATTTTTTAAGGGTCGTAACTGGCAGGACAACGCTCCTATCGAGTGTCCCGTTCTAAAAACAATGACAACAACTGACGGTCAGGACAAGCAAATTCTCTTTTTTGGAGCTAAGGATACAGCTTCAGGCGAAACAACTGGAACCTACTATACTGTAGGGCATTTAGATGGTAACGGCTTATTTATTGCAGATACAGAAACAAAACGCTTAGATCAAGGCTCTGACTATTATGGCGCTAACTTCACTGGAAGCAATCGAATCGAAGAAAGCAACCATAACCTTATCAGTCTTGGCTGGGTTGGTAATTGGAACTACTTCACGTCAGGCATTCACAGTGACCAAGAGGCCAAGAGTGATTTTCTAAAAACTATCGGTTTTTACGCTACACCCAGACAGCTACAACTGGATAAGGACGGTATTATTCAGTCCGCTCCCCTCTATAAAAATGAACAATTAACCCTCAAAAATCAAAACGGCAACATTTCGAGTCAAAGGCCACTCACCAGTGACAATAGAAAACCTTGGATTGATAAAAGTCACAATCAGAATGCTAATGGCCTTCTTGACCTTGCTGAAAAAAATAGTGCGGGGTATTACCAACTGCATTTTTCAAATATTAAGAAAGAAGGAGGCTATATCTACATTGATATCTGGCAAGGCTCTGATTACGTTAAAATCGCCTACCAAATAACAAGTGGTACCTATCAGGTCTCTGCCTATGCTGCTGAACTGAATAACAGCATGGATGGTAGTCAAACTGCCTCTTCTTACTATTACGATGGTCTCTTGGGTAACGGTCAAGGTTATAAAGCTGACAGTCACTATAAGGAAACTGATAATATCACTATAACGCTTATTACAGATAATCGTAGCTTGGAAATTTTCTTCCCCAATGGCCAAACCTACACTCTAGCCAGATTTAATACCTCTGGCAGGCAGGATGTCAAGGTCTTCTCCACTCAGAAAGATCTTCTATTAAACTTGAAAATCTACGATGTACACTCATAACAATAATAAAAGTGATGCTGTTCGCATCACTTTTATTATTTTCCAAAGACAGAAACGAGACGTTTAACTCCTTCAGTAACAACTGTAGTTGGCGTAGCTACGTTAAAGCGGAAATGTTTTTCTCCTTCGGAACCAAAAGTAATACCGTCATTTAGCACTACCTTGGCTTCTTCTTTAAGCAAACGTCCAAGCTCATTATGGTCTTGATCATAGGCTGAAAAATCAAGCCATACCAAGTAAGTTCCCTCAGGTTTCATGACCTTGATATTAGTCTTTTCACTAAGTTCCTTGGTTAAAAGGTCAATATTAGTTTCAAAGACAGTTTTCAATTCCTCTAACCAAGGTTGCCCATAGGTCAGAGCTGCTTGGGTTGTAATCAAACCAATGGTTGGAATTTCATGTTGATTATTTGCCAATTGCTTTTGTTTAAAGGCTTTACGTAAGTCTTCATTTTCAATGATAGTAAAACTGTTTTTGGTACCAGCAATATTAAAGGTTTTAGTAGCCGAACTAAGCACCAAGGTAAAGTCCTTGTAAGCATCTGAAATGGTATTCATAGAGATGTGCTTATTCCCATATAGGGCTAAGTCTTGGTGGATTTCATCAGATACCAAGAGGACACCATGTTTCTGGCACAAATCTGCTACCTTAGTCAATTCTTCTTTAGTCCAGACACGCCCACCTGGGTTATGTGGACTACAGAAAACATAAAGTTTAACATCATTCTCGACGATATCACGTTCCAACTGTTCAAAATCAATTTCGAAATGGCCATTAACCTTAACAAGACTATTTTCAATCAACTGACGATTATTCAAACGGACCGAACGAGCAAAAGGCGGATAAACTGGTGTGTTGATGAGAACAGCATCACCTTCTTTGGTAAAGGCTTGAATAGCTGTTGAAATGGCTGGAACAACACCTTCAATGAGAACAATACTCTCTTTATCAACGACGTAACCGTGTTGATTTTTTTCCCAATTAATGATGGACTGATAAAGCTCTTCACTTGGATAAGGATAACCAAAAATATGTGTCTCAGCATAGTTGATAACTGCATCCCTAATCTCAGGAACAGGTAGGAAGTCCATATCGGCAACCCAAAGCTCAAGTAGTTCTGGATTACTTTCGGCTTCGTGCCATTTCATGGTATTTTGATCCAAGCGATTTGGTTGTGTTGTAAAATCATAACGTGTCATAGATAACTCCTTAAAGACTAAGGGCATTTTCCAAGTCAGCAATCAAATCTTGTGCTGCTTCAATACCAATTGAAAGACGAAGCAAGTCGTCTGTCAAACCATAGGAAGCACGCACATCACCTGGAATATCTGCGTGGGTTTGTGTCGTTGGGTAGGTAATCAAGCTTTCGACACCACCTAGACTCTCCGCAAAGGTAAAGACCTTTAGAGAATTGATAATGGTAGGAATCTTGTCTTGATTAGCCACTTTGAAGGAAATCATACCACCCTTGCCTGGATAGAGGACTTCCTTAACAGCTGGTGACTTTTCTAAGAAAGCTACAACTTCTTGAGCATTAGCTGTCGATGCCTCCATACGAAGTTTTAAGGTCTTAAGACCACGCATGAGCATATAGCTATCAAATGGTGATAAGGTAGGACCCGTAGTATTGAGATTATAAAAAAGTTTATCGTAAAATTCTTGGTTGCTAGTCACAACAACACCAGCCAAAACATCATTATGACCTGATAGGTATTTAGTAGCTGAATGTACAACGATATCAGCACCTTGAGTAATCGGTGTTTGATAGATTGGGCTATAGAAAGTATTATCAACAATCACCACCGCACCCTTGTCATGAGCAATTTTGGCCACTTTTTCAATATCAAACTCAATCATAAGTGGGTTTGTCGGTGTTTCGATGTAGACAATATCGGTATCTTCTGTAATAGCCGCAATCATCTCGTCTTCTGTATTAGTGTATTCAAAAAAGAAGCGACCTTCTTTTTCCTTGTCATTAAACCAACGGAAAGAGCCTCCGTAAAGGTCACGCGCAGCTACAACCTTGCTACCTACTGGGAAAATTTCAAAGGCCAAAACAATGGCGCTCATCCCTGAACTTGTCGCAATAGCATAATCTGCTTTTTCAATAGCTGCAAGTGTTTTTTCCACTGTTGCGCGTGTTGGATTTTTAGTTCGTGTATAGTCAAAACCAGTAGAATGGCCAAATTCTGGATGTTGGTAAGTTGTTGAAAAATGAATTGGTGAAGCCAAGGCTCCTGTTGCTTCATCCGAATTGATTCCTGCGTGTGCCAAAACGGTTTCTAATTGATATTCTTGTGTCATAATGTGCCCTTTCTACATGGTAAAGTGGATATGCTCCATATCTATGACCTCTATTTTATCACTATTTTCTGAAAATAATGGTAAGTTCATCATACGGATTCTTGATAGTTAGTTATAGTTTATTTCTATAACCTAAAAATACAGATAGTTGCTGGCTATAATTTAAAATAAGCCCAATTTTTGAGAATGTCGAAAATAAGTTTTCAAACGTCAAAAAGTGCCTAAAACATTATAGTTTCAAGCACTAAGAAATGATTTAAAAGTCTTGCTTCAATCTGAGGTTAGCCACTGACTTACTTTTTATCAAATAAGCGATATCTAATTTCTTCCAAAGCCATAATAACAAACGGACAAGCGAGTAAATAGAGCCAATCATCAAGTCCAATAGGCGCAGTGTTAAATAGCGTGTGGAAGAGAGGCACGTAAGACAGGATGACAAAGAGAACAATTTCTAAAACAATCCCTAAGCTAATAATACGATTAGCAAATGGATTAACTTGGAATATAGACCCTCTACCTTTACGACTATTCATAGCCATACCAATTTGGGTAAAGATAATAGCACCTAAGGTCATTGTGGTTGCCTCTCGGTAGAGAGGACCTGAGCTAGCCAAATGGTTTAAGTTACCTTGATTAACCCAATAATTAAGGAAGAAAGCCCCCATAGCTAAGGCTGCTTCAATCAGTCCATACCAGACAAAAGCTTTAATCAATAGTTGGCGATTGAGTAAGCGGTCCGATAAACGTCTTGGTGGCTTATCCATCACTCCTTCTTCAGGTGGTTCAACCCCCAATCCCAAAGCAGGTACCATATCTGTCCCCAAGTCAATAGCTAGGATTTGCATAACCGTTAAGGGAAGAGGTATGCGTCCCAAAGAGAACAAGAAGAAAGCAGAGGGTACGGCTTCTGGCGTGTTGGAATTAAAAATATAAGTCAGGAATTTTTGAATATTTCTATAAACTGCACGACCTTCTTCGACAGCATGAACAATAGAAGCAAAATGATCATCTGTTAAGATCATATCTGCAGATTCCTTGGCAACATCAGTTCCTGATACCCCCATAGCTACACCGATATCAGCTTTTTTAAGGGCAGGGGCATCATTAACACCATCACCAGTAACAGCGACAACTTCGCCAAGTTCCTGGAGTGCATTGACTACACGATATTTTTGTTCAGGGGCTACACGGGCAAAAACAATCT
>ERZ772942.1227-NODE-1227-length-10738-cov-2.687354_pt1 | contig 10738 bp, 6 predicted proteins | sample MGYA00511135_ERZ772942 | MGnify/ENA primary metagenome ERZ772942 (study PRJEB29015, sample SAMEA2738099) | human oral metagenome | biome: human oral; feature: human-associated habitat; material: saliva | place: China | collected 2265 ... | reverse complement strand
AGTATCATCATTCTGTATCCCTGTTTTTTGAGCCTGTCTAGTGTGTCACGAGCACCAGAATACCAGGGATCAGCACCATCGCGAACCAGAGTGCGCATATAGGCGCCGACCCGCGCCGATGCGGCCGCCTTAGCGGCCGTAGGGAGCGCTGGGGCGAAGTCTGCCCACATCTCGTCCGTCACCGAATCATCGGGCTGCTTGCACTCCGGACACAGCGTGCGTGCCAGCCGCTGCGCCATCACCCCGATGAGCGTCGACTGCAGCAGATACGCCGGCACCCCCAGATCCAGCAGTCGCGTGATGGCGCTGGGGGCATCGTTGGTATGCAGCGTGGAGATCACCAGATGACCCGTCAGCGCCGCCTGCACCGCCATCTCGGCCGTTTCCAGATCCCGGATCTCACCCACCATGATGATGTCCGGGTCCTGACGCATCAGCGCCCGGATGCCGTCAGCAAAGCCCAGATCAATGGCCGGCTGCACCTGCATCTGGTTGAAGCTGTTCTCCACCATCTCGATCGGATCCTCGATGGTGGAGACGTTCACCGCCTCCGTGGCCAGCGCCCGCAGCGTCGCATAAAGCGTGGTCGTCTTGCCCGAGCCGGTCGGCCCCGTCACCAGCACGATGCCGTTGGGCCGTCCCGTCATGTCCTGCCAGCGCGCCAGATCCTCGCCCTGCAGCCCCAGCTGCGCAAAGTTGCGTGACAACACCTCCGGGTCGAAGACCCGCATCACCAGCTTCTCGCCGAAGGCCGTCGGCAGCGTGGACAGCCGCAGCTCGATCTCGTGGCCGTCACCCGCGCGCGTCTTGATGCGCCCGTCCTGCGGACGGCGCTTTTCCACCACGTCCATCCGGCCCAGCAGCTTGATGCGGCTGGTCATCGCCGACATCACCCCCGGCGGCACCTGGTAGACGTTGTTCAGCAGGCCATCGATGCGAAAGCGCACCACCCCCAGATCACGCCGGGGCTCCAGATGGATGTCGCTAGCCCGCTGCTCGAACGCATACTGCCACAGCCAGTCCACCACCGTGACGATATGCTGGTCGTTGGCATCGAAGTGCCGGCCGTTGCGGCCCAGCTCCACCAGCTGCTCGAAATTGTTCTGGACCGCCGTCTGGCCGTTGCGCTGCGCACTCCGGATCGTCCCCGCCAGATCGAAGAACTCCGCCAGATAGCGCTGCAGCTCCAGCGGACTGGCCAGCACCGGCATCACCCGCCGGCGCAGCGTGTGCGACAGCTCTGCCACCCATTCAGCCGTCAGATAGGGCTCGGCCGTGGCGATCGTCACCGAATCCGGCGTGACCTCCAGCGGCAGGATGCGATAGCGATTGGCATAGGCCTTGCTCATCACCTCGCCGATGCGCGAGAAATCCACCTTCAGCGGATCGATGCGCACATGCCGCCAGCCGATCTGTCCCGCCAGCCACTGACAGAGCCAGTCCACATCCAGCATCGCATGCGGCGGGTTCAGCCCCTTCAGCTTGCGCTCGGCAATCATCACCAGTGGATGCCGGTCAGCCGACGACAGCAAGGCGTCACGCGACAGCGTCTGGCGCGTTTCCTCGCTGATCTCGCCCTGCTCGGCCAGCAGCGCCAGCAGCCGGTCGATCATCAGCCGCCGGCCGGGCTCACCCGGCATCAGCCGCGTGCCCGCCGCCTGCGCACGCCCCTCCGGCGCCCGCACCTCCATCCCGGCCTCTACCATGCGCACCACCCCATCGTGTCCATGGTTTCCGATTAGACCCCGTCAGCGTCTTCGTCACCGCGTGCCCAAGACAGAAGGACAGCACAGACCGGTGCAAGGTCAGACACCAAGGCCAGGAAATACATCAAAATGCCGCCATGACGCCCGGCGCACATGGGGTCGGACAGCCGGGGCGACGGCAGGCATGTGCGGCATTCATCACCCCCGGGGCCTTCATGGTCCCCAGAACTCCAGCCACTTCAGTGCATTCATCGCCTGATAGGCATCGCGCACATGCCGCATGGCCGTCCTTGCACGCGGGCTCACCGGCACCTCGACGACACGCTGTCCATCCACAAAACGCAGCACGACCTTGCGTGCCTGCAGCAACCGGTCCAGCCGCTCCAGTCCATCATAGTCGTCAAGCGCATTGTCCGACCACCACAGCCCGTCCAGATCCTCGCGGGCCTCCAGACGGAAACCAAGATCCTTGCCATCAGCCAGAACGCTCACCTTCACGTCCCGTGACGCCCCCTTCCGTGGCGGTACCTTCTGACGACGATGGACCTGCAGACCCAGATGAAGGCCTTCCTGCGATTCGTCCCGGGCATGGCGCCCATCCCGGATGACCAGAAAGATGGGTTCCTGCTCCCGCCCGGGCGGCGTGCTGCGGTCCTGGTACCAGACAATGCCGCTCACCCGATCCTTCTGGCTGACCAGAAAGCGCAAGGCCGCATCCCGTTTTGCGGTCTGTGCAGCCTTCTTCTCTTGCCACACGCCGCGCTTTCGCTCCTCTTCCTTCATCTTCGCCAGCGAGTCCCGGATCAGCGCATCCGTCTGGCCGTCCTCGGCCCGGTATTGCATCCATTGCTTGCGCAGACGCTGCGCTTCCTTCATGCGTTCCTGGGTGGCCTTCTCCAGCCAGAGAATCTCCGGATCGTTCAGCACCTTCAGACCCTGGATGACCCGGGCAGCCCCGGCAGTGTCGCCCAGCGCCAGCTGGTTGTCGATCCCCTGCAGAATGTCTTCCCGCTGTGCCGCCACATGCCAGCGCAGCTCGGACAGCGCCTTCTGGTGCTCCACCACCACCTCGTACCCGGCCAGCTCCGGCGTCGGCACCGGCGGCACGAAATACCCCATGCCGAAGGGATACAGCAGCAGGTTCACCGCCAGGAAAATCCCGCCGAACAGGATGAGAAAGGGGATGCCCACGACCGCACCCGCAACCCCGGGCGCAACGGCCACCAGAATGAGAAACAGCATCTCGCACGCTCCTAATGGGCCACGCCGGTGCCCATGGCACCGGCATTCGCCAGTCGCTGCTCCTCTTCGTAGCTGGACAGGGCAGCCTCGTAGAGCGTCAGCATCCGACGCAGGGAATCCCTTTCCTGGGCGCTGATCTCACGCTCGATCATGCCCTTCTGGCCACCGATCCGCAGCTTGCTCCTGCTCCGGTCGATGATGTCCAGCACCAGCTTGGCCTCGCGCTTGCCCACCGGTTTGGCCCACCACACCACATTGCCCTGCTCTCCGGACTCGGCACCGATGCCGGCCGGCACCTCCTCCGTCCGGATGATCTCGACCTCGAAACTGCGGATGGGCAGTGCATTCGGCCCGTCATACTGCACGCGCAGCATCAGAACGGGCTTCTGCCCATCCTGCATGCCCAGCAGCAGGAAGAATCCGGTTCCCGTACTGCATCGCACGCCTTCGCTGTCGTGATACCAGGTCATGGCCCCCTGTGTCGGTCCCACACACGGCCAGCGCTTCAAGCCCTTGAGCTGCTCGCGTATCCGGGCCTTTCCCTTCGCGATGGCCGTGGCCATATCCGCACGTGCCAGAGAAACGGCATCCTCCGCGGGCGGCTTCCTGTCGTTGTGGCCTGCCGCCCCGGGCGTCGTGCCTGCACGACCGGCTTCGCCCTCGCCCTGGTTGGCGACGGCCGTGCCAGGACCGGCCACCGTCGCGTTGGCACTCACGACCTGCTGCAGATTCTCCGCCGCCTTCTGCCGATAGCGCTGGACCTCGCTGTCATTCAGGCTCTCGAACAGCCCGGCCCGGTCATGCAGTTCCTGGTAGCGGCCCTTCTCCTCCAGATACGCCAGGTCCTCCAGCACCGCCTTGCGGTTCATGGAAAACCACGCCACCAGCCGTTCATGCGCCTTCGCCATGCGATCTTCGGCCTGCCGCAGCGCCCGTTCCCGTGTGGCCATCGCCTCGTACCGTTCGATCAGCTGCTGTTCGGGCGATACCTCACGCGTCTCCTCATGACGGGACAGGCTGTCCGCGGGAGCAGACGCCGGTGCTCCTGCCATGGACTCATGGTATTGCACCGCTGCGGGCGTTGCACCGGCTGTTTCAGTTACCGTCGCGGGTGATTCCGGCACAGTCGCCGATGCCGATGGCACCGTCGCATGCGCTGCCACCACGTTCTCCGTGCTTTCGCCCCGGGAATCGGCCGTCGCAGGCGGCTCATCCTCCCCGGTGAGCCACAGCGCCACCGCGATGACGGACACGAAGACCAGCAATCCGCTGACCAGCAGCAACAGAAAGTCCCACACCTTCTTCATGCTCTACCCCTGCCTGCCCAAGGCGCATCCACCTGAGGCCATCACCGTCATTCATGGGGCCCGGTACATCGGCCTTGCGTCCGATGCCCGCTTTCATGGGAAAGACATGGGCAGCCCCGCATGACCTTAGCAAGCACGTCGAGCCTTCATCTTCCGCAAGCAGACAGACGGACGTCAGGACCGAACGGGGCGCTCCCAAACAAAAAGCGCCTCACAAGGAGGCGCTTTTCATCGGGAACCAATCACGGCTATCGGGAGCCGATCACTTCTTCTTCTTGGGTGCGACCATCATCACCATCTGGCGACCTTCCAGGCGGGGCATCGATTCGACCTGGGCGATTTCCTCGATGTCGTTGCGGACCCGTTCCAGCAGGCGAATGCCGAACTCCTGGTGGGCCATCTCGCGACCGCGGAAGCGCAGGGTGATCTTCACCTTGTCGCCGTCCTGCAGGAAGCTGATCATGTTGCGCAGCTTGATGTTGTAGTCGCCGTCGTCCGTCTGCGGGCGGAACTTCACTTCCTTGATCTGAACGACCTTCTGGCGGGCCTTGGCCTCGGCAGCACGCTTCTGTTCCTGGTAGCGGAACTTGCCGTAGTCCATCAGCCGGCAGACCGGCGGGGTGGCGTTGGGCGCGATCTCGACCAGGTCGACATCGGCCTCTTCGGCCATGCGGCGTGCCTCACCCAGCCGGAAGACACCCAGCTGCTCGTTCTCTATGCCCAGCAGGCGAACCTCGGGGGCGTGGATTTCACCGTTGATGCGGTGGTTGCGTTCGGTAGCGATGCTGATTATCTCCGAATGAACTGGACGAAAGCCGGCAGCAGGCTGCCGGCCCAAAGGCGATGAGGAAAGACCTCAGTTCGCCTTCTCTGCCACCTGCTGCGCCAGCAGGCTGGCGAAACCTTCGAAACTCATGCTGCCCAGATCCTTGCCCCCACGGGCGCGGACGGCCAGCGTGCCCGCCTGCCGATCCTTCTCGCCGACCACGACGAGATACGGGATCTTCTGCAGGCTGTGCTCCCGGATTTTATAGCCGATCTTGTCGCCCCGCAAATCCGAGATAACCCTAAATCCTTGTTTTATCAGCCGTTGCCGGATGTCCTCGGCATAGTCGGCAGCCGTGTCGGTAACGGTGAGCACCGCCACCTGCACCGGCGCCAGCCAGGTGGGCATGGCCCCGGCATGGTTCTCGATCAGGATGCCGATGAAACGCTCCATCGACCCGACGATGGCGCGGTGCAGCATGATGGGACGACGACGGCTGTTGTCCTCGGCCACGTACTCGGCGTCCAGGCGCTCGGGCATCATCGGGTCATACTGGATGGTGCCCACCTGCCAGGCGCGACCGATGGAGTCCTTCAGGTGGTATTCGATCTTCGGACCGTAGAAGGCGCCCTCGCCGGGCAGTTCCTCCCAGGCCACGTCGCAGGCGGCCAGTGCCGCACGCAGGGCATTCTCGGCGCGGTCCCAGGCCTCGTCGGTTCCCAGGCGCTGCGACGGACGAAGCGCCAGCTTGACCGAGACGTTCTCGAAGCCGAAGTCGCGGTACACGGCCATGGCCTGCCGGTGGAAGGCCGTCACCTCAGCCTCGACCTGCTCTTCGGTACAGAAGATGTGGCCGTCATCCTGCGTGAAGCCCCGGACCCGCATGATGCCGTGCAGCGCGCCGGAGGGCTCGTTGCGGTGGCAGGAACCGAACTCGGCATAGCGCAGCGGCAGGTCGCGGTAGCTGCGCAGCGACGCATTGAAGAGCTGCACGTGGCCCGGGCAGTTCATCGGCTTGACGGCGTACTCGCGCTTTTCCGACTCGGAGAAGAACATGTTCTCCTTGTAGTTGTCCCAGTGGCCGGAACGCTTCCACAGGTCCACGTCCAGGATCTGCGGGCAGCGCACTTCCTGGTAGCCGTTCTGCTGGTACTTCTCGCGGATGTACTGCTCGATGCGCTGCCAGATGGTCCAGCCGCGCGGATGCCAGAACACCATGCCCGGGGCCTCGGCCTGGGTATGGAACAGGTCCAGATCCTTGCCCAGCTTGCGGTGGTCACGCTTCTCGGCCTCTTCCAGCATGTGCAGGTAGGCGTCCTGGTCATCCTTGCGGGCCCAGGCCGTGCCGTAGATGCGCTGCAGCATCTCGTTGTTGGCGTCACCGCGCCAGTAGGCGCCCGCCACCTTCATCAGCTTGAAGACCTTCAGCTTGCCGGTGGACGGCACGTGCGGCCCGCGGCACAGGTCCACGAAGCGCCCTTCGCGGTAGAAGGTGATGCCTTCCTCGGCCGGAATGGACGCGATGATCTCGGCCTTGTACTTCTCGCCGATCGACTCGAAGTACTTGACGGCCTCCTGGCGGTCCCATTCCTCGCGCACCACGGTCTCGTCCAGCTTGGCCAGCTCGTGCATGCGCTTTTCAATGGCCGCCAGATCCTCGGGCGTGAACGGGCGCTTGTACGCAAAGTCGTAGTAGAAGCCGTTCTCGATGACCGGGCCGATGGTGACCTGCGCCTCGGGGAACAGGTCCTGCACGGCGTAGGCCATCAGGTGTGCCGTGGAGTGCCGGATGATGTCCAGGCCTTCCGGGTCCTTGTCGGTGACGATGGCCACCTCGGCGTCCTCGCTGACGGTGCGGGACAGATCGACCAGTTTTCCGTTGACGCGACCGGCAAGAGCGGCCTTGGCGAGTCCGGGACCAATGGCGGCGGCAATTTGCGCCACCGTGACGGCATCATCGAAACGGCGCTGCGAGCCGTCCGGCAGGGTAATGATGGGCACGACGAAATGAGGGTAGAGGTTTTCTGAAAACGCAGAAAGGCGATTGAAGCAAGCTTTCGATCATATCACACCATAGCCATACTGCACAATTTGTACCAGACGAGCAACATCCGAATTATCAAATCCCTTTTGTCCATGCCTGTTCATTTCGCTGCAGAATAAGCCTGTTCACTGGAGGCATTCGGACATGAGCACAGATTTCCGTATCCCGTCGTCCATCCGCACGGATTATCTGTTCATGATCGAACAGGCCGTCAAGGCCCCTTCCGGACACAATACGCAGCCCTGGAAGTTCAGAATTTATTCAGACCACATCGACATCCTGCCCGATTTTTCCAGGACACTTCCCGTTGTCGATCCCGATCACCGGGAATTATTCGTGAGCCTGGGGTGCGCCGCAGAAAACCTGTGTATCGCAGCTGCCCACAAAGGCTGGCTGGGCAAGGTCTCCACCACCACCGACGGCATCATTCATGTCGGACTCAGCAGGCAGGAAGGTATTGAATCACCCCTTTTTTCGCAGATTGCACGGCGGCAGACCAACCGGCGCTGCTATGACGGCAGCATGATTCCCGACAATGCCATCGCCCTGCTGAAAAATACCCCTGCAGAACCTGGCATCAGCATTCACCTTTACCGGAAAGGGACGCAAACCTTCGACGACATTGCCACGCTGATCTATGCGGGCAACGAGCGACAGATGGGCGATCCCGCATTCAAGGCCGAGTTGCGACGGTGGATGCGCTATAACAGAAAGCACCAGGACGAAACTGCCGACGGCCTGAGTTATGCCGTTTTCGGTGCACCGAACCTGCCCCGCTTCATGGTCGAGTTCATCATTTCCCACAGCCTGGATGCGGCAAAGCAGAACAGGACCGACCACCGGAACATCACTTCCGCCTCCCATTTTGCGCTGTTCACCACACGCGACAACCGCCTGAAACACTGGGTGGCGCTGGGCAGAACGCTGCAGCGCTTCCTGCTGGCAGCCACCGCGGCAGACATCGCCCACGCCTACGCCAACCAGCCCAACGAGAACCCCGAGCTGGCAGAGCGCATGGCGCAAACGCTGGGCATCGCCGGAGAGTATCCGACCATCCTCATCCGCCTGGGGTACGCCAAGGCATCGGCATACGCCCTGCGCCGGGGCATTGAGGGGCTAATCGTCAACGAGGACTGAGCGGCATTCGGGATAACCATGATTCCCGCCCTTTCCTGCGCCACGGCCATTCCTATAATCACGTCCGTTCCTGGGGGAGTCCCATCCGATGGCGCATCGGCACCTGCCGTGCCTTGCCATCCAAGGACTGAGAGTCGGCCACCGGCCGAGACCCTTAGAACCTGATCCGGATCATGCCGGCGAAGGGAAGGAATCGCGTGCAGACCTCCGCATCCGCGTTCAGCAAGGGCCGCCAGGCGGCCCCCATGCAGAACAGCGCCCCTGCAAGGGATCATCGCCTGCATGCGTCCGCGGACCAGGCTCTGCCGGTCCGACGTCGTCCCTCCCCCGCCGCGCAGCCACCGGCCTGCAACCCACGGCATCCCCCAGGGAGAGACCATGTACACCTCCATCGGCACCGGGCCGGCCATCTTCTGGCTGGTGCTCTTCTCGGCCCTATTCGCAGCGGCCGGCATTCTCTACGCGCGACGCTGGCGCGAAAGCCTCGAAGACTTCGTGGTGGCCCGCAACACGCAGGGGCCCATTGCCACTTTTGCCACGCTGCTGGCCTCAGCCCTGGGCGCATGGATCCTGTTCTCGCCCCCCGAGGCAGCCACCTGGGGCGGCATCCCGGCCGTGATCGGCTATGCGCTGGGCTCGATGTCCCCGCTGGTGGCCATGCTGCTGCTGGGCCGTCGCATGCGACAGCTCATGCCTCACGGCCACACGCTGACCGAGTTCCTGCTGACCCGCTATGGCCGCCCCATGTATGCACTCACCCTGGCCATCATGGTGTTCTACGTGTTCATCGAGCTGACGGCGGAAATCACCGCCATCTCGATGCTGATGACGCTGCTGGCCCCGGTGCCGATGGGTCTGACGGCCACCGTCGTGATGGGCACGGTGCTGCTCTACACGGCCGTGGGTGGCCTGCGTGCCTCCATCTTTACCGACAAGGTGCAGATCCTGATCATCGTGCCGATGCTGCTGGCGCTGGTCGCCATTGGCTGGCATGTGTCGGGCGGCGCCAGCGGCGTGACGGCCCGCCTGGCCGAGAAGGCGCCGACCCTGCTGGACTTCGGTGATGCCGGCGGCCTGAAGGCAGGTGCCACCTTCTTCGTGGCCATCCTGCTGACCGGCATCTTCCACCAGGGCAACTGGCAGCGCATCTATGCCGCACGCAGCATTCAGGACATGCAGCGCGGCTTTCTGCTGGGCGGTCTGATGGTGGTGCCGTTCATCCTGCTGATGGGGCTGTTCGGCCTGGCCTGGGTGGCCATGGAGCCGGGTGGCGAAGCCTCGGTGGCGCTCTTTGCCCTGGTGATGCCCAACCTGCCGGCCTGGGTGGCCCTGGCCTTCATCCCGCTGGGTCTGGCACTGGTGATGAGCAGCGCCGACACGGCCATCAGCGCCATCACCAGCATCATTGCCGTGGATGGCGCCCGGCTACTGCCCCAGGCGCGCCCCGCCCGCCTGTTGCGGCTGGCCCGCATCCTGGTGCTGGTGCTGGCCATTCCGGTGGTCGTCGTGGCGGCGCAGGGACTCAGCGTGCTGTACCTGTTCCTGCTGGCCGACCTGCTATGTGCGGCCGCTGCCTTCCCGGTGTTCCTGGGCCTCTACAGCCGCCGGCATGACGGCGTGGATGCCCTGGTGGCCACGCTGGCCGGACTGGCTGCAGGCCTGTGGATGTTCCCGCGCCCGGGGCAGCCGCTGGACACGCTCCTGGAATCGTTCCTTCTGGCCGCCTGCGTGCCGATCGTCGTGACGGGCCTGATGCGACTGCTGCGCCGCCGGCGCCACGCCTTCGCGCTGGAAACGCTGGATGACGGCGTCCGACGCTTCGACCGCGAAGATGCCCAGCCTGCCAGTGACGACAAGGCGCCCCTGCCGGCCAAGGCGTGACTCTGTCGTGACTCTGATGTGATTCGGACGTGACCCGGGCCTTGACTCAGGCCTGGGTCGCCTGCCGCTGCCGCAGCACCTCGTACAGCACCACACCGGTGGCTACCGAGACATTCAGGCTGGACACCGAACCCATCATCGGGATGGAGACCAGCGCATCGCACTGCTCCCTCACCAGACGGCGCAGACCCTTGTCCTCGGCGCCCATCACGATGGCCACCGGCCCCGAAAAATCGGTGCGGTACAGATCGGCATCGGCCTCATCAGCCAGGCCGTAGACCCGAAAGCCTGCATCCTGCAGCTGCTCCACCGTGCGCACCAGGTTCGTCACCAGAATGTAGGGCACCGACTCACCGGCACCGCTGGCGGTGTGCATCGCCACGTCGGTCAGCGGCGCTGCGTGGTCCTTCGGCGCAATCACGGCATCCACCCCGGCACCGTCCGCGCTGCGCAGGCAGGCCCCCAGGTTGCGCGGGTCAGTCACGCCGTCCAGCAGCAGCAGGAACGGCGGCCGCTCGCGCCCCTCCAGATCCGACAGCAGCGTGGGCAGATCCGTGCTGATGGTCTGCGTCTCCACCTGGGCCACCACGCCCTGGTGACGCCTGCCCCCCGCCATCCGGTCCAGCCGCCCAGCCTCCACGCGCGTCACCTGCAC
>ERZ772942.1225-NODE-1225-length-10746-cov-8.461323_pt1 | contig 10746 bp, 9 predicted proteins | sample MGYA00511135_ERZ772942 | MGnify/ENA primary metagenome ERZ772942 (study PRJEB29015, sample SAMEA2738099) | human oral metagenome | biome: human oral; feature: human-associated habitat; material: saliva | place: China | collected 2265 ... | reverse complement strand
TGGCACACGCTTTGATCAGGGAAATCGGCTTTGTGTTCTACGCTGGCCTTCCAGAAGCCTTGGCGCAATGGAATGATGCTGACTTCGCCTTTGTCATCAGTGGTATCGGAGAAAGCTTGGGCTTCGGTTTTATGGGTTTTGCTGCGGTCGCTGGTGTCGAAGCCGTCAAATGTAGCAGTAACGGTAGCGTTGGGCAGCGGCTCGCCATTGAAGAGGACGAGGACTTTGAAGCGTTCGCCGACGTGGATGTTGGCAGGGTTGTCCAAAGGTACGATTTCTAAATGTTGACCGACTTGCTTGGTGATGATGGCGGTATCTGCGCTTTCATGACCGACATTGACAATGTTTTTGCCGAACATACGGGTTTGCTCGCAATAGCTTGCATTAGGCATTTCTTTGATGCTTGCCTGTTTCCAGCCTGCGCTGTTTTTTGACCAGAAAGTCGGTTGGTATTCGGCGGTTACCAAGTAGCTGCCGTCTTTGACCGGTAGTTTGCTGCGGTATTGGTAATTGTATGTACCTTTTTGAATCATGTTTTCTTTGCCTTTTTCAGTTACCAGTTGCATGGGTTTGCTGAAAATGTGCAGGCGGTCTTTGGCGATCGGCTCAAGCTCCGGGAATTCGCCATAGCCCAATTCGGCTTCAAGGTATTCGCCGCCATGTGTGTGGGCGGTTTCAACCCAAACGCGGTGGGCGTGTGCGGCAGTGCTGAACAGAAAGGCGGATGCGATAAGCAAAGCGGTTTTCTTCATGATTTCTCTCCGATTCTTGATGTGTAGAAAAGATAGAATAAAATGGTTCGTTATAATATAACAAAATTATTTAAATTTAAAGAGAGGCCGTCTGAAAATTTTCAGACGGCCTTTTAGATGATTGTTTTTTGAGGCAGATTATCGAAACGGTTTAGTCCCCGTCACGACAAACGTCAATCGCTTCCTGCAAACTGCTGACGCCGTATATTTTCAGGTTTGGAAACTCTTTGGCATTGCGCGGCATATTGGCTTTGGGGACGATGGCGCGTTTGAAGCCGAGTTTTTCCGCTTCTTTGAGCCGCTCTTGTCCGCGTGCGACGGGGCGGACTTCGCCGCTCAAACCGATTTCGCCGAATGCGACCATTTTTTCGGGCAGAGGGCGGTTGCGGAAGCTGGAGAGCATGGCGAGGATGACGGCGAGGTCGGCGGCGGGTTCGCCGATTTTGACGCCGCCGACGGCGTTGAGGAACACGTCTTGGTCGAAGCAGGCAATGCCGCCGTGGCGATTGAGGACGGCGAGCAACATGGAGAGGCGGTTTTGTTCGAGGCCGACGGTGAGGCGTTTTGGGGTGAAGCCGTGTGCGTCATCGACCAATGCCTGAATTTCGACCAGAAGCGGGCGGCTGCCTTCCTGCGTGACCAAAACACACGAACCAGGGGTGTCGTCGCGGTAGCTGGCAAGGAAGATGGCGGACGGGTTGGACACGCCTTTCAAACCGTTTTCGGTCATGGCGAATACGCCCAATTCGTTTGCTGCGCCGAAGCGGTTTTTGATGGCGCGTATCATGCGGTAGTTGGAATGTTGGTCGCCCTCGAAATACAGCACGGTATCGACCATGTGTTCCAGCACGCGCGGGCCGGCGATCGCACCGTCTTTGGTCACGTGTCCGACCAGTATCATGGCGATGCCCATTTGTTTCGCCATACGCGTCAGTTGGGCGGCACATTCGCGCACCTGCGATACGGAGCCGGGGGCGGAGGTGATTTGGTCGGAATACATGGTTTGAATGGAGTCGATGACGACGACTTCGGGCTGATGCTGTTTCAAGGCCGTCTGAATCGCTTCCATGCGGATTTCGGCAAGCAGGTTTACGCCTTCGGTGGGCAGTTCTAAACGTTGCGCGCGCAGGGCGACCTGTTGGGCGGATTCTTCGCCGGAAACGTACAGCACTTTGCGGCTTTGCGCCATTTTGGCGATGGTTTGCAACAGCAGCGTGGATTTGCCGATGCCGGGGTCGCCGCCGAGCAGGATGACCGCGCCATCGACCAAACCGCCGCCCAATACGCGGTCGAGTTCGCCCATGCCCGTCGGATTGCGCGGCACTTCGGTGGCGGTCACGGCGGATAGGGATTGGACGGTCGAGGTATCCGCCGCCCAAGATTGGAAGCGGGCGTTTTTCGGTTCGGGCGCGGCAAGGCTTTCCTGAAGCGTGTTCCACTCGCCGCAATGCGGGCATTTGCCTTGCCATTTCGGGGAAGTGCCGCCGCATTCGGTACATTGGTAGATGGTTTTGGGGGCTTTTGCCATGATGTTTTCCCTATGGGATTTTTGAAGTGTGAAAAGGTCGTCTGAAAACTGATATCGTTTTCAGACGACCTTTTTTCAAGGATTCGGACTGAGCTTATTTGCTTTCGTCTTTACCGTCTTTCTTGTCTTTTTTCGGAGCCGGTTTTTTCGCCGCCAAACCTAAAGACTTCTGCCATTCGGCTGGATTTTTGACTAAATCCAAGGCTTTGCGGAGCTGGTCGTCTTTGGCAGGATTAGGAATACGACGGCTGGAGAGGTCTTCGTCTTTATCTTTGTCCTTGCCTTTTTTGGACTTGGCGTTTTCATCGGCTTTGGCGGCTTCGTTTGAATCAGGCGTGCTGATTTCGTTGCTGCTGTTGACGTCTTCGCCGCCGAGCGGGTTGCCGATGTGTCCGGCGAGGTCGGCTTCTCGGCTTTCAAAGGCGCGGTCTTTGTCTTTGACTTCGACGTCGGGGACGATGCCTTGCGCTTGAATCGAGCGGTCGTTCGGCGTGTAGTACAGCGCGGTAGTCAGCTTAACCGCGCTGCCGTTGGACAGCGGAATCAGCGTTTGTACCGAGCCTTTGCCGAAACTTTGCGTACCGACGACGACGGCGCGTTTGTGGTCTTGCAGCGCGCCTGCGACGATTTCAGAGGCAGAAGCGGAGCCTGAGTTAATCAACACGGTCATCGGGATGGTCTTCAACTCGGCAGGCAGATCTGCCAGCGGGTCTTTGCCGCTCACGCGGATATAGTCTTCGGGACGGGCTTTCAATACCGAGCTTTCTTTGCCGTCGCGTCCTTTGGTGCTGACGACTTTTGCGTCTGCAGGCAGGAAGGCAGCAGACACACCGACCGCGCCGTCAAGCAGACCACCCGGGTCATCGCGCAGATCGAGGACGAGGCCTTTGAGCGGCGCGCCTTTATTTTCTTTAATCAATGCCTTGGCGGATTCATTGATGGCTGCCACGGTGCGCTCTTGGAATTGGGACACGCGGATGTAGCCATAGCCCGGTTCGAGCAGGTGATGGCGGACGCTTTTGACTTTAATGATGGCGCGGGTCAGGTTGACGACGATGGGTTTGTCCGCATTTTTGCGCGAAAGGGTCAGGGTGATTTTGGTACCCGGTTTGCCACGCATTTTTTTCACGGCTTCACTGGTGGTCAGACCGCGTGTGGAAACGTTGTCGATTTTGACGATGAAATCGCCGCTTTTCACGCCTGCGCGCTCGGCGGGCGTATCCTCAATCGGAGCGACGACTTTGATAAATCCGTCTTCCTGACCGATTTCCATACCCAAGCCGCCGAATTCGCCGCTAGTGGATTCTTTCATGTCGGCAAAGCCTTTTTTATCCAAATACTCGGAATGCGGGTCAAGGTCGGATACCATGCCTTTCATCGCGCCTTCAAAGAGGTCGGCATCAGATTTGTCTTGGTAATAATTGGCTTTGATTTGCCCGTAGACTTCCGCCATGTTGCGGATGGATTGTACGGGCAGGGTTTCGTTGTCTTTTTTGTCTTTTTCGGCGGCAAAGCTTTGAACGCTCAAGCTGAGGGCGACGCCGCTGAATGCGCCGAGTGTGTAGAGTGCGACTTTTTTCAAAGTGGATGTTGACATTATGAATGGCTTTCTTTTTGTATAGTGGATTAACTTTAAACCAGTGCGGCATTGCCTCGCCTTAGCTCAAAGAGAACGATTCTCTAAGGTGCTGAAGCACCAAGTGAATCGGTTCCGTACTATCTGTACTGTCTGCGGCTTCGTCGCCTTGTCCTGATTTTTGTTAATCCACTATATTATTTCATTTCAGACCGTAATGACTGTGAAACGGGGTGGGAAATATTGCTTCAGACGACCTGAATATACGTCCGCAAGACTGTATGCGATTTACGCTTGGCAAACAACAGGGTTAGCGTAAAAAATATCTGCGCGGGTGTAAAAGCTTTTGAATATAGGGCCGTCGGGTCGGGTTGTTAAATTTCAGACGACCCCGTGATACGGCAAAAGGTCGTCTGAAAATATCAAACCGGTTTGCAGGTCAGCTTATCCAGGAGAGCGGGTTCATTGCCTGCCCGTTGTAGCGGACTTCCAGATACAGGCCTTCCATGCCCGAAGGCAGGGTTCCGCTGATGCCCAGGCGGTTGCCTGCGGCTACGGCGTAGCCTTTGGCGACTTCGATTTCGCTCAAACCTGAATAGATGCTGATATAGCCGTCGCCGTGATCGATGACGATGACTTTGCCGAAACCTTCCAGTTCATCGGCGTAGGTAACCGTACCGCCGGCGATGCTGCTGACGATTGCCGGAGTCGTTTGGTAGAACACGCCTTTCCAAACTTCACCGTCGCCGCGGTCTTGTCCGAAGAGTCCGGCAAGCGTGCCGCTGACCGGTTTTTTCAGACGACCCTGCATGCGGCTGAAGCTGTTGGCATTGCTGATTCTGACGTAGGAAGGTGCGCGGATGTTCATGTCTTCTGCGGTCAGGTTGGACATGGCGGCGCGTTCGGCGGCGGCTTTTTGCGCGGCGGCGGCGCGGTCTTTGCGCGCTTTTTCAGCGGCGGCAAGACGGGCTTCGGCGGCTTTTTTACGCGCTTCGGCTTCCTGGCGGCGTTGCTCGGCTTTACGCTTTTCCAAGTCTTTCAACAGATTGTTCAGGCGTTGTTCGTTTTCTTTGTGGTTGATTTTTTTCTGCGCCTCTTTTGCCATCTGCGCGTTTTGGCGGCGGCTTTCCGCCTGTTCGGCAGTGTTGGTTACACCTTGGCGGCGCAGCGAGGACTGGATGTTGACCTGAAGTTTTTTCAGGTATGCCAGCTCGTTGTTGATTTTCTGCTCTTGCACTGCCAGCTCTTTTTGCTGCTTCTCAAGGTCTTTGATGACTTGCTCGTTGGCAGTATTGATATAGCGGGTGTAACGCAGAAAGCGGGTTTTCTGACCCGGCTCGGCATTTTTCAGGAACAGGGCAACGGCGTTGGGTTGGCTGTTTTTATAGTTGCCTGAAACGAAACGGGAAATTTGCGCGCGCGTGTTGGAAACCTGAGTTTTCAGGTGGTTCAAATCAGCATTGAGTTTTTGAAACTTGTCCCATGCGTCGCGCTGTTGGCGGTTGATGGCGGATAAGTTGATACGGCTTTGCTGCAACTGTTTCAACGTGGTATTGACGTGAATGATGAAACCTTCGTTGCGGCTGCGCAGCGATTTTTTGCTTTCCAAATCATTGGCGGCGGCAGTTACTGCGGCTTTGAAGTCGTCTGAATCGGCGGCAGCGGTTTTCTTATCGGCTTTGTCCGCTTTTTTCTCGACGGCTTTTCTGTCTTGTTTTGCCGCTGCTTCGTCTTTTTTAGGCAACTCGGCGGCTTCTTTTTTTGCCTTTACATTATTTTTGGCTGCGGGTTTGTCTGCCGCTTTGTCTTTGCCTTTTACAGGCTCGGTTTTTGCGGGAACGGCTTTGCCTGCCTTCTCTTCTGCTTTGGCTTCGCCTTTTTTGGTTTTGTCGCCTTTATCTTGTTTTTTAACTTCTTTGTCGTTTTTGCGTTCTTTGGCACGCTCGTTTTTCGCCGCTTCGGCAGTTTCCTTTTTGCTTTTGGCTACGGGCTTGTCATCTGCCTTGTCCTTAGCGTTTTTCGCGGCAGGTTTGGCTTTGTCTTTGGCAGCTTCTTTTTTAGCAGGTTCGGCGTCTTTTTTCTCCTTGACGCTTTTTTTGACAGGCGCAGCTTTCTCTTTGGGCGCGTCTTTGGCGGCGAAAGAAGGCGAAGCGAAACCGATGAGCAGGGCGAGTAAAAGAGGTTTGTAACGCATGATTGGGTTCTGGATCGTTAAAATAAAGGCAATAGGCGGAATTATATAGTCAGCGGGGTCGTCTGAAAATAACATCTGCCCATATTTGTCTAGACAATGCTTTTCTCTGCGCTTGCAATCTGAACAAGCGGTCTTATATAGTAGGAGCTGCGGTGTCAGCTTCTTTATTTTCAACCCTCAAAGGTTTCTTAATTTACATGAATAAAATTATTCTGCCTGCGCTTTGCGCCCTGCTTCTTGCTTCCTGCGGTAACGATACCGACAAAATCGGACGTGCCAGCACGGTTTTTCATATGCTGGGGAAAAATGACCGTATTGAAGTCGAGGGGTTTGATGATCCTGATGTGCAAGGGGTTGCCTGTTATATTTCTTATGCGAAAAAAGGCGGTTTGAAAGAGACGGTGAATTTGGAGGAAGATGCGAGCGATGCTTCCGTGTCGTGCGTGCAGACGGCGGAGGTCATCCGTTACAACGAGCAAGCCGTCGTCAAGCCGCGGGAAGTGTTTAAGCGCAGCGCGAGCTTGGCGTTTAAGAGCCAGCAGATTATCCGTTATTACGATCCTAAACGTAAGGCGTTTGCGTATTTGGTTTACAGCGACAAAATCGTTCAGGGTTCGCCGAAGAACTCTTTGAGCGCGGTGTCGTGCTTTGGCGGTGCTAAAGCGGATGCGCAGCAAGTTGCCGGCGGTATGGAAGGCAAACAGATTTACGGTGCGTGCGTCGTGGATGCGCCTGTGCCGAACAAGTAAAAGATGAGCGATATGAACCTAACCGACCATTTCCTGATTGCTATGCCCGATATGGACGACCCGTTTTTCGAAAATTCGGTGATTTATGTGTGCGAACACAACGAAGAGGGCGCGTTGGGCATCATCATCAACAAACCGTCGCCGATTACGATGGACATGATTTTTGCGGCGACCGACCGCAATATCCCTTTGCGGATGCAGCACGAACACGTCATGATGGGCGGGCCGGTACAGATTGACCGCGGCTATGTCGTGCATACGCCTGTGGGCAACTGGCAAAACAGTATGATTGTTTCAGACGACATTGCGCTGACGTCTTCGCGCGATGTGATTGAAAACTTATCGCGTGATGGCGCGGTGGACAAAATTTTGATCAGCATAGGCTATTCGAGCTGGAGCAAAGGGCAGCTTGAACGCGAGCTGGCGGACAATGTCTGGCTGACGGTTAAGGCGGACGAGCATATTTTGTTCGATATGCCTTACGAACACCGCTACGCCGCCGCATTCGCCAAGCTGGGTATCCAGCCCGATGCGCTTGTCTGTGGAGCCGGTCATGCATAAAGCACCGGTAGGGACGGTTTTGGCGTTTGATTTCGGCGAGGCGCGTATCGGCGTGGCGCAGGGCGATGCGGAGCTTGGCTTGTCGCATCCTTTGGCGACTGTGACCGGCAACAGCAACGACGAGAAATTCAACGCCATCGCCAAGCTGATACGGGAATGGCAGCCCAAGCATCTGGTCGTCGGACTGCCGACTCACGCCGACGGTACGGAACACGAGTTGACCCGCCTCAGCCGCAAATTCGGCCGCCGCCTGCACGGGCGTTTCAACCTGCCCATATATTGGGTGGATGAACGGATGTCCTCGCTATATGCGGAAAGCCTGCTTGCCGAAGCGCAGGTGTTCGGGCGCAAACAGAAGGCGGTACTCGACCAAGTGGCGGCGCAAGCGATTTTGCAGGGCTTTTTCGATGGCGGAGCCGTGGAGTATTTCAACGGCAGGGAAGAAGGTTCGGAAGAATAATCCGTTTGGGAATATTGAAAAAATTTTGAGAAAAAAGGTCGTCTGAAAGCTGTATTGGCGGGGTTGAACCCTTTAACAGGCTTTCAGACGACCTTTTTGCATCAGAACAAGGCTTCAATCCTTAACAGCGCGCCGACGCGGTGTTTTTGGTTTTCCTTGCGGTTGTTGTAGTAGTTGACCTCGGTTTGGGTAAACAGCCAGTTGCGCCAAATCGGCTGGCGGTAGGTGGTAAACGGGCCGTAGGTATTGAGGGCGGCTTTGCGTTTTTCAATATCGCCGCCGGTATATACGCCGTAGTTGACGTGGCGGTGTTTGCCGAGATTGTGTTGGCGGAAGAGGCTGTTTCCCCATGTCCAGTCTTCGGTTTTATCGTGTTCGTATTGCAGGTGTGCCTGATTGGCGATAAAGCTTTTTTCGTTGGGGATGTAGCGCGTTTCCCAGTTGGTACGGACATGGTGTTTGCTCTTGATGCCGTAACGGTAGATTTGTTCCAAGCTGGTGTCGATGTTGTCGGTCAGTTGCCAATTGCTCGAGCTTTTGGCGCGGGCGAACAGGTCGCTGCCGGAGCGGATACCGATATCGAAGTCGGTATCGGTGTGCTGTTTTGCGAATGCTTCGGTCCAGCGTACGGCAATGGAGGCATTTTTGTCGCGGCTTTGGGATGCGTCGAATATCCTGCCGTTGGTGTTGGTACGGTTGCGGTAGGCGTTGGCTTCGTGTTTCAACTCGTCGTCCAAAGAGTCGTCACCGAAAACCACATGGACTTTTTTCTCCAAGGTCGGCAGTTTCAGACGACCCCGTACGCGGGGCGTCACGGTAAACTTGTCGTCAGGGTTCCATTCGGTATCGAGCATGACGCGAAGGTTGGCATCGGCAGGATGGTCGGGATTTGGTTCGCCAAACCAGTCGTCTATGCGGTTGGACCATTTGTCCAAGCGTTTGGAAACTCCTTTGTGGCGGTGGTCCAACCAAGTGTCGCCGTCGGCGGGCGGTTCGTCGTTCGCTGCAGCCATCGTCGGGAAAAGGATAAGCAGGGTGAGTAGGGATAACGTAGAGGTTCGGAGAGTCATTGTTTTTCCTAGCTTAAAGCATAAAGCTATTATGGACGGTATCTTAGGGGTAATGCAAGTCGTCTGAAAAAGGCTGTGATAAAATCTTGCGCGCCCGGTTTGCCGCCGTTCTGTTGTGCAGAAAAGCAGTCAGGCGGGCGCATACCAATACATTAAGGAAAACCGAATGAGTATTTTGTCGAAAATTTTTGGGAACAAGCCGTCCGGCGAAACGGCACAAGAGCCGCGCAGACTTTCCGCGCAGGAAAAAAGCGAGGGCGCGGCACGGGCGATTTATGCGAAAGATAAAGTGTATGTGCCGCTGTCTGCCATGCAGGCGGATGTGTCGGAAGGGACGGGCATCCCTTATATAGGTCGTCTGAAAGACGGGCGGACGGTTTTATATGTGTTTGAAAACTATGAAGCGGCGCGGGCTTTTTCAGACGGACAGGACGGCGCTTTAGACGGCATCGCTTTGGTCGGCGCGTTGGATAAGGCAGACCAGTTCAATAATTTGAGTAATGTTCTGCGTGTCGCTCACTCGCTGGGCATTCAACTGATGGAATACCGAGGACAGGATGGCGAACATTTCGAATGCGCGCTTTCTTGGTTGATGCGTGTCAACGGCGCGGACGGCATGGCGGCTTCCCGAGAAAAAATGGAGGCGTTGTCCATCGGCACCGATGCCAAGCTGCCGCTGCAATTTCATCCGATAGCCATCGTCGGTTTTTCCAATCCCTATAAGGTTACACCCGCGCGGGCGGAAGAATTGTTCAAGCAGTTTACGAATGTCGAAGATGACGAATTGCTGGACTTTTTTGCCGGCAACACGCCGCAGGAGAATGTGTTGCTGATTGGGTTGGTGGAAAAATATTCGGCGGATTTGGCGAAATCCGTGAAATATATTGTTTGGAACCAATTGGCGGAGCAGCCGCTTTTTGTCGGGATAAACCGCAAAGACGGCGGGCTTTACGCGCGGGACGGTTATTTATACCTCTTTTACACCGACCGTTTCCAACACATGGGTCCTGCCCGCTGCCATCCCGTTTCCGGCAAGGAAGCAGCGTTGGACTTGGTTCGCCGCCACGAACTGAAAGGCATCGCCCTGACCGACGGACTGCACAATATGGCGCGGTTTGAAAACGACGTGATTTTCCAAGACGGGGAATAGCGGAAACCTCCCTGCCTCGGCTTGAAATAAAGGGGCCTTGGATTCGGATTTCAAGTGCAACACAGGCTTTCAGACGACCTTTTTTGGTTTTCGCGTCAATTCTCCCTAAGCCGGGTTTAATTGAGTTAAACCGCGAATTAAATGACGGAATTTTGTTACACTCGGCATTTTACACTTCACACAAAGGAAACATCATGGCATTAATGGATAGTCTGCTGAACGCGGCAGCACAAGCACTGGGCGGTAAAGACGGTAGCGGCGCACAAAACTCTCTGACCGATATGGCGATGGATTTGGTACGTCAGCAAGGCGGCGTGGGCAGTCTGATCAACCAGTTGCAACAAGGCGGATTGGGCGACGTATTGAACAGCTGGGTTTCCAACCAACAAGACAACGCGCCCATATCCGGCAGCGATTTGCAAAACGCGCTGGGCAGCGACACCATCAGCCAAGTGGCGCAAAAGTTCGGCATTGATGCCAACCAGGCGGGCGACCTGCTGGCGCAAGTCCTGCCCAACCTCGTCGATAAAGCCACACCCAACGGCTCGGCACAAGAAGCCGACGGTTTCGGTCTGGACGACATTGCCTCCACCATACTGAAAAACTTCACCAAATAAGCGGCACTTTAAACAAAAAGGTCGTCTGAAAATATTTGAACTGGCCCCCAAATCTTGGACACTCATAAAAGCCTATTCAGGCGCTCTGT
>ERZ772942.1224-NODE-1224-length-10747-cov-4.420501_pt1 | contig 10747 bp, 9 predicted proteins | sample MGYA00511135_ERZ772942 | MGnify/ENA primary metagenome ERZ772942 (study PRJEB29015, sample SAMEA2738099) | human oral metagenome | biome: human oral; feature: human-associated habitat; material: saliva | place: China | collected 2265 ... | reverse complement strand
TAAATAAGGTAAGCAAAAGGACGTCTGAAATCACTTTCAGACGGCCTGCGTTTTAATAAAACGTCTATTTCTGATTTAATTTAAAGCCTCCGCCCAACTGGGCATTGAGGTTACTCCAAGCTGTCAGATATTCTGCATGGTATTGAACCGCCGACATTTTTGTACGCGCAGCCTCGTCTTGTTTTTGCAAGGCGGTCAAGCCGTTATCCAAGCCTGCACGAACACGTCCTTTCGCATTTTGTACAGATTTATCCGCGATATTGACCATCTTATTCCAAGTATCTTGTCGGCTTTTCAGGCTTTGATAGTCGACTACAGCGTCTGCCGCCGAACGCATGGCATTCAAAACAGTTTGGTCATACACGGCAACCTGCTCGTTATACTGGGCACGTTTGCCCGCCAATTTGGATTGCAGCGCACCGGAAGTAAACAATGGCAGATTCAAAGCCGGAACGATACCCAACATACCGGAAGTCCGTCCACGAATCAGATTGAACGCATCAATGTGCGTCATACCTGCCAAAACTTTTAATTCGATATTTGGGTAAAACTCTGCTTCGGTCGATTTGACGATATGCCATTTCTCTTCAAGCAAGGCTTTTTGCGCCGCGATATCGGGGCGGGCCGCCAACAAGTCCGCTTCAATACGGCTAACCGGCAATGACGGCACAGCCGCCATTTTTTCCGGAACCTGTCCATTCAATGCACCCGGCACTCGGCCGGTCAATACAGCCAGGCTGTTACGGATTTTCTCATTTTTCTGAGTCCATGCCGATTTTTCAAGCTGTAATTGCTGTTGCGCCATTTCCAGAGCGTGCAAGGCATCGGCAGGAGCCAGCTGCGCTTTAACGCGTTGTTGCATCAGTTTCAATGCTTTATCCGCCAGCTCTATGCGCGTATCCAACAGCGCCAGTTGTTCTGTCGCCATCTGCCACGCAAAATATTGAGTAGCAACGGCATGAGCCAACTCAGTGCGGATATGATGCGCTTCATACACCGCAGCCCTGCTTTTTCCTAAAACAGCTTGAATCTGCTCTCGGTTTTTACCCCAAAAGTCGAAAACCAAACTGCCTTGTAAGGCTGCGTGCGCCAAAACCAAAGTATGGTCGGTATCGACCATACCGGCTTGAGGTTTGGGTGAAACATAGGCACCAATACCGGTTACACCCAAGCCGACTTGCGGTTTGTTTGCGGCTCCTATAACTCCCAGCTGCGCCTGAGCCTGCTCAAACCTTGCCTTGACGACACGCAGATTGGTAGACGTCTGAATCGCGGAAGCAATCAAATTGTTTAATTTTTTATCTTTCAGCTTCATCCACCAGCCGTCTTGGGCAGTAGCGGCAGATTGGCCTTGCGGCAGCGGATAGGCTGTTGTCTCATCCAAAGGTAACTGTTTGCCGAACGGCGCACATGCCGCCAACAGCGAAACAGCGGCAACGCATACGCTTGATTTGACCAAACCTAATTTCATACAGACTCCGTTTATGTGTGCCTGCCGCAGACCATCAGGCCGTCTGTTGTTAATTGCCCAAACGGTTCAACAGTTTACCCAATAGGTGTTGCAGCGTGTCATAATCCTCTTTCGTGAAATCTTCCCACGCCTGACCGCTCTGACGGGCAATTTGCGGCCATACTTCGTGAATGAAGGTCTCACCCGAAGGGGTCAATTTTAGCACAATCTGACGGCGGTCTTTTTGATTGATATAACGCTCTACCCAGCCGCGCTCAACCATGTCGTCCGACAGGCGTGTGGCACTGGTGCGCGTCAAGTCCATCAGGTCGCTCAAGCGTGAAGGCAGGATTTCGCTGTTTGGGCTGACGTAAACCGCCATCAGGGAAAACCACAGGTTTTCATTGATGCCGAACGCTTTCAGGTTTTCGTTCAAATGGCTGCTCAAACGTTCGGTTACGATGCGCAACATGCGGGATACTTGGTTTTGCTGCTCTGGAAACTGCGGCAGACGGGTAGAAAGCAAACGCATTGCATTGACTAATTCGGTTTGTGAAAAACTCATAAATTCCTTCTTTCTGAGTGAGTTATTTTATTCGATATCAATTAAAATAAAATATGATGTAATAATTTACTTTAAGATACCAATTACTTACTTTAAGACGTTATACTAATTCAGATGATTATTTTAGTGTATGAAAATCTGATAATCGGTTACATGCTCCTACTAAACGGAGTTTTCTATGCCTAAATCATGAAAATTCACCATAAAAAAGGCCGTCTGAAACCTTGATGACAACTTTCAGACGACCTCCATAACAGATTAAAATAAGCCTTTCCACTTGTACCGGATTCAAACCATGAACACTTCCGCCTTTTTCCCCCACATTACCCTTATCGGCGTCGGTTTAATCGGCGGCTCGTTCATGCTCGACCTCAAACGCTTAGGACTGGTGCAAACCGTTACCGGCATCGACACCAATGCCGACAACCTTAATTATGCACTCGAATGCGGCATTATCGACCATGCCTATCCGAATATTTGCGCCGAAAGTATCGACAATGCCGATTTGGTTTTGATTGCCACGCCTGTCTCCGTCCTGCCTGACGTATGCCGCGACATCAAGCCCTTCTTAAAAGACACCGCCTGCGTTTCCGATGTCGGCAGCACCAAACAATCGGCACTCAATGCCTTCCGCACCCACTTATCCGACCGCCTGCCGCAATGTTTTGCCGCCCACCCGATAGCCGGCTCGGACCAAAGCGGGGCAAAATCCGCGCGTTGCGGTTTGTTTCAAAACAGCCGCCTTATCATTACGCTACACGGCCAAGAGGCTTCAGACGGCCTGAGACGGCTGAAAAGCCTGTGGCAGGCAGTTGGTTCGCAAATTTCCACCATGAGCGCCGAAGAACACGACAATATTTTTGCCGCCGTTTCCCACTTGCCGCACTTGACCGCCTTTGCCTATGTCCACGCTTTGGTTGACCATCCGCACGGCAAAGACTACCTCCCCTATGCCGCCACCGGCTTTCGTGACTTTACCCGCATCGCTTCCAGCCATCCTGCCGTTTGGACAGACATCTGCATGGCCAACCGCCCTGCCCTGCTCAAACTGACCAGCGATTTGAAAGAGCAATTATCCAAATTGGAACAGCTCCTTTCAGACGGCAACAAAACCGAGCTTTACCGCTATTTTGAAGAAGCCGCACAAATGCGTAATGACTGGCTGAAAAACCGTTAAACCTGTTTTCAGACGGCCTGACGCCTTCCCAGCTAAAATTTTCATCACAATAAAAAGGGCATCTGTTTAGATGCCCTTTTTTGATTTCTTACGACTTAAACGTTTCACTCAGTCTTTCAAACGGAACTCAGCCGCTCTGGCGTGCGCAGTCAAGCTTTCGCCATGCGCCAACACGCTGGCGGTTTTACCCAACTTCTGCGCCCCTTGTTCTGAAACCTGAATCAGACTGGAGCGTTTTTGGAAATCATATGTTCCCAAAGGAGAAGAGAAACGCGCCGTGCGGCTGGTCGGTAAAACGTGGTTGGGGCCTGCGCAATAGTCACCGAGGCTTTCACTGGTATAGCGTCCCATGAAAATAGCGCCGGCGTGGCGGATTTTTTTCGCCCACTCTTGCGGATTCTCAACCGACAATTCCAAGTGTTCGGGAGAAATATAGTTGGCGATTTCGCAGGCTTCGTCCAAGTCTTTAGCCAAAATCATTGCGCCGCGGTTGCCCAATGAAGCTTCAATAATCGCACGGCGCGGCATGGTTTCAATCAGGCGGTTCATAGCCGTCTGAACTTCGTCCAAATACGCTGGAGAAGTACCGATCAAAATCGCTTGTGCAATTTCATCGTGTTCCGCCTGACTGAACAAATCCATGGCCACCCAATCGGCAGGCGTCGTGCCATCGGCAATCACCAAAATTTCAGACGGCCCTGCCACCATATCAATACCGACTACGCCGAACACGCGTCGTTTGGCCGCAGCGACAAAGGCATTGCCCGGGCCGGTAATCTTATCGACCTGAGGCACAGATTCCGTACCATAAGCCAAAGCCGCAACCGCCTGCGCTCCGCCGACTGTAAATACTTTGGTTACACCAGCCACAAAAGCAGCCGCCAACACGATATCGTTGCGCTCGCCTTTCGGAGTGGGAACGACCATGATGATTTCTTTCACTCCGGCAACGTGGGCGGGCATGGCGTTCATGATGACGGAACTCGGATAAGCGGCTTTACCGCCCGGAACATAAATACCGACACGGTCAAGCGGTGTAATCTGTTGACCCAAAAGCGTGCCGTCTTCGTCTTCGTAAGTCCACGACTCCATTTTTTGGTGTTTATGGTAGCTTTCCACCCGTCTCGCGGCCGTTTTCAAGGCCGTCTGAATGTTTTCAGGCAAACGCTCAAACGCAGACTGCAAATCATCTTGCGTCAGAATTAAATCGTCGATGGTTTGAGCGGATGTGCCATCAAAGCGGTTGGTGTATTCAATCAGCGCCGCATCGCCGTGTTTTTGAACATCTGCACAGATGTCGGCAACAATACGGTCAATTTCAGGGTTTTGCGCGGTTTCAAAAGCGAGTAATGCCTTGAGTTCGTCTTGAAAATCAGGGGATTGGGTGTTGAGTTTCTTCATGGTTTGCTCTCTTCCTTGTTTCGTTCCTATTGTTTTCAGACGGCCTCAGTCACTCAAAGGCCGTCTGAATATTATCTTTTCAAAAAACCTTTTTTCTGCAAAAACGCTAACATATGCGGCCGCACAGGATTGCCCAAAGTTTTGGCCAGCAATTCCTTCCAAGGTATCGGGCTACCCTTGCGTAACTCATAATAATCCGCCACTGTCTGATTATAAGCGCCAACCGCCTCAGCATTCAGGCTCGGACAAGCGTTTTCGGCATAGACCATTTCCTTAGGCAGGCGCGGCTTGAGCGGTGGGTCTTGATCAGGATAACCGAGGCACAACCCCACCAAAGGCACGCAATAATCCGGCAGATTCAACACGTCCGATACTTTTTGCGCATTATTGCGCAACGCACCAATATACACACCACCCAGCCCAAGCGATTCGGCGGCAAGCAATACGTTTTGCGCCATAATACCTGCATCGACCGCGCCAATCAGGGTTACTTCCGCCCAATCAATTTGCGCATCGGGAAACATTGCCTTGTGTTTAGAAAAATCGATGCAAAACAATAAAAATTCCGCACAATGGACAATATAAGGCGCACTTCCTGCCGCTTCATGTATCCCCTGCCTCAACGCAAGGTCGGATACGCGGATGATGGAAACGCATTGCAGGTTGTTGGAGGTCGAAGCCTGCTGTCCGGCGCGAACCAGCGTATCGAGGATTTCATCGGCAATCGGTTCGGAAGTAAACCTGCGGATGGAACGATGGGAAAGAATCGTATCGAGTGTCGGTTTGCTTTGCATCATGACAGGGCTTTCAAAATGGGTTGGCAGACAGTTTTTGCAAAAAACTTTTCAGACGGCCTTAGCGGCATTTTCAAATGCCTGAATAATCGGATTCAACAGCGCATATTTGGTTTTCAACGCCGCTTTGTTGACCACCAAGCGGCTGGAAATATCAGCCACATGTTCCACAGCTTCCAAACCATTGGCCTTCAATGTATTGCCACTGGAAACCAAATCGACAATCGCATCGCTCAAACCGACCAAAGGCGCAAGCTCCATCGAGCCGTACAGTTTGATGATGTCCACATGCACACCCTTGTCGGCAAAGTGTTCGGCGGCAATGTCGGGGTATTTGGTGGCAATCCGCAAGCGGCTGCCGGGTTTGGAAGCGGCGGCGTAATCAAAACCTTTTTTTACCGCAACCATCATGCGGCATGAGGCGATGTGCAAATCCAAAGGTTGATACAGGCCATCTCCGCCATGCTCAATCAGCACGTCCTTACCGGCAATACCGAAATCCGCCGCACCATATTGCACATAAGTTGGCACGTCGGTCGCGCGCACAATCACCAAACGGATATTGTCATGATTCGTACCAATAATCAGCTTGCGCGATTTTTCCGGCTCTTCCGCAGGCACAATACCGGCAGCGGCCAACAGCGGCAGGGTTTCCTCAAAAATTCGCCCCTTGGATAAAGCAATCGTTAAAAGTGTGCCGGTCATTTTTTTATTCTCCTTTGCCGTATCATAAAGTAAGAAGGCCGTCTGAAATCCACAACCCATTTCAGACGGCCCCAACTACGGTTTTACAATAAAGTTTTCACATCAGCCGCAATCGTTTCCGGCTCGCTGCCATAAGGCGAGAAAATCGCCACTTCGCCGTTTTTATCAATCAAATATGCACCTGAAGAGTGGTCGACCAAATAGTTTTCGCTGTCTTCTTTTTGGTTGACTTTAGCCGATACCACACGGTATTGCTGTTTGATGACAGGCAGGCTTTGATCGCCGGTTGCCGTCAGGCCGATAAAATCAGGGTTGAACTGTTTGGCGTATTTGCCGATTACTTCAGGCGTATCGCGCTCAGGGTCGATGCTGACAAATACTACTTTCACGTCTTTAGCCTGATCGCCCAATTGTTTCAACGTGTCGCTGTAAGTCAGCAACTCGGTTGGGCATACGTCAGGACAGTGGGTATAACCGAAAGACAGGATAACCACTTTGCCTTTCAAATCGCTCAGGCTGAAAGGTTTGCCATCGCCATCAGTCAATGTAAAATCGCCGCCAATGTCTTCTTTGCGCATATCGGTACCACGCGCTTGCACTTTGGGTGCAGACTCACCGGAAGCAGCAGGCGCAGCAGAGGCGGCAGGTGTCGAAGAAGCCTCTTTAGCCTCCTCTTTAGGCTGACAAGCAGCCAGAGCAGCCAACGCAAAAGCACTGAGTAGGAAAGTTCGTGTAACGGAAAGCATAAATTTTCTCCAAAACCGTTTCAAATTAAGTGAAGCCAAACAACCGCCCGGCCGATATAAAAACAAAACATCTTCATATTAACGCGTTTGACACATTAAATGTAGCCCTTTTACAGATAAATACTGCTTTTTTTTGTTTTAAAAATCTGCCTTCCATTTAGATATCCATCAAACGCAAAAAGTTTAATTCATTAAAAATCAAACAAATATAAAAATAATCCAATTTTTTTTCAATTACTGCTTTACAAGATTCGAGAACTCGCTATAATGACGACTTCTTCGCTAGCCCAGGTGGCGAAATTGGTAGACGCAGGGGACTCAAAATCCCCCGCCGCAAGGTGTGTCGGTTCGAGTCCGACCCTGGGCACCAAATTAAAAAAACCTCTTGATTCAATCAAGAGGTTTTTTGCTATTTCTCATTTGCAAAACCTTCTCCTTACTCAAACTGTCAACAATCCACCCACATCAAGCTCAATAAAACTGTTTTTTTATTTCTTTAAAATCAAACGATAATCTATTTTCACTCCTTAAACGTTAAAAGATGAAAGATTTTGCCTTGCTTGAACAGTCGGATTGCGTTATCGTTTCTACTCTTTTTCACAAACTCTGTGTTTCTTCCCAATTGCTTGGATAGTCTGACTGTCATCGTATTCCCTCAGTGCGCGTACCCTAAATCGCTGCTTGGTGGAATTGCATTACAGGTGCTGTGGTGAGGCGGATTATTCCTATTGGTTTGAGGCCATATAAAAGAGGTCAATATGCAATTATCAGGCGCACAAATCGTCGTGCAAAGTCTCAAAGCCGAAGGTGTCGAGTATGTATTCGGCTATCCGGGTGGCGCGGTTATCGAAATCTACGATGCCCTTTTCCAACTCAATAAATTCAAGCATATCCTGGTTCGCCACGAGCAGGCGGCCGTACATGCGGCAGATGCCTATGCCCGTGTCAGTGGCAAAGTCGGCGTTGCCTTGGTAACTTCCGGCCCAGGTGTAACCAATGCACTGACCGGCATCGCCACCGCTTACAGCGACTCCATTCCGTTGGTAGTCATCAGCGGCCAGGTGGGTAACTCCCTCATCGGGACAGATGCATTCCAAGAAGTGGATACAGTCGGCATTACCCGCCCTTGTGTCAAACACAATTTCTTGGTAACCAATATTGCCGAGTTGGCAGATACCATTAAAAAAGCTTTCCAAATCGCCGCAAGCGGCCGTCCGGGTCCCGTTGTTGTCGATATTCCTAAAGATGTCACCCAAGCAATGGCTAAATTCAGCTATCCGCAAGAAGACGTCTTCATCCGCTCTTACCAACCGGTTGTACAAGGCCACATCGGTCAAATCAAAAAAGCCGTACAAATGCTGGCTTCCGCCAAACGCCCTATTATTTACTTCGGCGGCGGCGTGGTTTTGGGCAATGCCTCTGAGGAAATGACCAAATTTGTCCGCATGATCGGCGCTCCTTGTACCGGTACATTGATGGGCTTGGGTGCATACCCTTCCAGCGACCGCCAATTCTTGGGCATGCTGGGTATGCACGGCACTTACGAAGCCAACCTCGCCATGCAGAATGCAGACGTTGTACTGGCAATCGGTGCGCGCTTCGATGACCGCGTGATTTCCGTACCGTCCAAATTCTTTGAAAAAGCCAAAAAAATTATTCATATCGACGTTGACCCGTCCAGCATTGCCAAACGCGTCAAAGTGGATATCCCGATTGTTGGCGACGTGAAAAACGTATTGTCCGAAATGATTCAATTGTGGGGCAAGCAAGAATCTGCACCTGCAGCCGACTCATTGGATAAATGGTGGAAAAGCATTGAAGAATGGCGTTCGCGCAACTGCCTGTGGTTTGATAATGAAAGCGAAATCATCAAACCGCAATACGTTATTCAAAAACTGGCCGAAATCACCAATAATTCTGCCATTATTACTTCCGACGTCGGTCAACACCAAATGTTTACCGCCCAATATTATCCATTTGAGCGTCCCCGCCAATGGCTTAATTCCGGCGGCTTAGGCACAATGGGCGTCGGCTTGCCATATGCCATCGGTGCGAAACTGGCCGCTCCTGATCAAGATGTATTCTGTATCACCGGCGAAGGCTCGATTCAGATGAACATCCAAGAGCTGTCGACCTGCTTCCAATACCGCGTTCCGGTTAACGTCGTTACCCTGAACAACGGCTACCTCGGCATGGTTCGCCAATGGCAAGAACTTTATTACGGCAACCGTGAATCGGAAACCTATTTCGACTCATTGCCTGATTTTGTCAAACTGGCTGAAGCCTACGGCCATATCGGCATCCGTGTGGACAAGAAATCCGATGTAGAAGGCGCGTTGCTGGAAGCATTAAACCAAAAAGACCGTCTGGTATTCCTCGATTTCTTGACCGACAAGAAACAAAACGTACTGCCTATGGTCGGCAACGGCAAAGGCTTGGACGAGATGGTTCTGCCGCCGCATATGCGCGAAACATTGTCAGCGTAAGGAGAGAAAAATGCGACATATCTTATCTATTCTGATGGAAAACGAATCAGGTGCGATGAGCCGTGTGGTAGGTTTGTTCTCCGCACGCGATTACAACATCGACTCCCTGGCTGTTGCACCAACCGAAGACAAAACCTTGTCTCGCATGACCATCGTTACCCATGGCGACGAACACGTTATCGAGCAAATCACCAAACAGCTCAACAAACTGATTGAAGTTATCAAAGTGGTCGATTTGAACGAAAGCCGTTTTGTCGAACGCGAGCTGATGTTGGTAAAAGTCCGCGCCGTCGGCAAAGACCGCGACGAATTCCTGCGATTGACCGAAATCTACCGTGGCAGTGTCATTGACGTAACAGACCGCAGCTACACCATCGAAATCACAGGTTCTACCGAAAAACTCGACTCTTTCCTCGAAACAGTCGGTCGTGCTCAAATTTTGGAAACCGTACGCACAGGCGCAGCCGGCATCGGCCGCGGCGAGCGTATTTTGAAAATTTAACGCTGTATCTTCAGACGGCCTTTTACTTTCTACAAAGGCCGTCTGAAAAACAGTAGGAGACAAACATGTCAAGCATCCAAATCGTTGCATTAGTTACCGTCAAACCCGAATACACCGAGGCTCTGGCTGCCCAGTTTAAAGAATTGGTCAAAGCCAGCCGTGCAGAAGAAGGCAACATCAGCTACGACCTGCACCAAGAAATCGGCAAACCCAACCGTTTCGTATTCGTAGAAAGCTGGAAATCCCAAGCAGCTATTGACGAACACAATGCCAGCGAACATTTCCAAAACTTCGTCAAATCTATCGAAGGAAAAACCGAAGCATTGGAAATCGTCTTGATGAACCAAGTCCCCGCTTAAGCCCCTATTACTTTTAACTCAACCCGGATTATCCGGAACCCTCTTACACTAAGGAAATAAAATGCAAGTTTATTACGATAAAGACGCTGACCTTTCTCTGATCAAAGGCAAAACCGTTGCCATCATCGGTTACGGTTCACAAGGTCACGCACACGCAGCAAACCTGAAAGATTCCGGCGTAAATGTCGTAATCGGTCTGCGCCAAGGCGGCTCTTGGAAAAAAGCCGAAGCAGCCGGCCACGACGTGCGCACTGTTGCTGAAGCAACCAAAGCAGCCGACGTTGTAATGATTCTGTTGCCTGACGAAAACCAACCTATCGTATACAAAAACGAAATCGAGCCTAACTTGAAAGAAGGCGCAGTATTGGCGTTCGCTCACGGCTTCAACGTACACTACAACCAAATCGTCCCTCGCGCCGACCTCGACGTTATCATGATCGCCCCTAAAGGCCCAGGCCACACCGTACGCAGCGAATTCCTGAAAGGCGGCGGCGTACCTTCCCTGATTGCCGTTTACCAAGATAAAAGCGGCAAAGCCAAAGACATCGCCCTGTCTTACGCA
>ERZ772942.1219-NODE-1219-length-10801-cov-24.395496_pt1 | contig 10801 bp, 9 predicted proteins | sample MGYA00511135_ERZ772942 | MGnify/ENA primary metagenome ERZ772942 (study PRJEB29015, sample SAMEA2738099) | human oral metagenome | biome: human oral; feature: human-associated habitat; material: saliva | place: China | collected 2265 ... | reverse complement strand
GAGTGAGAGATTCTCTTCTCTTTTATTTTTAAATACTTTTCTACAAAAAGCTATTAGACGTTAAAAAAAGCCTTGGTTTCAAGGCTTATTTCTGTTGATTTAGATGTGCCCCCTGCAGGGCTCGAACCTGCGCCCCATAGCTTAAGAGTCTACTGCTCTACCAACTGAGCTAAGGAGGCAACAGAAAAAGCTGAGAATGTAACTTCCCAGCTATTTTAATATGCCCAAAATGGCAGCTAGATTATTTACGAAAGGCATCAAGGATATAGGTGAAACCAACAATTAAAAATGCAAAGGCAACGACATAAACGACAAAGACACTTGTAGCTACTGGATTGAACAAAATCACTAGACCTAGTAAAAATGCAAGCAACGCTATCCACATGATATGGTTGCCAATAATAGGGAAAATCAATCCCAGACGATTGCCTTTAAAGAAAGCTATAATGGCTTCTACAATTAACCAAATTCCTAAAATAGTTGGAATGACAACTGGCAGCGTCACAAAGCCATAGGCAACGAGGTAAAGAGCTAAGAGAAGATTAACAATCCCTTGGAAAAGATGAGCTGGTGAGCGAAGCTCTTTTGGTACAGAGAAATAGCCTAAAATAGCTGCTATAGAAGAAACCAGTAAACCAAATGCAATCCACCAGCTGTAAGCAACAAGATTAGCTACTGGGTTTGTAAATAGGAAAAGTCCTAAAAGGACAAAAACAACTCCTGCAAGGAATAGCAGTAAACGATTAGAAAATTTCATTTCAATACCCCCTATATAGTATAGTATAGTTTGATAATAAAAATATTATACACCTTTTTAGAGGAAATGTCAATAAACAAAATGGAAAATTTGGAAGTTTCAGTCTGATTTATGAAAAGAAAATCAGTTTTTATTATTTTGAAAATAAAAAGAGAAGATAAAATTTGTCTTCTCTACATGAAAATATTGTATGGCATCAAAGCAAAAGTAACTGGCTTTACACTATTTGTAAAGATGTAATTTGATTCAAAAAGAAAAGATAGATTTAAAAGTGGGGCAAATGATGAGGCAAATCAGTTATAGATAAGCAAAAAAGCCTTGGTTATCAAGGCTTTTCCTGTTGTATTTAGATGCCCCCTACAGGGATCGAACCTGTGACCCACGGATTAAGAGTCCGCTGCTCTGCCAGCTGAGCTAAGGAGGCAAAGAAAAAAGCTGTATTGGTGCCGAAACTTCACGGTTTGTATTGAACCCGCGCAATTAAGCAGGTGGGCAACTCGCTCTAACTGAAGCTGTTTCCGTGTGAGACGGCCTACATGCTGTTAGAAGACTTTTGTTTCCCTAATAATACAAAAAATAGTCGGTCAACACTTAAGTGTGAAGTCGTACACCACAGCGTTTCTATGTTTATATAATACCACTTTTTCAAAAAAAATCAAGAGGAAAGTGCAATTTTTTGAAAAGGATTTCAGATTTTTCGCAAACGGTCGATAGCTTCCTTTCTTTGAGCCAAAGCCCGTTCATATTTACCAGTATCTTCTGCTTGGAAATAGTGATGATTGCGAATTTTTTCTGGCAGATAGTCTTGCTTGACCCAATTTCCAGGATAGTTGTGTGGATAGAGATAGTCTTGGGCATTCCCCAGTTCCTTGCTTCCACTGTAGTGCCCATCACGCAGGTGTCGCGGAATAGGCAAGTGCCCTGATGTTTTGAGGTCAGCAAGTGCCTTATCCATAGCTACATAGGCTGAGTTGGATTTTGGAGAAAGGGCCAAATCAATGACGACATTGGCAATGAGAATGCGGGCTTCTGGGAAACCAATCCTTTGTGCAGCATCCAGAGCAGTCACGGTGTGAATCTGGGCTTCAGGATTGGCTAAGCCGATATCTTCATAGGCGATAACAGTCAAGCGACGAGCGAGACTTGGCAAATCACCAGCCTCAATCAAGCGAGCAGCATAGTGGAGACTGGCATCAACATCCGAGCCACGGATGGACTTTTGCAGGGCTGAGAGTACATCGTAGTGTCCGTCTCCATCCTTATCCATAGTAATGTAGCTTCTCTGAAGACTATTTTCCATGATGTCTAGAGTGATATGGCGAATGCCCTCATCATTCTCAGGGGTAGAAAGAACAGCCAAGTCCAGTGAGTTGAAGGCAGAACGCAGGTCTCCGTTTGTAGAGGTTGCGATGAAGTCCAGCGCATCCTCATCTAGTTCTACTGGAAAATCAAAACCACGCTCAGGGTTACTTAGAGCTATCTGCAGGGCCTCTTTGACGTCTTGGTTAGACAGAGGTTCTAACTCAAAAATCTGAACACGGCTACGAATGGCAGGAGTGACAGAGAAGAAAGGATTTTCAGTCGTAGCCCCAATCATGATGACTAGACCACTTTCCAAAAGGGGAAGGAGAAAGTCTTGTTTAGTCTTGTCGAGACGATGAATTTCGTCTAGCAATAGGACGAGACCGCCAGAAAATTTAGCCTCTTCAGCGATTTCTTGCAGTCGCTTTTTACTATCAACTGTCGCATTGAAAGTTCGAAAGGCATACTTGGTCGTTCCAGCGATGGCTGAGGCAATACTGGTTTTACCGATTCCTGGAGGTCCATAGAAAATCATGGAGGACAGGCGATTGGCTTCCACCATGCGGCGGATGATTTTTCCTTGTCCGACCAGATGCTCCTGACCGATGACCTGGTCGATGGTTTTAGGGCGCATGCGAAGCGCGAGATTGTCTGGCATAGCAGTCCTTTCTAACGTGGATTTTCTGATGTATATGTGGTAAGATGGTAGTATCTATTTTAGCATATTTCCGAGCAATCGGGGCGATTTAAGAGTCGCATAGAAAGAGGACAAAATGGCAACATACGGATTTTTAGATGTTTTAGAGGAAGAGTTGGAGAAGAATTTTCCCTTTGACTTTGAGATTAGTTGGGACAAGCGTAACCACGCGGTTGAAGTGAGTTTTCTATTGGAAGCGCAAAACGCTGCAGGTGTGGAGATGGTAGATGAAGACGGAGAGGTTTCGTCAGATGACATTCTCTTTGAGGAAGCAGTGCTTTTTTACAATCCTGCTAAATCAACAGTCAATGCAGAAGACTATTTGACTGTCATCCCTTACTTGCCTAAAAAAGGATTTTCTCGTGAATTTTTAGCATATTTTGCGCTATTCCTTAAAGATACTGCTGAGGTTGGGCTAGATGCCCTTATGGACTTTTTGGAAGACCCAGAAGCAGAAGAATTTGTCATGGAATGGAACCAAGAAGTCTTTGAAGAAGGAAAAGTTGGCTTGGAGGAAGGGGAGTTTTATCCTTATCCGAGATACTAGGCAGAAGATGAGCTCGCTTTTAGTAAATGTAAGGGGAGGAAAATCTTGACAACGGAAAAAAAATATATTGGTGCTTATAGCCGAGATGCTAGAGACTATTTCTCATTATTGCCTACAGAACGAGAAATAGTAGAACAGTTGCAGGCTATTTACAGAGAAGAAAAAGGGATTTTTGTCTTATGTGGTAGCAGAGGATCAGGAAAATCTACTCTGAAAAATATTTCTTTGGAATTTGTTAGATATCATAGAGGTGCTAAAGATGACAAAGAAATTCTTGTAGTGAATGTGTCTTTTTTTAGTGGCAATAAAGATTTTCATAGAGAAATTTTGATGCAACTTCCTAATGCTATTACCAGAAGAATGAACGATATTGAGCATGATATTGGTGATTTTGTTAATAATCATAGAAGGTATTATCCGACTCTAGAGCATAATGCTGAGGAAAAAGAAAAAAAGTACGATTGGTTAGAAGAAAATCAAATAAGAATAAATTTTTCAACAATACGTAGAAGACTGAAAAAAATTGAGGAAATATTCGAGATTACTTCAAATATTTATAATTTATGTAACGAGTTATCAAATCAAACTAGTAATTTATTTGAACAGTTTAATCTTTTAAATAAACAGCATAAATACCAAAACAGTAAGTTTCATCTGTTTCAAAAAAATAGAGTAGATATTTTAAATTTTCGAAAAAATATTGACGAACTGTATCAAAAGGTTGAGTATTTTGAAAGAAAAGCGAGCGAGCTAATAAAATTAGAGGAATTCTTGCTTATTTCTCACCAACAACTGCAATATTTCGATATAGAAATAACAAATACAAAAAGATATTTAGAATCAACTACTTCAGATATATCAGCCAATTCATCTATTGATTTAAGTGCTGGTATAGGAATAATAAAAACGGGATTGCAATTAAGAGGGAAAATTTCTTCAAGTAATAATGAAGAGTTGTCTCGGGAATTAAAAAGTATTGTTACTGAGGAATTAAAAGAGCGTCAGCTATTAAAGCTTTTAAAAAACATGTCTGAATACTTTAATATCACTTTTTCCATAGATGAATTAGATAAATGTAACAAAGCTACAATTATTGATATGATTGATAAAAATAAAAGGTTATTCTTTGATTGTAATGTTTCGACATTGCTAATTACAGATATATCCACTGCTATATCTTTATTGGAAAAATCAGATTATATTTCTGAGCCTAATATCATTGTTGTTCCTGACTTAGGTATTTTGGATTATATTCACAGGATTAATAATAAAGGGCTACCCCTAAGTTATAATTTTATTACTATTCTAGATTCCTATTTCGTGAATAGAATGAATAATAGGGAGTTAAATTATGGTAGAAAATATGAGAAAAGAACTTATTATTCCAAGGGATTTGAACTTTACAAGTTTATGAATTCGACTCTTTACAAAGGTATAAATGAACTTTATAAACCGATGATATTGAAATTTTATTGGGAATTAATTGACTTACTGGATTTTGTCGGGGAATTATCTAAAGAAGAATATGAACAGTTTGAGAATAGTTTTCTTAATAATAATGACTTGCATTCTTTAAAAATTAAGTTTATACTGCGTAAAATAATAGATCAATTAACGACACAATCTTTTGATTACTCTTTTACTCTCAAAGATAATCGAAGTTGGTATGGACATACTAAATCACTGACTGAGTTTAATAATAAGAAATCCTATATTCGCGAATTTTTGCGGCAAATGGCTTCAAAACCAACGATACTTTCAGATGAGACTGCTTTTTTAAAAATTAATCATATAGATTCTCAAACTGAGGAATTTTACTACTTTGACATAGAATTCTCAGATTATCTAAAAAAATTGGGTATTGATGATGAAAAGTTTAAAAATATCTTGTTGCAACTATCTGAACCAGGAAAAAAAGGTATATATGATGGAAGAACCTATCGTTTTGCAGAGGAATTTTATGATCCTTCTCAAGGAGTTGATGATGCACGAGCCATTGTAGAGAGAGAAAATACAGTTGGTGTCATTTTATTCTATCCACACGATTATTCGGAGAATGCTAATCCAAATCACCAGCCACTACGAAATGGTATTATTGTAACCGTAAATGATTTTGATGAGTTTATACTATATCCATACTTAGGTTATATTGGTCTACATTCTCACAAACCATCTTATCTCACAGAATTTAAAAAAGAATTGAGTGATCAAAATATCCTAGTTTACGAAGTAGAAGATGAAAATTTATGGAAAGGATGTTTCGAAAAAGATAATAAAGACCTCAAAGATAAAATTTTTGAAGTTTGTAACAGAGAAATAAAAAGATGGCTCAGTGATATGAAATATAGAGGCAACAGGTAACCATCTTGACTAAATCATTGATTTATATTGTCATGTTATTATATATCCTTATTATGAAAACTGGTTAGCAGAGTTGGAGAAAGAATTATCCGAAGGAGTCTGATATGGAAATAGAAATTTCTGATTTTACAGGTTGCAAAATTGCCCTCTTTTGTGAGGATAGGATTTTAACTATCTTGCGTGATGATAAGGCAAGCATTCCTTGGCCCAATATGTGGGAATTGCCAGGTGGCGGACGAGAAGGTGATGAAAGTCCTTTTGAGTGCGCGGCGCGTGAAGTTTACGAAGAACTAGGAATTCATCTGATTGAAGATTGCCTGCTTTGGAGTAAGGTGTACCCAAGTATGCTTTTTGAGGGGAAGGAATCCGTCTTTCTAGTGGGAAAGTTGACTCAGGAACAGTTTGACAAGATTGTCTTTGGTGATGAAGGGCAGGGATATAGACTGATGAGCATTGAGGAATTTCTTAGCTCAGATAATGTTGTGCCCCAGTTGCAGGATAGGGTGAGAGATTATTTGGAGGAAGAGTAACTACAAGATATGAGTAAATTAACATATAAGTCATATTCATGGGATAAAGAATTTGAAATCAAAGGTTATTTTTCTGAGGATAAATCAAAAGTAGTTGATCATGAAGCAAATAGTGGAATTTTGACATACTCACCAAACGAAATTATATTAGAAATTTTTGGTGAATTTTCTAGTAATGACGAAATAATTACTGATTTTGGGGACCCTATAGATAAAATTTATGGATTTGATTCTCATGGAAAGTTATTGATATTAGAATCTTACGGTAGTCCATTTGGAACAGAGAATATTCCAGGTTTCCCAATAAGAAAGTATAGAATCAAAAATTTTAAAATTTTTGATATTGATTATCAATTATTTCCAAATAAGAATAATTTCAAAGAGTTGATAGTTGAATTGATTGACGAATTGGAAGATACCAAAGTCCAGTATTATCAATTCTCTTTTGATCATATAGAAGATTGGATTGGCAAATCAATTGTAAGTGCGAAACGTGATCTCAAACAACGAAATTTTAATATTGCTGTCAACATTTCTGACTATCAATCTACGGAAATTTTGATAAAATCAGAAAATTTAAAGTTTGAAGATGTGGCTGGCTACACTTTTTCATATGATGCATTAAGCTTAGAACAATTTTATAAAATTCGTTTATCCTCTTCTAAAAATGAAAAGGTTTCTTTACAGAAATGCTATGAGGCTTCAAGAAGAATTAAGCAATTAGTTGAGATGTTGTCTAAAAAACCTTTGTCTTTTCTAACCATTGAATTTCTATGTAAAAAACGTCAGGATAACAACTGGCCTATAATTAAAGGGAAGTATTTTGTACAACATTCAAGAAAAAGCATTAAATGGGATAAGCATGAGCTACACAAAATTTCGCTTAATAAATTAGGCGACAATTTTGAAGCTATTATAAATAATTGGTTCGATAAAAGTGAGCAATTAGAATTTATTGTTCGAAGTTTTACAGCCAATTTGCATGGTGCTCCTTATCTTGAAGATAGTTTTATAGATTCTATTCGCAATTTAGAAGTATTTGCTAGAAATTTTCGAGGTGAACAACGAGTTGATATTTCTAAAGAAGAAGATATAAATAAACAAAGAGTTTTTGATTTTATTAATAAAAATATTGATGATTGTTTTAAAAAAGTCTTTAGAAATAGGTTGAAATATCAGAGACAGGATAGTGACTTGAGAAAGAAATTACTGGATTTATTTTCTAATGTTCTTGGAAAAATAGGGAAGAATAAACTTACTGAGGCCTCCATTTCTAGTATTGTTAAAAAGTTGTATGACAGTCGTAACTACTATATTCATGGAGATGAGAAATCAAAATATAAAAATCTAGTGACAGATTTCAATGAAATGTATGAACTTCGTACATTGTGTCAAGAGGTATTACGTTTCTACATATTTCAGGAACTTGGATTAGAATATGATGAGGAGTACTAATAAAATGGAAACATGGCAAGAGTTAAAAGTAACGGTTAAGCGTGAGGGAGAGGAATTGGTTTCCAATCTCTTGATTGAGCTGGGGGCGCAAGGTGTTGCGATCGAAGATAGTATTGAAGAAGCGGTGCTATTCTGCAATCGTGCTAAGTTAACAGTTAATAAGGAAGACTATCTAACTGTTATTCCATATCTGCCAAAAAATGTTCTTCTAGTGAATTGTTAGCTTATTTTGCACAGTTACTCAAAGATACTGCTGAGGTTGTACTAGAACCCGGAAGAGACAGAAGTAGAAGAATTCGTCATAAAATGGAACCAAGAAGTCTTTGAGAGGGGAAAATTAGCTTGGAATAGGGAGGATATTATCCTTATCTAGGGTACTTGGATAATATTAAATATATAAAGAGGGAGTATTATGAAATTAGATGAGCTTACATTTAGAGATGTGACTTTAAAAATAAAATCTAGTAATAGCAAAGAGGATTCAAATTACTATACAGTTTTTATTGGAGAAAACGGCGTCGGAAAAACTAAAATATTTGAAAAGATAATAAATGATTTTAACAAAGAATGTAATTCAGAAATTAAAATTTCAGGATATTGTGAAAAGGTAATATTTTCAACCTATACTTTATTTAATAGAAAATTACCTTATTATAATTCTGAAAAAATTTGTACTTCAAATTTTAATTCTAGTAGTATTGTCTCAGAAGTTTCTCAGTTGTACTTTAAGCAACTGTTAAATCTTAATAAGAATCAGGACAGTATATTTAATAACACAATGGGAATAATTTCAAAAGTTTTATCTTTAGGTAGTAATCCCAAAATAGACGTTGGAAGTGTATCTGGGATGAAATATGAAACGTTACATCAAAAAATAAAGAAATTTGATATCAAAAATATAAGAGAATTACTAGAAAAACGGCTGGAATATATCCATTTAAATTTTTTAGAAGATTTTGAATATAAAATATATAGATTTACCAGTAACTTACAAGATAATGTGTCAAAAAATTATAGAATGTTAAAAAAATACAGTGGTAAGATTCAAGCAAAATCTTCTGAACATGGTCAATTGTTGGAATATTGTTATCATAGTCTACTTTCAATTAAATTAATGTTAATGGATAATAGAGAAAGGTATCAGTATGGGTATAAAAAACAAAATCTTTATTCATTAGATAATCTGATTGGGATATATAAAGAATATTTCAATTTGACATCAAGTGATGCATTAAAAGTAATTAAAATTGATTTTAAACTTTTGAATTATTTTGATATTTCTTTTGCTAGCGATTTATCTTTTAATAAAAAAGAGGAAAAAGTTAACGAAGGAAAACTTATAACACAATTTAGTTCGGGAGAATTTGCATTTTTAGCAAGAATTTTAGAGTTAGCAGCAAACATCTCTCGAAATTCGTTAGTATTAATTGATGAACCTGAAACTTTCCTAAATCCGAAATGGGTATTTGAGTTTGTCAATTTATTAAAAACGGTATTCAAAAATATGGATTGCCATTTTATCATAGCATCTCAATCTCCTTTTGTAGTCGGTAGTGTTAAAAGAGATGATATAGTAAAAGTAAAAAAAAATCATAGTGGCGAAATACGGTTTGAATATGAAAACAATCAAACATTAGGGGCAACGTTTAATACGATATTATATGACGTGTTTGATTTGAATATGGATGATAATTTAGTCTCTGAAAATTATATTAAGCAAATTAAAAAAGAATCTAAAAAAGATATATTACAATCAATAAAGATGTTGGTTAATTTAGCTGAGTCAGAAAAAAAGATGAATTTAATGATAGAATTATCTTCTGAAGAAAATAAAAAGCAAATTGAAAATAAAATCAAGGATATAGAGGAAAAGTACTTTGACTAGTAAGGAAGATATTTTCATAACGGAATTATTTAAAGTTGGGGTAGGAGTTTGTTCAATAGATGATACAGACTATTTGAAAAAAGTTTGTGCTAAAAGTGCAAAAGTGAAAAATATTGTTGAGAATTTAAAGGGGAGCAATGCCAGTACAATTGTCAAGGATTTGATGCTTGCTCAATGTTATCAAATAAACTTGAATTATGAAGAGTTTCTATCAAATCCAAAACTTGTTGATAGATGTCTGTTATATCATTCTCAATGTTGGAGAAAAGAATATGACTCTAAGAAAACAAATAATTCTAAGAAAGTTAATGATTCTAATCAAGCAAATAATCTAAAGATTTTCTATAAGGACATTTATTCTCTTTATGATAGTCAGGACACTAGTTGGCTTAAAGAATTAGTTGATTTAAAGGTTTTGATGGAAGAGATGAATAAAGAAGTAAATAAATATATATGTCCCATTTGTCAAGCTCAACTAGATGGTTCTTTTGAAAAAGATCATTTTTTACCTCGTTCAATATTTCCAACATTGACGATTTCCTCTTTAAATTTTACACCAATTTGTGCTACTTGTAATAGTGCGAGCTATAAAGGAGAAAGCGCACCTAAACTACCAATTATTATTCCTAATAAATGTAATCCGATTGAGGAATATATTACTTTTAGATTAGTTCGTAAACATGATAGCTATTTTAATTCTTTAAAAGATGAATTGGAAAAATTTGGAGTAAAAGTAGATTCAAAAGTAAACTGGTTATGTGATGTTATTCCAGAAGAAATGCTAAGTGAAGAACAGAAGGAGCAAGTCTTTAATTTGATTAATCTATTTAAATTAAAAAAAAGATTTAATCAAAGAACGTTTTCAGAAAGAATAATTGGAGATTTAAACGAAATTATTAGAAGATCTGAATGCAAGATAGGACAAAGGCAAGTTGATAATTTAGAGGGAATAGAACAAGTTATCAGGGAAGAAGTAAATACTCATATTAGAGAATTATGTGAAGAAAACTTAAATCAGCTACATAGAAAGTACAGAAGAACGATGCTAGGTTATTACTTTGATGAAGAGATTGTCAAAAATTATGCTTGCCAGGAAGAAAAACGGCTACCGTCAAACCCATATCGAGCCTGAAAAAGAAGGTATGGATATGGTTTACATGAATAAAATGATTGATAAATAGAAAGGATGGTTCGGTTACATTTCTAAACTGAACCCGCCCTAAACACTGTGCCAAAAAGATAAACTTCTCTTAGACACAAGCGTCTT
>ERZ772942.1216-NODE-1216-length-10808-cov-2.989956_pt1 | contig 10808 bp, 4 predicted proteins | sample MGYA00511135_ERZ772942 | MGnify/ENA primary metagenome ERZ772942 (study PRJEB29015, sample SAMEA2738099) | human oral metagenome | biome: human oral; feature: human-associated habitat; material: saliva | place: China | collected 2265 ... | reverse complement strand
GGAGCAGCCAGCAGCGGCGGAACAATCACAGGCAGGTAGCCCTGCCCCGGGTGAGCTGATCCCCGAGCTTGCCAGTGCCGCACCTGCGGAGCACCACGACGACATACCGCAGATTCCAGACGGACTGCAGCTGGCCTTCATCCCCCTCGCTGAGCCGCTGGATGCCGCCACCGACTCATTTATCACCACCGGCGCTATTGAGGTTCCCGGGGCTTCCCGTGAAGATTTTCACCGCGAATACCTGCCCGCCCTAGCGCGTACAGTACCGGTGCTGACCCCGGACCCGGCACTGAACCTGCCGCAGGTGCGTTCGCCTCGCCTGGTGTTTGAGATGGCCTTTAATGAGCAGGTGGCACACGATGCGACCACCGACTGGTACTGGGAATACCCGCTGAACCCGCTCGGTGCCCCCACCGCCGAGGATGCGCCCGATAGCGAAATGGGCACCGGTGAACAGTACACGCGCCTGCCGGTGTTTGGCTACGCGGGTGAACCCGGCGGGGACATTCGTGACGCCCGGTTTGAGGCGCGGGTGCTGCGTAAGGTGCGCTCGCTGCCCGGCACTATTGAGCTGACGCGCGGACGTACCGAGGGCTGGGAAACCCGCGATGTTCTCACCCGCGTACTGCCCGCCCTGCGGCGGATTTCCGGGGTTCGGGTGCGGCTGCTGGGCACCGTGCCCGAGTTTACGGAGGCCACCGACGCGCTCATTGAGGTGAATGTGACCGAGGGGAATTCACGGGACTGGTTCGGGCTGGGTATCGCTATCCGCGTGAATGACTGGCATGTTCCGTTCTCGCAGGTTTTTGAGGCGCTCGATCGCGCCCAAGACAGGATTCTTCTGGGTAACGGCACCTATTTTTCGCTGAACCGCCCGGAGTTCACGACGCTGCGGGCGCTCATTGCTGAGGCGCGCACCCTCAACGATTCCAGTACTGAGCTGCGCATTAACCGCCGCCAGGTGGGGTTGTGGGATGAGCTTGAGTCCCTGGCGTCGCATGTGAATACGGTGGCTTCCTGGGATGCGCAGGTGCGTAACCTGCTCAGCCTTTTAGACGAGGCCCAAACGGATACATCAGAAGATCTCTCAGGGACGGAAAACCCCGAAAAAACAGCGCAGAACAGCCAGAAAAAGAATGAGCATTCTACACCCGGGGCGGTGCGGGAATACGCCTTCTCGGCGCTGAACCTTCAGGCACCCGCCGGGTTGGAGGCAACCCTGCGCCCCTACCAGCTGGAGGGGTTCCGGTGGCTCGCGTTCTTGCGGCAGCACCGCCTCGGCGGCATCCTGGCGGATGAGATGGGCCTTGGCAAGACCGTGCAGACCCTCGCACTTTTAGCCCACGCCATGCAGGAGCACGCCGAACAGGCCACGGCAGGCCGGGCGCAGGATGGCGAGCAGCCGCCGTTCGCACCGTTCCTGGTGGTCGCACCCACCTCCGTGGTGGGTAACTGGGCGAATGAGGCAGCACGGTTCGTTCCCGACGCGAAGGTTGCAGTGGTGGGCGCGTCCACCGCGAAAAGCGGGAAAAGCATCGCTGAAATGGTTGCTGGTGCGCATCTGGTGGTCACCAGTTACGCCCTTTTTCGGATTGATGAGGCGGGCTACACCGAGTACGGGCAGCTCTTGCAGGAACGCAGCGGGCAGGCCCCCGTTGATGACGCCTCTGGTGTGCCGCCCGCCGGGTGGGGCGCGCTGGTTTTGGATGAGGCGCAGTTTGTGAAGAACGCATCCACCCGCGCGTGGAAGGCGGCGCGGGCACTTCCAGCCGACTTTAAGCTGGCGATCACCGGCACCCCCATGGAGAACAACCTCATGGAGCTCTGGGCGATCCTGGCGATTGTGGCTGACGGGCTGTTCCCGTCCGCCCGGGCATTCCGTGACCTGTACGCACGCCCGGCCGAGTCTGGGGAGGACACCGATGCGGTGCCGCGCCTGCGCCGCCGGGTGGGCCCGCTCATGCTGCGGCGCACCAAGGAGGTGGTGGCTGCTGAGCTGCCGCAGAAGAACGATGTGCGCATTGATATTCCGTTGAATCCCACGCACCGGCGTATTTACGATACGCGGCTTCAGCGTGAGCGGCAGAAGGTGCTCGGGCTTTTAGAAGATATGGATAAGAACCGGTTCACTATTTTTCAGTCGCTCACGCTGCTGCGGCGGCTGGCGTTGGACGCTGCACTGATCGACCCGGTGGAGTATGAGGGGGTGGGGTCTGCCAAACTGGAGTACCTGCTGGGGCAGCTGCCCGACCTGCTGACGGGAGGGCACCGGGTGCTGGTGTTCAGCCAGTTCACGGGGTATTTGCGCACTATCTCGCGGCGGCTTGAGGCTGAAGGCATAAAGCATCTGTACCTGGATGGAGCCACCCGCAACCGCCCGCAGGTTTTGAAGGATTTTGCTGACGGTGTGGCGCCGGTGTTCCTCATTTCGCTTAAGGCGGGCGGGTTCGGGCTGAACCTGACGGAGGCAGATCACTGTTTCATCATGGATCCGTGGTGGAACCCGGCGGCTGAACAGCAGGCGGTGGACCGCATCCACAGGCTGGGGCAGGAACGCGATGTGCACGTGTACCGGCTGGTGGCTGAGGGCACCGTTGAAGAGAAGGTCATGGATTTGAAGGCATCGAAAGCGGCGCTGTTTGATGCGGTCGTCAACGACGGTTCCTTCGCCTCGTCCCGGGTGGATGCGGAACAGATTCGTGAGCTTTTCACCCCGACCGATTCCTAACTTTCCCTGCTGAAAAGGCTCTTGATAGCGAATAAAGCGGGGTTTTTCACACTTTATATATAAAATAAAGGCTCTTTTTATGCGCCTGGGAGGGGCTTACCGGTTTCGCGCTGGGCTGGATGCGCCCGTCACCCTAGCGTGCGAGCGCATCCGGGAGTACCGTTGGCGTCAGTCCCCATCAAATTTCAGGAGAAGTAATGGTCAAAAACATCACGTTCAACGACGGCAACAGCATCCCTCAGCTCGGGTATGGCGTGTGGCAGATTGAGGATAATGGTGCCGCCGATGCTGTCGGTACGGCTCTCGAAACGGGGTACCGCCACATCGATACTGCGTCCATCTATGGGAACGAGGTTGGGGTGGGGCGCGGTATTGCGACCAGCTCCGTGCCGCGTGAGGATATTTTTCTCACCACCAAGCTGTGGAACTCGGATCAGGGTTTTGAGAAGGCTATTGCCGCGCTTGATGCATCGTTAGAGCGGCTCGGCACCGACTACGTGGATTTGTATCTGATTCACTGGGCTAAACCGCAGCAGGGCACCTACCTGGAGTCGTGGCGGGCGCTCATTGAGCTGAAGAAGCAGGGTAAGGTGCGTTCGATTGGTGTCTCTAATTTTCCGCAGGCTCAGCTGCGCGAAATTATCGCCGATACCGGCGTGACCCCGGCGATTCACCAGATTGAGCTGCACCCGTATTTCTCGCAGGAAGATATGCGCGCGGTGCACAGTGAGTTTGGTATTGTGACTGAGGCTTGGTCGCCGCTCGGTCAGGGTGGCGAGATTCTGAAAGACCCGGTGATCGTTGAGATTGCGGGTAAGCACGGTATCTCTCCGGCGCAGGTTGTGCTCGCCTGGCATCTGGCGAAGGGGATCGTGGCGATCCCGAAGTCGGTTACTCCTGCGCGCATTGCCGAGAACTTTGCGGCCGCTAATGTCACCCTGGATGCGGCAGACATTGCGGCGATTGATGGGCTTACCCGGGCGGATGGTCGCATAGGCCCCGACCCACAGAACCCCGAGTTTTAATAAACCCTGAGTTTTAGCAGGTGGGGTTAGCAGCCCCAATGATCGCACCCATGTAGAAGGTTCCTTTGCGCTGAGAGGGTACATGGCCTCTCACAGCAAGGGAACCTTCTGCTCTGGAGACAGCCCGTACCCCTGCGGCAAAACCCACCCTATCGAGAACGCTTGTTCTTTTTCTGTTTCTGCCTGCCGGGTTCGGTATCTGGGGTATCGTCCACCAGCAGCGAGAGCGAGATGCGTTTGCGGGGTGCATCCACCTCAACCACGCGAACCTGCACAATGTCGCCGCTGCGCACCACATCATGGGTGTTGTGCACGCGGCGGCGGCTCATCTGTGAAATATGCACCAGCCCGTCTTGGTGCACCCCAATATCGACGAATGCGCCGAATGCCGCCACGTTAGAGACCACGCCCTCAAGTACCATGCCCGGGGCGAGGTCTTCGATACGTGAGATGGTCTCTGAGAACTGTGCGGTGCGGAATTCCGGGCGGGGGTCACGGCCGGGGCGTAGCAGCTCCGCAAAAATATCACGCACCGTGTAGTCGCCCGCTGTATCAGTGATGTAGTCGGCAGGGCGCAGCCCCATCAGCGCTTTCTCGTTCTCTGATGTTCCTGGCACGGTGAGCGCCCCGGCGGCCCACACGGCACCGTTGCGGGCGCGGGCATCCGCAATAATACGCCGCGCAATGGGGTACGATTCGGGGTGCACGGCGGAAGCGTCCAGGGGCTCCACCCAGCCTGTGATACGCACGAACCCGGCCGCCTGCTCGTAGGCTTTAGGGCCTAGCCGGGGCACGTTAAGCAGCTCGGTTCGGGAGGTGAAGGGGCCGTTCTCGTTGCGGTAGGCAACAATGTTTTCGGCGACGGTTCGGTTCAGCCCGGCTACGCGAGCCAGCAGCGGGGCTGAGGCGCTATTGAGGTTCACACCCACGGCGTTCACGCAGTCTTCGACGGTCGCATCAAGCCCCCGGCGCAGGGCGGTAACGCTCACATCATGCTGGTATTGGCCCACGCCGATGGATTGCGGGTCGATTTTGACGAGTTCAGCGAGCGGGTCTTGTAAACGCCGGGCGATAGATACGGCACCGCGTAAGGTCACATCCAGTTCGGGGAGTTCTTCGCTGGCGGTTGCGGAGGCCGAGTAGACGGATGCGCCCGCCTCAGAGACAGTGATTTTTTGTGCTTTCTCGTACCCGCCAGCACGCAGGCGCACCAGCAGCTCAGCAGCAAGTTTGTCCGTCTCGCGTGAGGCGGTGCCGTTACCGATGGCGATGAGCTCAACCCCGTGGGTGCGCACGGCGTTTTCAAGCCGGGTGAGCGCAGCATCCCAGTCGTGGCGGGGTGCGTGCGGGTAGATGGTGAAAGCGTCAAGCACTTTCCCGGTGCCGTTAATGACGGCGCATTTAACGCCGTGTTTCAGGCCGGGGTCTAGGCCCAGGGTGGTGCGCTGCCCGGCGGGTGCGGCAAGCAGAATGTCGCGCAGGTTTGAGGTGAATACGTCGATGGCTTCACGTTCTGCGGTTTCAAACAGGTTTTCACGGATGCGCTCGGCCAGGCGTGGGTGCAGGCGTTTGCGCCAGGCGGCGCGTACAGTGGCGGCGAGCCAGCCGAGCACGCGGTCTTCGCTGTCGACGGTGTTGAGCACCTGCACGGGGATGCGCAGCGCAGAGGCAACTTCACGCTCGTATCCCGAACGAACGTTCTCGTAATTTTCAGCGAGGGCAAGCGCAGCAGCACGCGCTTCTCCGCGGAGTTTGCTCAGGGGCGGGGCTGGTGTGGCACCGTCAATACTGAGCCGCACGATTCCGGCTTCTTTGGCGCGAAGCAGGGCGAGAACCCGGTGCGGGCGAATACGCCTAATGCTATCGGAGAAGTCGAAATAGTCGGCAAATTTTGCCCCTTCGGCTTCTCTCCCGGCGATAACTCGACTAGAGATCGTTCCGGTGGCAACCATTCTTTCGTGAAGGCGTTCGGCGAGCGTTGGGTCGGTCAGTGCCCGGTCGATCAGGATAGCGCGGGCGCCGTCGAGGGCTTCCTCCACCGTTGTAATTCCGGTGCCTTCGGATTTTCCGGCATCTGCCGCATGTTTATCGTCGGTTTCATCCGGTTCATCCACATAGGCTGCGGCAATATCGTAGACCCCGGCAAGCGGAACTTCGAGCAGGTCTTCAACGAGCGCCTCCAGACCTGCCGCCCGGGCACGCTGCGCCTTGGTGATGCGCTCGCTCCGGTAGGGTGCGTAGAGCGCTTCGAGGTCTTGTTTATTGGATGCCGCTCCCACCCCTGTGATGAGTTGTTCGTAGGTGAGCGGATCGATCAGCCCGTCTTCGCGGCGTTGGGCGAGCGAGCTGAGAATATTCTCGCGGCGAGTTTCGAGCGCACGCAGGGCATCGAGCCGGGTACTAATAGCACGCAGGTGGGTGTCGGTGAGCGCACCCGTAGCTTCTTTGCGGTAACGAGCGATAAACGGAACCGAAGCCCCGGAGTCGAGCAGGTTTACGGCGGCACGAACACGCGTGGGTTTGAGGTCTAGTTCGTTAGAGAGCATCGTCAGGATGCGGGTGTTCGTAGCTTCGGTGCGCTCGTGTTTTTCGCTCATTCTCTCAGTTTCGCATTCTCGGGTGTGCTGTGCCAGTCTTGCGGGGGTGGGGCGCGGGGTATGTTGCGCATCGGAGCGTAATAAATTTTACAGCTATGGTCCCGCATCTAGAATAGGTAATAACATCACATCGCTATTTTTCAGATAGTCCGGCGATTGTGCAGAAGTTATGCGCCGGGGCATAGAAGATGACATGACGGTAGCCGGTTCACGGTGGACTGGCTGAAAGAAGGTTTCGCATGTATGGTCGTGCTGACGATCGCGCACAGGCGCCTTCACGTTCATCTTTGCCGCCGGGGTACGGGGAATTTCATCAGCAGTTTGGCACGCTGATTACCGCCTTGGCTGCGCAGGGCTGGACTCCGAGCGAAACGCACCGTCGTATTCGTGTTCTTTTTCCGCAGGTTAACCGGGAACATCTTGATTTTGCTTTAGATTCTGGCATGTGGGAGTTTGGTTCGCACGGCGAGCAGACTCCCACCCATGTTTTGCTGGCGACCGCCGTCTGGTATGCAGTAGCAGAGGCTTACGGTTTGGCACCGGATGGTTCCTACGCCGCAACAACTCTGGATGCAACGGTCATGGCGGATATGCTGCGCTTATTGGAGAGCGCACGGGTTTCACCGCAGAATATCGCCCTGATTTTAGGGAAGGTGGGTGCTGGGCTCAAGTACCTGGCGCTGCATCCATATACACAGCTTGATGAGCTTACCTACCGCGATGTGTGCCAGCATCTTCCGGCTGAGTCCCAAGACGTGGCGCACGGTTCGTTTGTATGGCCGCCCTCCTGCGAGAGCATTCGTGATCAGCTGGGTGATGGCGGATGGTCAACCGCAATGCTGCGCACTGGTGTGTGTCCGCCCGATTATGCGGAGTACAACTGGCAGCTGGGCGGTACTTCGCTCACGGATATGGAATTCCGTAACCAACTGGGCAGTTTCATGAGTTACTGTATTCGGTATGATCGGCAGCCGACGGTGCTTGCCTACGGAACCTGGTCTACCATGCGCAGTAATCTGGGCCGGGTGCCGTTTGTGGCAGCGGTGCGCGCGAAGTACGGGTCGTGGCATACGGCCTTGCAAGTGGGCCGCACAATGGTGACCGATGCCCTGCAGATGACGAAGAGTGAGGTCGCGCCGGTGCGGGTGCCGCCGCATCCGCCCAGTATTTCGCCCGAGCAGCTTGCGGTGCAGGGTATTGGGGTTGTGAAGTCTGAGCAAACGGTTTCTGCCCGCGACCGCTGGGACGAGGTAGCGAACTCACTCGGTCAGCGTTTGGCGAGCCTGCCCTGGAGCAGGCATCTGCGCACCTACTATGTGCTCACGGGTGCCGCGCATGCTAACGCGATGCCGCTTGTGTGTATCTACCGCTCCCCCGCCGGGTTTCTGTGCGAAATTGCGATGGAGGCTGAGGTTCTGCCCAAGTTCAGTACCGACTACCTGCGTTCGCACGGGTGGGCGGCGCCGACCCCCATGCAGCCTATGTGGAATCGGAATGTTTTTGACCCTCATGAGGCCGCGCAGGATGTGGTGCAGGCAATGCGCTGGGGTATGGGCTGTTCCCGCTGGGACTACTACCGCACGGATGACCTGGTGCTGGATGCCGAGGATACCTCGGGCACCGAGGCCGGTTAATCCGGGGCGCGGATTCTTCCGTTTCTCCTCCCCTATCACGCTAAAAGGCTCTTGATGTGAAAAAGCACTAGAAATGCCGCCCTATTCACATCAAGAGCCTTTTTATACCGGAAGTAATGCGGAACAGATAACCGCCGAAGTGTCTTTACTTATTATTCTTCGGTGCCTTCATATCCACCACCGGATGCGACTGCGTAATGCTGGTCTCCGGGATTTCGGGGTTGATGCTGTTCTTCACAAACCACCCGATAGTCAGCAGGATGAACCAGATGGGCATGAGCATCAAACCGGTGAGAGTGTCTTTATCGGTAGCAAGAATCCCGATGATGAAAGCAAAGAACGCCAACACGATCCAGCATGCTACCACGCCGCCGGGCATGGGATAGGTGGTTTCCCGGTGCAGGTTGGGGCGCTTCGCGCGGTAGCACAGGTAGCTGACGAGGATCATCGACCATACGAAGATCACAAGTACTGCCGCCATCGTGGTGACCAGCGTGAACGCCTCAATAATCGAGTCGCCAGCATAGAGCAGGGCGATACTGGAGAGTAGCAGAATCGAGGTGAGGAACAGCGCATTGCGGGGCACACCGCTCCCGGAAAGGTTACCGAGGAACTTCGGGGCGTAACCTTCCTGCGAAAGACCGTACACCATGCGCGAAGTCGAGAAGATACCCGAGTTCGCCGATGATGTTGCCGAGGTCAGCACCACAACGTTCACGATATGCGCCGCAATGGCAATACCGGCGAGGGTAAACATGGTCACGAAGGGGCTCTTGGCCGGATTAATTTCACGCCAGGGGTTTACCATCAGAATAACGATCAGGGCACCCACATAGAAAATGAGAATACGAACCGGCACTGAGTTAATAGCCTTCGGCAGGGTCACCGTGGGGTTCTGGGTTTCGGCGGCGGTAGTACCTACCAGCTCGGACCCCATAAAGGCGAAGACCGCGATCTGGAAGGCGCCTAAGAATCCGGTGGCACCGTTGGGGAAGAACCCACCGTCGTTCCACAGGTTGGCTACCTGAGCGTGAGCACCGCTGGGTGTCGTGAAGCTCGTAGCAACCATAATGGCACCCACGATAATGAGGGCGCAGATGGCAACAATCTTAATCATGGCGAACCAGAACTCGATCTCACCGAAGTTCTTCACCGAGGGCAGATTCAGCGCCAGCAGCGCAATAATCACGACGAGTGCTGGAACCGCTTTCGGTAAATCGGGCCACCACAGCTCGGTATAGCCCACGATTGCGATAATATCTGCGACCGCGGTGACCACCCACATGAACCAGTACGACCATCCAAGGAAAAACCCTGCGGGGCGCCCGATCAGGTCGGTAGCAAAGTCTGAGAATGACTTATATTTCAGGTTTGATAGAAGGATCTCACCCATCGCACGCAGCACCAAGAAGATAGCGGCGCCGATAACCATGTAGACCAAGAGGATAGATGGACCAGCTTTAGAAATTGCCTTACCGGAACCCATGAAGAGCCCGGTACCAATAGCACCGCCGATAGCAATGAGCTGGATGTGTCGGTTGCTCAGCCCGCGGTGCAGTTCTTCAGCATTATCTGTCGTGTCTGCCGCCGATGCGGCATTATCGTGAGGTTGCTGCATGACAGTTCCTCTTTCGTGGTTGGGTCCCGCAGCCGAGCGGGACAGCCCCGGCTTTCGGGGCGGCAAGTGCAGCACTCAGCCCGTAAGATACGGTGAGCTATCACAACTTTTGAATATATATTCTACATAACAGGGACGGTATTGTGTAATTATCCCCAAGATGTGTGTCGCGCATCTATAGCATGCATCACGAATAATAAATTCTTTATGCCGCGATTTAAAAAAATTCGGAAGAAATCTACGAAAAACCCTTGACAATAAGCCTTACTTTCGGAAAATACAGCGCACGTGAGGTACATCCCTTTATTGCCTAGCTCGCCACATCCTCAAAAGAAAAATTCTCATCATATATGATTTCTATACAAATTTAAGAATATCTATACATATTGGGGTCTGTTCTGGTACATGCCGTATGTCATCGCCCCCAAAGACACAGCGGGCGGGATGCCGCACGTTTTCTCTACGCCCCGCATCCCGCCTGCTAATGAGGAAAAATAAACTCGCTACTTAGATTCCGCCCGCGCTGACTCCGCAAGAAGGCGCTTACGCGCATGACGGCGCACCATAATCTCATACCCAAGCTCAACCCCGATAAACCAGATAGGGCTAAGCGCCAGAGCCAACCCGGTTTCTGGCTGCAAGCTCAGGGCATAGATCATCAGAGCGAAGAACACTAAACCAACCCAGCTCATCGTGCGACCGAACGGCATCTTATACTGCGAGACTTCATGCCGTTTAGGGAACTTCTTGCGGTATACCAGGTACGACACCAGAATCATCGACCACGTGAAAATACCCATAATTGAGGCCACCGAAGTCACGACAGTAAACGCTTCCAGAAGCTCACGCCCAAACGCCAGCATCACCAGGCTAAAGAGCAGAAGAACCGTCGTCAGGTACAGGGCGTTCGTGGGCACGCCGTTCTTCGAGAGCTTCTTCAGGAAGGAGGGCGCATTCCCATCCTCCGCCAGCCCATACACCATGCGCGAGGTCGAAAAAATACCTGAGTTCGCCGAAGATGTTGCCGAGGTCAGCACTACAAAGTTAATGAGTGAGGCGGCAATTGACACACCCGCCAGTGAGAACATCCCCACGAAAGGGCTCATGTTAAGGTCGAGTTTATCCCAGGGAGTCACCGCAAGAATCGCCGACAGCGGCAGCACATAGAACAGCACCATGCGCAGCGGCACGGCGTTAATTGCGCGC
>ERZ772942.1213-NODE-1213-length-10824-cov-2.670350_pt1 | contig 10824 bp, 7 predicted proteins | sample MGYA00511135_ERZ772942 | MGnify/ENA primary metagenome ERZ772942 (study PRJEB29015, sample SAMEA2738099) | human oral metagenome | biome: human oral; feature: human-associated habitat; material: saliva | place: China | collected 2265 ... | reverse complement strand
TCTGCGCGAGAGTTTTCCGGCAGGCGCGAAGCCAAGGGGTTGCGGAACGTCTCCTGAGTCTCTTCAGGGCGGTTCAAGTAGCCGGCGGCAGTGTTATCACCATGCGTCCAAATCTCGCCGATGGTGCCATCGGGCAGTTCGGCACGCGTTTCGGGATCCACGATCACCATCTGCTGCGGGCGCACAACCGAACCATTGGACATGAGAGGCACGGCCTTCTCATGGGACTCGTCGACAATCACGGCTCGACCGTTGCTCAGTTCCTCACGATCCACCATGACAATGCGGGCATTTTTCTCGCCCTGAGGAGTAGCCACCAGCAGGGTGGCCTCGGCCAAGCCATACGAGGGACGAATCACATTACCGGGCAGACCAAAGGGTGCAAAAGCATCGTGGAACTGCTTGATGGCCCGAGCCGTGACCGGCTCCGATCCGACAATCACGCCGTCAAGTGTGGACAGGTCCACCTGATCTTCCTCGCTAGGCAGTCCGTAACGTACGGCCAGTTCCAGGGCAAAGTTCGGGACCACAGCGTAAACGTTGTTGCGCTCATCGCGCTTGCTCAGCTGGCGAACCCACCGCACCGGCTGCTGGATGAAATCGCGGGGCGTCATCATTTCCATCTCAAGACCAAGGATGGTCACAAACGCGGCCAGGATGATACCCATGTCGTGGTGCAGCGGCAGCCAGGTGACCAGGCGCAATGGAGTCTTCAGCTTAGCGGCCGTGAAGATCTGCAGTACGTTCGTCATGATGCTGCGGTTACTCAGCACCACACCGGCAGGGGTGCGGGTAGAACCGGAGGTGTACTGCAAGAACGCCATCATGTCCAGAGGGGCAGTCTGGGACTGCGCCAGAAGCGCCTGACCAGCCTCGGTCATGAGGGGGTTGACGTAGCTTTCGGCAAGACTGTCCGGCAGGGAATCAACCGACAGGATACGGGGGCGCTCCGCTGCGGGAACGTCGGCAAACTGGCGTCGGACCGCAGCTGCGGAGGTGGAGTTGGTGAGGACGATCGACGGTTTGCAGTCCGCCAGCACAGCGGTCAGGTGATCGGCGTGCCCAGGCTCGGTGGGGTCGTAGAGCGGCACAGGAATCAGGCCGGCATACAGTGCACCGATGAAGCTGAAGATGTACTCAGGGCTGTTGCCTGCCAGAATGGCCACGCGGTCACCGATGGTGCCAACTTGCTGCAAGCGCGCCGCTACGGACTTGATGCGGGTGTTGATCTCAGCACGAGTGAAGTCGATGGGGGTTCCCTCACGCGACTCGGAGAAGTCCCAGAAGCGCAGGCACGGGCGGTTGACGGTCCCCGCCGCTGCTTCCGCTTGGTACAGGGTCTCGCAGAGGCCGGCCAGTGTCAGCCGGGGGTCAAGGTTGATCTGTCCTTTGTCATCAAAAAACTGGCCGATGGCCGCTTGCAGATCCATAGTTCTCCTTAGTCGGTAGCTAGATCTCTTAAAGAAAGTTAAAAGACATCCTAGCGGTATTATGAGCTACGGTTACGACATCGTAAGTAAGACCCGTTTCATTACTTTCCCCGCACAACACTGACGCGCGGGTACTCCACCGCACCCGCGCCCCGTGTTATTGCTGGTTAATCAGACCATTTGCCCAGTTGATCAGCCACTCAGTAGTTGTGCTTCCCGGGAAGACATTCGGATTCGTTGCGTACTGCGAGTGCACCCCCGTTGCAGCCACCAGAGCCTGCGCACGCTCGAACGCGGCACCGACACCCAGCGGTGCGTCGCAAATGTGATCATCCGCCGCACAAATCTCAAAGGTGCGATCATTCAGCGAACCGAAGCCGCCTGGCCGGGGTCCACGCATCGTCGCACCCGGCACGATCGGTTGGACCAGAGCATTCACCGCTGCCAGGGACACTTCCGCGCCCACGCCAGCGACCGGATTACCTGCCTGCTGGCCCACGCCCGGTTCTCGACGTCCGTCCGCAACCAGCGCCACGCCGCGCACACGGTCGGCAGGGATGGGTCCAGTGCCTTGGCCGATAGCGTTAGCAATGTCGCCCATAATCACGGCCCCCTGGGAGAAGCCGACGAGAATGAAGTCTGTGAGCGGACATTCGTTGTGGGTCTTTGTCATCTCCTCCTGCGCGCGAGTGGTGCCCTCCGTGCGGGATTCGTCATAGGTTATCTCTTGCTGGGAGTTAATGTTCTTGAACTGCGCCACGTACGGCAAGGTCCACACCCGAACGTCATCGGCTGGATGCGTTTCCTGGAGCGGACGAGTCACGCTCAGCATATAGGACATCGGGTTGAAGGTGGGGTTGTACGGGTCATCTGTTGAGGCGGATTCCCACGTACCCGGCGCAGCAACAACCTCCACGTTTGGACACCAGTCCGGCTGCTGAGCCTGGGTTGTCGGCCCGTCAGTCGGTGGAGGCGTGGGTGGGTTGTCCTGGGAGCCAATCCATTGGAGTATCCCGCCAACGATGATGCCCAGGACAACAACGACCGCAAGAACTGTCAAGCCTTTTCTCATAGGTTCTAGCAGTATGCGGATTTCGCAGCGCGCGCAAGTACAGCCGCGACTTCTTCAGGTTTTTGTTGGGTGCGGCCTTGTTCCACAAGTTGCCCTGCAACGGCCAGCGTCATGACGTCAATATTTTTGGTGTCCTGACTTTGGCAAACGCCGGATGCAGTTCCGATAAGCGAGCCTTCGGCACCATCAACATTGATGGAGTTATCTTTCAACTCCTTAAGGTAATTCTGGTCACGTTCGGACAGTTGCTGCCCGCTTGAGGGCACCTCGGAGACTTCTCGGGCCTCCCGATCCTGGGGTGTCTGGGTCTTCGACTCACCGCTCGACTTTGTGCTGCTGGAGTCTCCACTGGACGAGGCGGAACTCTCCGTGGCACGCGCCGACTTACTCAGCGGTGCCACAGCGGAGGATTCGGAACTGCCACCATCCGAGGTTGCCCCACCGCAGGCTGCCAGCAGGACAGTAGAGACGACACACAGGCCGACGACGGCGCCGAGTTTAGCGCGAGCAAACATTGTTACTTCTTCTCCTCAACAATGCGGCCGTTGACTTCAGAGATGGTTCCATGCTGGAAGGTCATCTTCTCGCCACCAGATTGGATTTTCTCCTGGTCTGCGGTCGGCCAGCCGAAGGCACCGTTTTCCCAACCCTGCTTGCCCCACGCGTCGCGAATGTTGCCGTTCATGATGAAGTGTGCGCCGGTGCTTGGACTCCAGTAGATGGCACCATGCTGGAAGGTTTGGAGAGCGCCACCAGAAATAGCCTGCTCACCGCTAACGGGCGCACCGAGGCTGGATTCCACACCATTGATCGAGGCGTACTTCTTGGCAATTTCGCCATGAACAGCGTAGGCACCTTTGTCCTTGGTCCGGATGACGTAGCCACCCTGGAACTTCTGAATGTAGTTTCCGTTGTGCTCAACCGTGTCTTCCGTCGGGTAGCCCAAGCTACCGCCTTCCCAGCCCTGGGAGCCCCATGCGTCGAAAATGTCCTTCGGCAGAGCACGGGCACCGGTCTCCGCTGTCCAGTAAATGGAGCCGTTCTGGAAGTGAACGTAACGTCCCTTGCCATCCGGGGTGGCCTTCTCGCCGGACGTCGGGTGGCCAAGCCAGGAATCTGGGCCACCGAACTCGGAGTAGCGGGCACCGATCCGCCCAAAGAGCACGTGCGCACCGGTCTCAGGGGACCAGTAGGCGCGACCGCCACGGAAGTCCTGGGCCTTGCCGCCCTTGACGTCGTATTCGTTGTTCACGCAGGCGCCGAAAGCGTTGGACTTGGTTACCTCGGCGATAGCACCCTGGGTGGCGCAGTCGGCACCACGATCCGCCTGAGCAAGCTTGAGGGAATCTGCAATGTAGGGCCATGCCTGAGTCATCTCGAACTGCCAGTACGGCCAGTTGTGCACGCCAGACGGACGGAATACGGCCGTCACATCAACGTTGGACTTCTTCGCGCGATCCACAAAGGTCTGCGTGGTCATGCGGGACAAGATTTCTAGGCCAACGCCCGCCGGGTTTGCGGGGCCGTTGGCCACGGAGCCAGGCTGACCGAAATCGTCGGCACCGGAGCCGGAGGATACGTATACGGCCTTGCCCTTCAGGGCGTCGATACCCAGCTTCGGGTCGTGGTCAATCCAGTCCTGGGAGCCGGGTTGACCCCACATGGCTTCCGAGTTGTAGCCGCCGGCATCGCTCTGAGCGGCGCTGATCGCCTGGGCCATACCCATAGAGGTGGTGTCCAGGTACCCGGAGAACGAACCCACGAACTTGAACATGTCGGGGTTGCGCTCCGCGAGGTTGATGGCGGCGGTGCCGCCCATGGACAAACCGAAGACGGCGCGCTCGCCGTTGGAGCGGTAACCGTTTTGCAGAACCGCAGGAAGTTCCTTGGTCATGAAGGTTTCCCACTTGTAGTGCTTACCATTGTCTGGCTTCTGCCAGTCCGAGTAGAAGGAGGATTCGCCACCCACCGGCAGGATCACGTTGACGTTCTTGTCAGCGTAGAACTGCTCAATGTTGGTGTTGATGGTCCAGCCGCTTTCCGTATCCAGCGCGCGCAGGCCGTCCAGGGCCCACACTTCCGGGTATTTTGCGCTGGGGTTGGAGTGCCAGTCACGGGCCAGCAAGACCTGTACCTGAATGAGTTCCTTCGGCATGGCGGCGGAACGAATGAACAGGGCAATACGGCGCTCAGTGATCCACTCAACGCGCTCGACGCTCACACCGGATGGCAGCCCTTGGATAGAGGGGTGCTCGTCGGTGCGGATGGGGGTGCGCTGCGGCACACCATCGGTTTCGAGGTAGTCGGTCACGTCGGAACTACCAAACAGGGAATTCTGTGCCTGGTTAGTCACGTCAACTGCAGTAGCCGGAGCGGCAGCGAACAGCCCGGACCCAAGAGCAAGGGCGGTGGGCACGGCAGCGAATGCCGTGAATGCCCGCCGAAGGGAACGTCGGCGCCGTGGAGTACTGGAGACTGCGGTATCACGCATGTGGTTTAGTCCTTTGTGTCTGTGTGCTCCGCCCTATCGAGCCAGCACATTGCAGGTGAAACTAGCGTGCAGGTACGACAGGAAAGAGGCATACGATGGTTCCAAGCCCTGGCCATTGATGTTCTGGAGGTTCCCCTCCTCCAGAACATCCCAGTGCTTGGTCAACGATGGATTCAGTTATCAGATTATATATCGCCAAGAAGGGGCCGTTTCGTTACACCAGTGTTACGTCAGCGTTACATCGCTAACGCGCATACACCGATGCACCGTCCGACCCTGCAGGTTGGTTTCAAGTTTAAGTTCAACTTGAGACTTTTTCTAGCGCAACACGCCCAAAGCAACACGAAAAATAAACATAAACGCCCAACCTGAACACCACTCCCCTACCCATGTTGCGCGGATGGGAGGGTTGTGACGCCAGGTTGGGCGACGTCGCTAAGAAAATGTGTTTTTAGCGAGCGTTCATGTGATCAAGGACGCGGTCCTTAGTGCGGTTCAGCTGGTAAGTCCACTGATCCCAGTTGTGAACGCCCAGCGGCGGGTAGTCTGCAGTCACGTTCAGACCGGTGGCGCGAGCTTTAGCTTCCCAGCTGACGGTGGACATCCTGGACAGACCTTCCAGACCGGAGCCGTAGATACGCTGATCCAGCGGGTAACGCAGATCGCTCGGTGCCCACACGCCACTAGCTGCGGAGACATAAACGTCAGCATTCTTCAGGCCGCCCATGTTCAAGTACGGATCGTCCTGGTAACGGCGGGGGTTCAGGATAGAGGTGTACATGTTGTTCAGGTTGAAGCCACCAACATCAAGCAGAGCGAGACGCAGCATGGTCTGCATACCGAAAGCAGTGGTGTGCAGGTAACCGGAGTAGGACATTGCCTGGCGGAACTGGTCCGGGTGCTGTGCAGCAAGGCTCAGAGCGGCGGTGCCACCCATAGAGAGGCCACCAATGGAGTTGTTGTTCGGTGCGATACCGAAGTTCTGCTGCAGGTAGCCGGGAAGTTCAGAGGTGAGGAAGGTTTCCCACTTGTACACCACGTCGTTGCCACTGCCGGTGGACAGGAAGTGTGCCGGGTAGTCCCAGTCGGCATAGAAGGAACCTGCGCCGCCAATGGGCATGACAAGGTTGATGTTGCTGTCCGCATAGACCTGCGGAGCGTTGGTGGATGCAGTCCAACCAGTGAAGGTTTCACCGGCGCGCATGCCGTCGAGGAGGTACAGACCTGCGTTACCTCCACGGGCTGCGGGCTGCACCAGCACCGGGATGTTGCGGTTCATGGACGGGGACCAAACGTCACAGCGCTGGACCCAGAACCCCACAGCGTCCCATTCACAGGCGCCGGTGTTATCTGCGCGCAGAACGTCGCGGTTGGCTGCGTGCGCGGGGGAAGCTGCGACGACACTCAAGCCAAAAGCAGCTGCAAGTGCAACAGCTATGGTCGTCGCTTTGGCTCCTACGGTGCGAAGTCGAGAGGCGATCGTCATTTTTCTCCTCGATACCTTGTTCTTCTTAGCGTTCTTAAATGCTGCCCAAGCTGGCGTCTTGGATGTTGGGCGCCAGCCTGTATGGCCTCATGCTTCTTGACTATCTTAGTATCTTTCTACTTTATTCAAACGTTATAAAGCAGAATGAGAGACCTTTAATTATTTTCTTATACTAAAACATACCCTGGCCAGCATTTTCACAAAAATATGAGTTAGGACACAACAGGGGCAATATAGACCGCTGCGGCGATGCATCCAACCCATGCGATCGCAAGTATTTGAAGGGTGCGATCACTGAGTGCCAACTCGTCTGGAGCACCACCGTCACCACGGTCAACATCAGCCGCATAACGCAAGATAGCGACGGTAAATGGCACCATTGAAACTTGGTACCAAACGGCGCCATGATGCTGCACCATGTTGGCCATTTCGAAGCCCCAGAGTGCGTAAGACATAACCACGGCAGTAGCTGAAAGTGTCCATACGAAACGTAAGTATGTTGGTGTGTACCCTTCTAAGGCTTTACGAATCTTTGCACCGGATTTCTCAGCAAGCAAAATCTCAGCGTAGCGCTTACCCGATGCCATAAACAGGGAGCCGAATGCCGCGACCAAGAGGAACCACTGGGACAGCGTGATGCCTGCGGCAACACCGCCAGCCATAGCGCGCAGCATGAACCCCGAGGACACCAACGCAATGTCAATCACTGGCAGATGCTTCCACCCGAAGCAGTAGCCCAGCTGCAACACAATGTAGATTGCCATCACAATGGCAAGGTTGCGGCCGCTGGATGCCAGCAGCGATACCCCCACCGATCCCGCAATGAGCAGCACCGCCATGCCGTAGGCCAACCCCACAGGAAGCACGCCTGCGGCGATGGGCCGGAACTGTTTCGTTGGGTGCGCGCGGTCTGCTTCCACGTCTTTCGCGTCGTTGACCAGGTAAATTGCCGAGGCCGCCATACAGAACACCGCGAAGGCAATCGCTACGTCGATGATTGTTCTGCGGTTCAGCAGCACATCCGACCCCGCCGCCATGGGGGCGGCCAGCACCAGCACGTTTTTCACCCATTGGCGTGGGCGCAACGCTTTGATCATGCCGTCTGCCAGGTTTTTCGGCGGTTTGTGTTTAGTGGAGGGTATAGCAAGTCCGCCTGTGTGCGGTTCGGAGCCGAGGATGCCCGCCTGCTCCTTGGTCATTTACGTTTCCCTTCTTATCCTCGAAATAGTCTCAGCGGTCACTGCCCCGACCAGCGCACCAGCGGCAACATCGGTGGGGTAATGGACTCCCAGCACCATACGCGACAGCATCATGATCGGCACGCCAAGTAGCGGAAGTGGTGACCGAGTTAACTTCGCCAAACTTACCAGCGCCGCCGTGGTAGAGGTGGCATGGGAGGAGGGGAAGCTCAGCCTTGACGGCGTACCCACCCCCACCGCAATCCGGTCGTCATGCGGGCGGGGCCTGCGCACCACGCGCTTGATCACCACGGATGCCGCGTGGCTCAGCAGTGACGCGGCAATCAGCTTTACCCACTTGCGGATCCGCCGCTGTACCGCCGTCGCTTATCGACGAGCGCGCCTACCGCACCCACACTGATCCAGCCCAGGGAGTGTTCGCCGAAGTGGCTGAGCAAGCGGGCAGTGGCTTGGACCCCCGGGGCGTCGAAAAGCGAATCCTGGATGCGTACCAGCATCTCAGTTTCGTTGAATGGGTCGCCTTTAACCATTAATCGAATACCTTCTTCCAAGCCTCAAGGCTGGTGAGCCTACTGTGGGCTGCACGGTACTGCGCGCGGAGGTCGTCGAACCGCGCGGCAACTTCCTTCTGCAGTGCGCGAGACTCGTCCAGCAGTGCCTTTGCCTTGTCACGGTCACGCTTACGGTACACCACCCCACGCCCATCAGCGGTGGTAACGGTGGCGCCGTCCACGCGAGACAGTGAGAACCAGCGCGCCTCAATGGGTGCCCAGTTCGCCTGGGGGACATCGTGATGCGAGATGTCTGCGGGGCGGAGGGAATGCAGCACACCTTTGGCCAACCAGATGGACTTTTTCAAGGGAGCCAATCGTCCACCAATGTCCTTCGTGGGCACTCCCGGCGCGCCGGAGGGTTTCGGCAGATCGGCCGCCGTGGGCAGAACCACCGCATCCGGGTAGGTTGCGCGAATGGCGGCGATGCGCGGGAGGGAGGTTTCCAGGATGTCGAAAAGCTGGCTGGGGCCTGCGAGGAAGTCCTTCATGGCCTCGTTTTGGATGGCCACCGTGGAGTATTCCAGGCACATGAGGTGTTTGAGGGTGGCCTTCTGCATGGACCGCACAATGCCCTCTGCCCCGCCTTCATGATTCAAGGCGGCCACGATCAGGCGGTTGCGAAGGTGGAAGTATGCCTGCCAGTCGATGGCATCGTCTTTGTCGGACCAGGCCATGTGCCAAATGGCAATGCCCGGCCAGGTGGCGGTGGGGAACCCGGCTTTGCCTGCACGCAGGCCGTATTCCGCGTCGTCCCACTTGATGAACAGCGGCAGGGGTTGCCCAATACGTTCTGCCACCACACGGGGGATCATGCACATCCACCAGCCGTTGTAGTCCACATCAATGCGACGGTGCAGGTCTACGGAGTTCGGGGTGCCTGGCTTGTCGCCGAACTTGCCGCGGTCACTGAGGGGGTGCTTGGAAAAATCGTGGTCGTAGTGCACGTGGGGGGCGGAGGTCCACATGAAAATGCTGCGGTCAATCACTTCGCCCATGGAGTGCAGGTGGCTGCGTTCCTGCAGGTTCAGCATCTGCCCACCCACCAGGATTGGGGTGCGCGCGTAGCGGGCTACCTGGAGGGCACGGAGCACGGCATCGGGTTCGATGGCGATGTCATCGTCCATGTACAGGATGTAGGGGGATTGCTTTGCGGCTGCCTCTCTGGTGCCGTCGGGGCCACCCATGGCCTCATACATGATGCGGGAGTATCCGCCGGAACCGCCGAGGTTACCCTGCTGGTACACGAACAGCCGACCTTTGAAATGCTCCGCAGCATCGGCGAAGCCTGGTTCGTCAGCGGGGTGTTTGGTGCCCTGGTCAGGCATGATGATGGTGTCGATCACGGCGTCGACAAGCGGGTCGCTGCGCAGTGCGTCCAGTGCCGCCACTGCATCGGTCGGCCGGTTGAACGTTGGGATGCCCACGGTGACGCGCGGCTCGAACGGGCCAACCTCGCTGCCGTCCGGCATGATTTGCGGTGCGGGGGCCTGGGGCGCGAACCAGCCTGCGCTGGCGATGGTCACATCTGTTTCGGCGGTGATGTCGAACCACAGCCAGCCGCCGTCCTCAAACGGGGCAAGCGACAGCTCAAACTCAATCACACCGTCGCTGACCATGCCGCCGTCGACGCTGATGCGGGCACCGTCAATCTTGGAACGATACACCTCGACTCGAGCCTCCCCCAGGGCCTCCACCTGCAGCACCACTGTGTCCAGCTGAGACCAGCGGCGCCAGTAACTCGCGGGGAAGGCGTTGAAGTAGGTCTGGAAGCTCACCTCGCTGCCAGCGGGAATGGTTACCGATGTCCGGTCGTCCCACGTGGCACGGGTCTTATTCGTTTCCACTTCCAGCAGATACAGGGAACGCACATCATGAGGTTCCCCGCGTCGTGGCAGCAGCACACGCTGCAACTGCTCCACAGCCTTGGTGTGCGGGGAACTCCCGCCAGAAGCCCCTTTTGTTGAGGATCCTCACCATTCCTGTGCCTTCGTCATAGAGCTAAGCCTTTCCTGTGGTTATCTGCTGTGGTTATTTCTTATGCCCGCACCGTCATGATCATGAGTCGCACACCCACTGTCCGCCGAAGCTATCTGCTGGGGCTGTACGCCGGGTGCGGAAAAGGTGCGAAGCACTCATTCATATAAACAGTAGTAGGTTTCACTGCCTTACCGCTGTTTGGCACGCTCGCGCACCACGGTTTTATCCGCTCAACTACCCCATTACCCATGCGCTGACTCGTGTAGCGGGTTCGCATTCGTTAACGTTTAACGAGTGAACTATGTCGCAGGTACCACCATTAGTCGCTTATCGACGTCCCGGTTGCACAGGTTTCATACTGTGGTGCATGTAGTTGCAGCGATGGTGGCTGTGGTTAGTGCAGTACTTTTACCTGCCGCAGCGAATGCGGCAGTGATCGCACCAGCCAATCCTTACATCACCACTTTCCCGCCCATCAACGGAAAAACAATCACCATTGCTGATGGGCCGCAACTGCTACCCCCAAACGACGAAAATATGCTCCGCGACGTGACCGCCCAGGCAGCGCTACCACCAGTGGTCACGCATGTTGACTTCATTACGTTGAGCTTCCCC
>ERZ772942.1211-NODE-1211-length-10829-cov-2.387507_pt1 | contig 10829 bp, 9 predicted proteins | sample MGYA00511135_ERZ772942 | MGnify/ENA primary metagenome ERZ772942 (study PRJEB29015, sample SAMEA2738099) | human oral metagenome | biome: human oral; feature: human-associated habitat; material: saliva | place: China | collected 2265 ... | reverse complement strand
GGTATGGGAGAATCTTCTGTGCAATGTTTGCAACGCTTTTTATGCTGTTTTTTTGTCTCTGTTGACGACTCCATCTCAAACATATCATACAAGTTAGATTTTTTGTTAGTATATTTCGTTAACTCAATGACCGCATCCTCTTCATCGTCTTTAGGGTCGTCATCCTCCCCATCGTCATCATAGTCATACTCATTAATACGCTTCGTTTCGCTGGTATTACTGAACAAATTCATAAAAGAACTCGATGTTGCTTTCGGTTCAACCCTCTCTGCAGACATTTCCCCTTGCCAACGCTCAGCCATCACAAAATCTACGCCTAATGCCACACCTACATCATAGCCTTCCACACCTTCTACTGTTGGTGTCTCTTCTAAGGAAGATATCATATCATACAGATAGTGCTCTGTTACCATACTTTGGAGCCCACGTAATTCTTCCCATTGTTTTCCCAATAGGGCCAAGATATGAGCAAAGTTTTCTAAGTCTTCTACCACTTCCATAGCCATTTCAGGGGACTCCATATGGTGCGCCTCTAAATTCGCCACATATTGCTGTTGCACTTCCTTGCAATGACTATACGCTGTCTGCAAGCCTTGTAACAACTTTTCAATCTGTTCTTGGTCCAATATATATTGTTGCATACTATCCTCCTAGGACGATGTCGTGTCATCCTTCAATTTTCGTTTCCACATAGCTCCTGTGGTAACAATATCTTCTCCAAATCGTTCTTCCAAAGTATCTAGTACTTGTGCTAACCGATCTGGCTCGGTTTCTTCACTCTGAAAGAGCGACTCTTGCTCCACCTCTTGGTGAAAACCACTGACCGTAATCCCCAATAACCGGAATGGCCCCTGTACATTAAGTTTATTATATAATACACAGGCCGTCTCATACAATACATCTTCTCTATCCGTCTGATAGGATAATCGTTTTTGTCTTGTTTTAGTGGTAAAGTCTGGCAATCGTACTTTGATGGCTATCGTATGTCCTTTAAGTCCTTTCTGGCGCAAACGCTTAGCTACATGATGCGCAAAATATCGCCATTCATTGTCGATTTCCTCTGGGTCCATTAAGTCCCTTTCATAGGTCAGTTCATTACCTACGGATTGCAACTCACGATTCCACTCAATAGGCCGATCATCAATGCCTTTAGACAACAAATACACACGTTCACTTTGATGACCGCAATAGGGTTCTAACTCATGATACGAATCTAACTGTTCAATATCTTGAATCCGATGAAAGCCGCCTCGCTGTAATGCTTGTTCCATATGAGCCCCTACGCCCCACAACCTGCGTACCGGTAAATGTTTAATATGAGCGCTTTCTTGCCCATGAGGAATAATATATAAACCATCTGGCTTTCGTAAATCCGACGCTAGTTTTGCTAAAAACTTATTCGGTCCAATTCCAACAGATGCGACCAAACCCGTTAAGTCCTTAATTTGTTCTTTCACAGCACGGCCCACCGCCATAGGAGACTCATAGAGTTTTCCTAATCCTGAAATATCTAAAAAAGCCTCATCCAAAGAAATGGGCTCTAAATAGGGACTAAACCGATGCAACACATCATGAATTTGATCAGAAATTTCGTGATATCGTTCCATTCGTGGCAATAGATAGATACCATCTGGACATAATTTTCTAGCCTTCCCAATAGGCATAGCAGAACGTACCCCAAATTTCCGTGCTTCATAACTACACGTAGCCACCACACCACGTGAAGAAAGGCCACCCACGATAACTGGGTGACCTTGTAGTTCTGGACGATCATGTTGTTCTACAGATGCAAAGAAAGCATCCATATCTACATGCATAATCCAACGTTTCATATTATTCTGCCACCGCTTGTGGAGCATCCTCAATACGGCAGTATTTGATTTGTGCACAAATGCACTCATCTTTTGTTTTATATAATTCAGGCAAGAATTTAACAAATTCATCAAAAGCTTCTTCATTAATGGAATAGCGTGTCCACAAACCGCTACGCACAGAATTCACAATACCTGCATCAATTAAAATTTTCATGTGATAACTAAGAGTAGATTGAGATAACTCAAAACTAGCCAAAATATCACACGCACATAATTCATTACAAGACAACATGTCTACAATGTGCAATCTTGTTTCATCGCTAAGGGCTTTAAAAATCCCTGCCAATCGTTCGTATGTAACTTCTAACATTCTCATTCTCCTATATGCATTCTATTTGTAACCTTACCTCCTTATTATATACAAATTTCTAAACTAAATCTAATAATTTAAATGAATAAAGGATACTTTTTAGTAATACAACTATATAATTTGGGAAAGATAAAAACGACAAAGCATTGCTTTGTCGTTTTTATGGGAAGTAAAGGATCTAAGATGTGTTCTTAGGAAAGTTTACAAATATAGTCAACACACTCAATTAGTACATCATGTGTTGTTGAAGATTCGAGAGAGGGAGAGGAGCCTTCAACCACAAAACTACTAAAGGAGCTGTTTATTTACTTTAGATTTTGCCAACTAAGCCAAGATCTGCTGGGTTCAACGTTTTTTCACCAGGAGTCCATTTTGCTGGGCACACTTCACCATGTTTTGCAACAAATTGGCAAGCTTGTACTTTACGCACTAACTCAGCAGCGGAACGACCTACACCCATGTCACAGATTTCTGCGGCACGAACGATACCTTCTGGGTCTACCACGAAAGAACCGCGATACGCTTGGCCAGACTCTTCAGAGAATGTCTCGAAGAAGTCAGCTAATTCATGTTTAATATCGGATACCATAGTGTATTCGATTTTATTGATTGTAGGAGATGCATCGGACCATGCTTTGTGAACGAACGCAGAGTCAACAGATACGGAGAATACTTCTACGCCCAAATTTTTCAATTCTGCGTATTGATCTTGTAAGTCTGCCAATTCTGTTGGGCATACAAATGTGAAGTCTGCTGGATAGAATACAAACACGCTCCATTTACCTTCGATAGTTTTATTGCTTACTTTAATAATTTCTGGTTTACGGAATGCATCTAATTCAAAAGCTGGTAGTTGTTTACCGATGATTGCCATGCTAAATCTCCTTTATTATTACAACCTATACATAGCACATACTGAGTATGTGACTATGAAATCAATCTATGTATCTATCATACACTATACTTTTAGAAAAATCAATATAGAATTGTTCTCATTCTCTATACCAATAATGCATAGATTACTTTTCTAACATGGTTTCTAGGATGACAACATCGGTTTGCTTCATCCCTTCACGGGCAATGGTTGCTACCGTTTGCACTGTATGGTCAATGTCTTCTTTTACAATACCTTGGCCTGCTTTAAAGCTATTATCTGTCTTTGCTTGTGTATAGGCTAATAAGGAATTACCAAGGGACATACCAATTTTCATAGCACAAGATGCTTTTGCTCCATCGCAAACCACGCCGGATGTGCCGGCTAATGCATTTGATAATGTTTCCCAAACTACTTCCTTGGATTCATTAAGCAAGAATGCTACACCAGCGGCTGTAGCAGAAGCAGCACTCACTACACCGCAATAAGCACTCAAACGACCAATGTACTGTTTAATGTATAGGGCTAATACATTGGCTAAGGCTAAAGAGCGTAACGTATGGTCGCGATCGATACCGTATTCTTTAGCATACATCATAATAGGTACAGATAGTGTAATCCCTTGGTTACCACTACCGCAGTTAATCATTACCGGCATAGAGCAACCATCCATGCGTGCATCAGAGCCAGCAGCTGCATAGGCACGAGCTTTATCCGCAATGGAAGAAGAATTAGAAATAATCAATTTACCAATATTGGAACCATAATTGTTTTTCATACCTTCTACGGCAATAGCCATATTCCAATCTAATTGTGGTCCTAAAATATCTTCCAACTCTTTCGCATCTACAGTACTAGCAAACTCATAGCAAGAGTCAAAGCACAATTCCATAGAATGTTTAGCCACTTCTTCTGCAGATAAGGCAATCAACACTTCTCCGTCTTTTTCTGCGTAAGAAATAGTGGTATGTGTATTTTGAACAATGACCTTAGACGTATGTTCACCAGCCACAGCAGTGACTTCGATAAATAAGTTTTCTACCCCTTCTGCTAGCTCAATATCACAGTAATCCGCTTCAAATAAACGGTCTGCTTCTACCACTTGTTCATGAGTAAGGTCTTCTAATACTTCTAATTCTTTCGCCGCTGTCCCTACTAAGGTGCCTAAAATAAGACTATAATAAATGCCCGTACGACCTTCTGAATTAGGAATGGTTACACTTTTTGCATTCTTAATAATATTGCCACTTAACCGACCATGAATGTGATCTGGTCGAACACCTAATAGTTCTGCCGCTTTCGCCGCTGCAAATGCCAAGGCGATTGGCTCCGTACAACCAAAGGCCGGTTTTACCTCACGTTTTAATAATTCTATGTACTCTGTCATACAAACCTCCTACGTATCTATGTAAAACAACGATACATTCCACCTCTACTTGAAATGCATCATATCTGTATATGTCATATAGTTTCATACACTACTTGTATATTGTATCATACCACATCCACAAGCTATACAAGTATATAAATCAGTTATAGGTGCCATAATTTCTTATGTATGCAATACGCCTCTAACGCCTCTATATCAACGTCTACACCCAATCCAGCACCATTAGGCACCTCTACAAACTGTGAAAGTCTCTCTGTACTGCAGTTTTTTATTGTACTAATAATAGGCGGTCGAGTCAAATCTCGCTCAAAATAGCGCAACGAATCCGACAAATCTCCCGGCATATAGCTATCTCCTAGAGCCGCTAATTGTACATGCATCCATTTGGAAATACTGGATTCTACCATGGATCCAATCCAGTACTGGATGCCATGATCACGACAATACTGAATGACCTTAGCCGTTTCTCGAAGACCACCTAAACGACCCACTTTTACATTAAGTACATCCAACAAGCCATGCGTATGGGCATAGACCAAATCATCATACCCCAAAATCGATTCATCTAAACATATAGGAGTCGTAATATCCCATTCATGAGTTGACTTATATTGATGGTACATTTTTAAGCTTTGTATCTGAAAGGGCTCTTCTATACAGGCCAAATGAAACCCCTGAAAGGCCCTCACCTTATCCACATCTTCATAGGTGTAACTTTGATTCGCATCCACCGCTAACATAAGGTCTGGATAGGCTGAACGCACTCGCTGTACTCGTTCATAACCATCCTTGGGGGATACTTTCAGTTTAATACGCTGACACCCTTGTGATACATAACCAGATACAGCATCTACCAAGGTATCCAAAGGGACGTCCCCAATGACAATGCCCGTAGATACGGTCGACAGTAAGGATTGCTGTAGCACATATTTCCACTGTATTGACCCCTAAGTGATGGCATTGTAGATGGAGCAAGGCATTTTCCACAGATGCCACAGTCATAGGCATTCCTTCCATCAGCCATTGTTGTGGCAATGTGGTTGTTGTTTCTTGCCCCAACAGGTTTGGTAAATACCTCGTACATAAGGTATCCCAACAAGATGCCACCGTTTCTTTTGTATAAAAAGGGTCTACGAAGGCCACGCATTCCCCGTATCCTACATAGCCCGCTTCATCTTCCAAACGAACAATGAGAGTATCCCTGACACCGACTTCGCCCTTTGCTGTTTTGAAAGTAAACTTCATCGGTAATTGCACATGGTACAGGGTAATGTTTGTAATCATAGAATACCTCTTATTTCTATTACTGCAACTAGAATTATATACGTCTAGTTAACCTTTTAAGATAACCTAGCTAACTTCATACTATAGCTCCTCTATGACTGTATTACATAGATTCATCACTATATTATTTAGTAGATACGATGTCGATTACTGTATTACATAGTGAATACACTCCTAGCCACTATCTTCTTCCATATCCGCGCATCCTAAGAGTATAAATAACCCACACATTCACTAATACTTCCGATTATAGGAAAAATTGTTTTAAAATTTGCCGATACACCTCTGGTGCTTCCACATGCACATTATGACCCACCTGCGATACGATACGATGAGCATCACCAAAATACCTAGCACCAATAGCTGTATATTTCGTATCTAATTCTCCGCTAATATAACAAACAGGCATGGTCAATTCCGACAAACGATGACCTACATAAGGCATCGTCCCCTGTCCGCTTCCTTCCAATGTGAAAGCCAATGCATAGGGGCTATTGAGCAACCGCCGTCCTCGTATCTGCTGTTGTACCTTTGCAGGTAAACCTTGTTGTGTCTTGAAAATCTCTAGTTTCGCCCAAATCTCGCTAAACCAAGTGATATCATGTACCCGAATCCGTTCAGCCAGCCCTTGATCGGCTACATAACGATCTTGTCGTGCCTCTTCATTTTCTATCCCAACAGAGCCACTTTCCAAGACTAGGTGCGTCACTTCCTCTGGATACTCCAATGCATAGAGTAAGGCTAACCTAGCCCCCATGGAATACCCCATGAGAGCATATCTTTCACCGGCTACGGCATAGATAACCCTATGCAAATCGCTCAGCATCTGTGATAGTGTATACGGTCCTATGTCCATAGGGCGAGCCGACCTACCATGACCCATACTATCAATACGTATGAGTCGATACCCACTGACCTCAATGCCATCCCAAGTGGAGCCGGATTCGGAAAATCCATGGAAACAGATTAGTGGCTTTCCTGTACCCACTTCAGTCACCCCATAGTGGTAGTCCCCTATATTGATTTGCATGCGTTGTATATCTAACATTCGTATATCTTGAATCATCGATCTCATATCATTGTACCCGATATACCTTGTGCAGTTCCCGACTACCTTCTTTAGAGGTAGGCACTTCTATGAGGTGTATCCCCTCTGCACCAATATACTGTTGCATCGCCTGCTCCAATTCTGCATTGGTGGTGACTTTCACATAGTCTAAGCCATACATGGTCGCTAACCCACTGTAATCAATGCCTTGCGGTGTATTGAATAGGTAATCAAAATCATCCGTCCCTTTTTGTGGCAAATATTGGAAAATCCCGCCTCCATCATTGTTATGCAAAATGATGGTCAAGTTCATCCCATGGGTCTTACCGATGGCTAACCCATTCAAATCGTGAAAGAAACTTAAATCTCCCGTCAGCATCACTGTTGGTTTTCCATTTGTGCTAATCCCTAAGGCTGTGGACACGGTCCCATCGATACCATTAGTACCACGATTGCCGTACACCATGGCTTGGGAGCGTCCAGTGGCCCAGAAATAGTCCATATCACGAATAGACATGCTGTTCGCCACTAGAAGTTGACCTTCATCGGGCATATATTGTTGTAACATGTGGATGGTCCGACCTTCAAATAGATGGGGTTCCTCCTGTACTTTGTCTAATTGTTCACGGCTATTGGATTCGATCTGTTGCCATACTCTGACATACTCTATATCCGATACGGTATAGCAACTACATACTGTGTTAGATTTCTCTAATCTATGTCGATGATTGATATCCGTAATGTCCTGTTCCAGTCCTAATTTATAAGCAACAATGCTTGACCTGGCACTTTGCGCATCACGCTTATCTAGCGAGCCCTGCTCTGTATCTCCGATTCTACTACCTAGACCCAGTATAGCAAATAAACCTCGATAGATTTCCGCTAAAAATGTATCTATATCCGCCATCACATGTATGGTAGTCGTCAAACTAGGATTCACTACCTCTGCATTAGGGCTGACCGTAATATAATCGATGTCCGTCATGGTTGCCATCCATTGTTGAATCCGCTTCGACACTGGAATTTGCCCCAACTGAATGACTACATCAGGTCGCAACTCTTCCCATCGTTCATGATGTGCCAAGAATGCATCGTAGGTACTGATCACGCCTTCGTATTGACGCAAATTAGACAAAGGGTCACCGATGACAACAGCACCAATCCGATCTGCAAACTCTACCACTGCTTTAGGGTTCGTCACAGTAGGGCCGCCCAAGATGAGCACTCTTTTTGCATCTAGCAATGATCCCAACGATGCTATCTCTTGATACTTCACGAGTCGGAATGATTTCGCACTGCGACCTTGTTTAAAATACTCCTCCTCACGATTGGGCACCAAGGGTTCAAACAAAGGCACATTGATGTGTACCGGTCCTAGTTTATGTTCATTCGCTTTCAAATAGGAACGGCGTGCCACTTGCCGAGGGTATGTGTAATAGTGACTTTCACTAGGCACAGACAATTCCTCATAATAGTTCACGGCGGTGCCAAAATATTTCTGTTGGTCAATGGTCTGCGGTGCCCCCACCTGTTGCAAGGTGTACGGACGGTCGGCAGACAAAATGATCATCGGCACACCGCTGTACTTTGCTTCCACCACGGCTGGACCATAATGGGTCAGCGCAGACCCCGATGTGCACACCAATACGGCAGGCTCGCCTTGCGCTTTGGCGATGCCTAGGGCCATAAACCCTGCGGACCGCTCATCAATATTCATATACGTGTGAAAGCCTCCATGGCTTTGAAAAAGCATGGCTAATGTAGTGGACCGTGAACCAGGGCTGAACACCGCATGGCGCACCCCTAATTGGTATAACTCATCCACCAAACTTGCTATATATTCATTCATATCGTATCTCCCATACCAACCTGTGGTATTACGTTATCGTTAATAGTGACTATCTACTAGTATTATACCATTGTTTAGGAGTTCTGAAACACAAAAAAGGAATGCTGATTGCTCAACATTCCTCTTTAATATCCTATATCTATTCAATTCATTTATGCAGATTCATCAACCTACCCTATGGCATGCCTGATTGGATCTATGCGTAGATGTGTCATCCTATAACGCATCCAATATGGTGCCCATTTTATTGATGGTTTCTTCGTACTCTTCATCGCTATTGGATTCACTCACAATACCGCATCCTGCATAGGCATAGAGTCTGTTACCCATGATAAGGGCAGAGCGAATGGCAACCACTAGAATGCCATCCCCCATGTCTTTCATAAACCCAAAGGGTGCCGCATACATGCCACGCTCATGGGCTTCATACTTCGCCAGTAAATCCATTGCCAGTTCTCGTGGCTCGCCCCCTAGGGCGGGTGTAGGATGTAATAATTGGCCCCATTCGATGAGCGATTTCGTGCTATCCTTAGCAGTGATAATGGTCCGCAAATGATATAACCGTGAAAGCTCCATAATGCCCGTTTCCCCTACGGTCACATCATTCGTCACTTGTCGCATCGTATGCACAATACGATCTCGCACAATATTGTGCTCCACCCGATTTTTATGGTCATTTAGGAATCGCTCTTTCGTCCACGCCTTAGGACCAAACTTCGGTGCCGTTCCTGCCAAGGCATAACTTAGAATTTCCTCCCCTCGATGGCGCACGAGAATTTCAGGAGATGCCCCCACAAAGGTACGGCCCTCTTTCTCATACCCAAAAATAAAACAATTCGGATTGTTCTCCACCAAGCGGTCCAATATGCTCACCACATCAAACTTTGTAGGGCTGGTAAACTCTACCTCACGAGAAGAAACCACCTTCGTCATGCGCCCTTCATGAATATCTGTCAAAATAGCATCCATCAAGGTATCCCAATCTTGTTTATCATCACTAGTTTCTGTGAAAATATGGTCTACGCGCTCAATCTTATGGCGCTGTATATCTACGCCCTCCCCTGCATGCAGGTAAAAGGACTCCCCATTTTCTACGATATAGTAATGGGTAAAAGCCACCATTTCATGGCCCATGTTGCTCCATTTTTTATCTTTTACAGTAGGGAAGAAGGTGCCCCCATAAAATACGTACGCATATTGTTCCCTGTCTATATCATCTTGTACCACCGCTAATCGTTTGGCGCCTACCACCACACGATCACTTTGACGATCCACCCAAAAGACCCGTTCTTCCCCCTCGAAATTTAGCCAAAACTCCAAAGGATTGTCTAATTGTAAAGGCTCCTTAATATATTTCATATGACTCCTTATCGTCCCTAATCCCTAAGTAGGGACACGTTATATAGATTCTATTACAATTATATCACACCTGTGAAACTCTAATACAATCCTAGTATGTCATGACGAGTATCATTATTCTAGCCTAGTCATTGAGAACTTAGATGCAAAATATATATGGACACTCAAAAAATATGCATTATTCCATACAAAAAATACATGTTAGGATACCCCAAAATAGAGTATACCTAACATGTATTCCTGTTATAATCTTAGTTTTCTATACACTAGGAGATACCCTAGTGATCTATTCTCTAAGTTATTTCTTATTTAGCTTGTAATTTTGCGTAGATATCGTACAACGCTGCTTTCACTTGTTCGTTTTCAGCTGTTAAACGATCTACTGCGCTTTGTAATTCAGCTACTTTAGAGGAGTTCATTTTTGCACCTTCGCCGCTGCCGAATCCAATTGTAACACCAGCATTAGCCATTGCGCCGTTACCATTACCGAAGCTTACGCCTGCATGGTACATTAAGTTTTCGCTAGCATAATGAGCTGCACCTAATGCTACAGCAGTTTTGCCCCGGTATGTACCAACACCTGCCATTACTTGAGTAGTTTGACCAGGGTTGTATTGTAGAGGTTTCAACGCTGCTAAGGCTGCTGCATTAGCACCTACCACTTTAACATCACGTTCTACGCTGCTAATGCGACGAGAGTTTTCTGCAATTTGTGCATCATGTTGTACAAGTGTTGCATGATCTTGTAATGCAATGTTAGAAGCTTTCAAGCTATAATTTGCAGCTTCTGCTAATGTACTGATATCTTGAGTATTTTTATTTACTTGTAAGCCCAATACAT
>ERZ772942.1207-NODE-1207-length-10841-cov-2.597163_pt1 | contig 10841 bp, 6 predicted proteins | sample MGYA00511135_ERZ772942 | MGnify/ENA primary metagenome ERZ772942 (study PRJEB29015, sample SAMEA2738099) | human oral metagenome | biome: human oral; feature: human-associated habitat; material: saliva | place: China | collected 2265 ... | reverse complement strand
TAACCAGGAAGAAATTGAAGCTCTGAACAGACCAATAACAAGTTCTGAAATTGAATCAGTAATAAAAAAACCTAACATGAAATGGAGATGATGGAATTAAAGAAAGAAATCACTGTTCTTGAGAATAAGCATAAGGAAGAATTAGCCAAAGCTAAGAATGTAGAACTTACTTTGAAATTTAAAGAGTTTGTAGAAGATGCAGTACATAAACGGGTAATGCGTGAATTAGATCATCGTGAGAAGATGGATAACAAAAACCATCAACTAAACGAACGGTTAATGGATGCATTAGATCGTAATGAAGAGAGAGAATACAAATTAGATGAAAGGATTAGCGATCGTCAGTACAAATTAAGAGAAAGAATACTAGACCAAAATGATCGTATTCAGGATCTTGAGCATAAACGCAACTTAAGACAAAATGATGTCTATAATTCCGAATTGACATTAAGGATGAAAATTGCGGAGTTAGAAAGTAAGTTGGGACATAAGCAATTAGAGAATGAACGACAAATCAGTAATAACTGGTTATCGGCGATATCTGGAATATCATCTATACTGGGTACAGTATTCAAGTTATTTGGTACGGCAACAGCTAGTCCGTCTGTTTCTAAATTAGGAACCGCTCTACAAATGTTATCTTCTATTAATCCTCAAACCATCAATCAAGTAAGAGGCATGGTTGGTTAGAAGTAAATAAATATTAGTAATATACTATTATATTGACCCCTCCAACCAAACTTAATAAAGGAACATTTGCATGAATCCCTTGTTAAATAAATTCATTAAAGACAATACGCCTGTCATCGATCCAAGGATCGGTGATGGTTTGTCTTATAGTGAGTCTAGTAAGATTCCCGCATTCATTGATCGGGTATTACGTATCAACTCAGCTTCATTCCCTAAAGGGTTAGTATATATTGGTCTTCGTAAAGCAACACCACTAGAAGGATATCGATATCAAACACGAGCATTAAACAATATTCGTCGTTACGATATTAATCGTAATGATATTCGAATGTACGTGTTCCATTTTGAATTTAATGGAACCCCTATGCAAAAATACATTTACTTACCATTCATTAGCCGACATGGATTCATGCACATGAATGGTGTGAAGTATGTTGTATCCCCTGTAGTTGCAGACGGGATCATGACAATTAAACCAAATAGTATTTTTGTAAAACTGATTAAGACAAAACTGTGGTTTGAGCGATTCGTTTCTCAAATCGTAGTAGATGGAGTAAGAGAATACGTACCAATTTACTTTTCTAAGATTCACCACAAAGAATCAGATAGTAACTCAGGTGGTCGAATGATCAAAATGAAGCCTACCTTGGTTCATTATCTTTGCTGTAAATACGGCATGACCAAGACATTAGAATTGTTTGGTTTTAGTAATGTCTTAATGGTAAATGTTGATGAGTTTAAACAAAATCCAGACAAATATCCAAAAGAAGATTGGGTAGTAGTAGAATCGACTGGTAAGAAACCAGCACGATCTTACGCTTATGGATTGTATACACCAATGCAGTATCTATTCTTGGTACCTCGTCAACAGTACGAAAACATTTCTACGGCACCATCGGTATTGGGTACTTTGATTTACGTCTTGGAGCATTTCCCAAGTCCTAAACGAATGAATCCAGATACCGTTAATAATATCGATTCATGGAGATTAATGTTGGGTGAGTCTATCCGTTCTTCAGATGAGCATTATGCAGTCATCAAGAATGCAATGGATAAACACATGATCTCTTTGGATGAATATGTTGACGAGATGGTACATGATGATTTTAAACGAATTGGTTTTAGTCAAATTGATTCTGTCTATAAGCTGTTTATCTTCATCGTACAAAACTTCAATGTAATGGTTTCTGAAGTGAATAAGATTGCAACATCTAATTCATTCTACGGAAAACAATTACAAGTATTGCAATTTCTTCTGTTCAATATTGTTAAAGCAATCAACCGATGCTATTTTGAATTAAATGGTCTTCGTATTGAACAAGAACGAGATCCGAATAAAGTGATTAAAGATGATGATATTCGTAAGATCTTGGGTAATATCCGTCCAGAAGAAATCATGCGTATTAAAGAACATGCCGAGATTATTCCTGTAGAAGATCCAACCGATTTACCTTTGTTGAAATTAGGACGTATTGTCGTCCCACAAGAGAAATCGGATAAACTACGTACATCTAAAACATCTTTCGATGTAAGTTCTCCAGAGAATAAACTGAATGCATCTTTGATCGAAGTAGGCGCTGCTTTGGACATGGCTAAAGCAGATCCAGCTGGTCGTAACCGTATTAACTTGTTTGTTAAACTGTCTGATGATTTAACCATCATTCCTAATGAAGAGCTAGAACCAATCATGTCTTCTTTGCGTGATAAATTAGGACAAGACTAACTTTAAAGGAAACTAATCATGTATAATCAATATACACAACACAAGCAAAATGTTATTAAACAATGCTTGGATCAACAAGTAATGGGTGCTGATACTCCAGCACGTCAATTGTTGGTACAAAAAATGCAAGTAGATGCTAAATACTATCAAGACGTATTTAACACCTTGTGCAATCGTGTAGAGTCTTTGTATCTTCAAGGTAAGTTTAATCCAGAGGATTATAATTCAATGGCTAACTTGGCTTACGAAGTATACAACGACTACGTAGCATTCTTTGCAATTAACTACGGTACCCACAACATCACACCTGCTCCCGATATTAACACACATCAGGCAATGCAACAAGCTGCCGGTATGTATGTGAATTATCGCGATGGTGATCAACGATTCTTGTTGTCGTTCTACCAACAACAAATGATGGGTAACCAACAAGTACCACAAATGCAACAAATGCCATTTGGTAATAACATGCAAATGCAGGGTTATCAACAACCTCAAATGAACATGTATGGCCAAATGCAACCAATGCAAATGATGCAAGGTTACCCACAACAACAAGTACCGCAACAATATGGTGGTGGTTTTGCCATGACCATTTCTAATCCAGGTGCGTCTAATACCGCAAACATGGATATGAATTTAATGAGTAATAGCGCTACTCAACCAAGCAAAACTTCTAATACTCTTACCGAAAATCAAGCACAAAATGCATTCTTCAATATCGGTAATCGTAACTCTGGTAGAGAACTCAAATTCAACTACTACATCAATACTGGTTATTCTGATGAAGAGATTTCTAAACGTAAAGAAGAACAAACCTTGGAAGAAATGCGCCTCAAAATGGAGGCACATAATCGCCGAGTAAGAGAAGATGAATTGCGACGTAAGGAAGAACGTAATCAACAAGCAGATAATTCGTTAGAGAAGATGTTTGTTGACACGGTATCCAAAACACCAGAAGAACATCAAAAGTTCATCAGTGATATGGAAGATCCACAAAACGTACAAAACGCTATTCAAGAAGCAACGATCCAAGTTGGTCAGATCCAGACATCTAAACCATACTACGAATTGATCAGTCATTCAGCCGTGAGCAATGGCGTTACTGAAACCAATACAAGTAGCGTGGTAGATTTTGATGAACAACCATCGAGCAGTCTGTCTACTGAACTAGTAGAAGAAGTGATTGAAGATGATCCTTTGGCTGTTTACGATTATCCTGAAGACATGCCTCCTGAAGACGTACCAGTGCGCGTATTGAAACGTCGACCTAATCGCGTTATTAATACTAACTGGATGGCAATTCCTGAAAAGGATCTGGATGTATGGGTAGAAGGTAATGAAGAACTAGATGAACATCGTAGTGAGTTTGTTCCTCGTGATTTGTATCCTGTATACGATGATGAGATTGAATGGGTTAAAGAAGGTGATGAGTACGTAGGTTACCTGAACTATTCGGCTGAAGGTAAGTATTACCGTGAACCGGTAGCATTCCGTAATCCGTCTTGGAATGTTTGGACCATGACCAAATATACCGAACGTGGTTATTACTTCATCCTTGACCGTTTTAATTATCCTGTACAGAAAACATACAAACTCGATGAAAGACAAATCATGGAACGTAAAAACCACATTATCCCAACTCATCTTCCTGTAGAAGGAACATACCAAACAGGTATTCCATATAGCGAAACCCATGGCGATACTGACCTGCTTAAAGCAGCTGACAATCTGATACTCTCTGATGAAGAGTTGAAAGAACAGTTAGAGAAACTTTCTGAAGAAGAGAAAGAATTTGCTAATGTAGATTACGATGGTACCACACGTGAAGTATTGAATCTGGATGAACTGGTAAGCGCCTGCTTGGTAAGTCATCAAGAATATCGTCCTGAATCTAAAGCAGCAGTTTATCGAGTTGTTACCAGCAACACCACATTCTGTAAAGAACGTCAAAATGATACATTGGCATTGATTAAAGAATGTGAAACCATGGATGATTTTTACGAAACCATTTATAAACCTATCAAAGAAGTTGAACCAGTATTGGCTAAACGACTGGTAGATTTATTGGATCGTAATTACAATCGTGTAATGGTTAAATGTGGTCTCCCTAACGTACATGTTACATGCAGTATCAACATTTACAAAGATGTTGAGAATACCCAAATTCTTCCTAATCCTCGTCGTGAAGAACAATACAAACTTTCTCTGAAAGAAATGTTTGAAAACTTCATTAGCGAAGAATTCCTAAAAGATGGAGTATTACTGCATGATGATGAAGAATCTCGTTATCTTTCCGTATTGCCTGTTACTGGCTCTGTATTGGTCGTAGATAAAGAGATGAATGAATTTGAAGGCGTAGTAGGTCCAGACCAAGAAAGTCGCCAGAATCGCTGGTTTGAGCTGTCTAAAGATGATTATGTAGAATTGAATACGTTCCTGATTAATCTCATTAGTCGAAACGAGCCACAAGCTAAAGAATTCTACATCATTACAAAAGATGGTTTCTTAATTGAGGCGATTAAAGGTTATAGTACTTATAAATCTGAAAATCGGATTTATATTCGTATTCTAAACTAATGAAATAGGGACAGTTTAACTCTGTCCCTATGACATCAACTCAATAAAGAATTAAATCAATGGGTAAACTCACGCCTAAGGATCCAGTTATCTTTAATACCTCTTTGGAATTAAAGGAACAATTAGAGATCGCTCGTTTTATTCGTCAGTCTGATTTGAAGTTTAAGGAATCGGAATTCTTTAAACAGTTAGAAACCATTCCAGATGAACGTAAAAAGAAATACATCAATGTAGTCCTAGACTTTAATTTGGTCATCATCTCAAAGAAGCTTTTTGGAAGATGGACAAACTTGCTAATGATAAGTATGTCGGACTGGATTATTCACCCTATCCAGTAAATCGTACGATTCATTTCGAAACACCTTATTTAGCAAGATATACTAAGAATGAAAAATTCATTAGTGTACTTAACCAAATTAATGACCATCTTCAAAAGATCGTTGACATTTTAGGAAACTCTTTTGATATTGGTTTACTGACTGCATTACTTGGTAAACATTCAAAAGGATTCGTATCAACACTTAAGTTTAGATACGTAAATGATAAATTACAATATTTCATGATCTATACAAAAACATATAAATCATCTAAGATAAATAAATGGTTTGATTTTCCAATAAGGATTTCTATGAAATAGACAATTTTTAAATTTAATAGATTATTAAATTTATTTAACCTACCAATTAAAATTAGGGTCTATAAAAAGTGGCGAGCATAAATCCCTAGGGAGGCCATTCGGTCTCCCTAGGGTAGCAAGCTATTTTTAGTTTGAATTACTTCTTTTTAGTCAGAAGCTCCATCTTTAGAAGAGTCAGGACCTAAGTTAGAATCACCACCTTCTTGGTTTCCCTCACCTTCAGTATTATCTTCTTGGTTTTCATCTTGGTTTTCTTCACCAAACTCATCACCCATGAAGTCTTCTCCCATACCGAATTCATCACCATCGCCTTCATTGTTATCGCTAGATTCGTTATTAGAACTAGAATAATCATCACCTTCACCAGCCATATCGTTAGCTTTCAATACAGCAGATGTAGATTCAGCAATAGTCTTACCTCCTTTAAAGAATTCAGTCATCGCTTTAATTGTCTTAATAGACAATTCGCGAATCGCTTTATTCTTCTCGTAGGTTTGTGTACCGTCTTCAGCAATGGTAATATAATCCATGATTTCAGGCATATAGTTATTCTCAATCATCCAAGAACGTAACAGGTCACCTTTAACAATAGCAGCATACTCATCCACCATGTTCACACCATCTTCAGAAATTAAACTTTCTGGGATAATCTCTTGACTGATGACATACGAGATTGCTTTATCTACACGTTCTTCGTATTGAGATAATTGTTCTGCCTTAGACTCATGATTATCGTTAGGAGGAGCAGGGAGATTAACTTCCAAGCTACTAACAAACTTATCTACAATACCATCTACCAAAACATTAATTGCTGATTTAGACATACCCTCAGTAGTCAATGTCTTATCGCCAGATGCTTCACGGATATTTTCGATAATCTCTAATAAGTTATCTTTAATGATTTCACGCAAACGTTTTAAAAGATAAGGAGACACACCAATTGCTTTACGAATAAGATCAGTTAATAAAGGATTAAAACGATCTTGTTTTTGGAAAGCAATCAAGTTAGAAATAAAGTTACCTTGTAATACGTTAGCTGCAAATTCAGTAGATAAAGAGTTATCCACCATATCTGGAGTCAGACCGGTACCCATGATGGTATCTCGTTTAATACCTTCAGCAACATCATTATCAGGAGCAGGAATATCTGCAGTCGTACGAGAGATATCGTGACCAATTTGAGGAATCTTAGGGTTATCGGATTCGATAGCCATACGGATATTAGATTGATTCACCCTATCTTCAATAGTTTGTACGTTAGAAGCACCAATAATCAAACCAGAGTTAGATCGTGACTGCAATGCCATCACATTAGCAATTTGAATAGTCTTACGAGGATCAGGATCTTTCTCATCAATACGTAAGGTTACTAATGTTTCAGGAATAGAATTCATGATACCTGCACGTAATTGAGCGAGCATGAATTGGATACGCAAAGAAATTAATACTTTCATGTTATCCAATAACGAAATACCGAAACCACGATTATCAAAATCAAAAGCCATGTAAGACATGATTTCTTTAGGAATGAACAGTACACGAGTGCGCTGACCTCGTAAAGCACGATAGAACATAATGCGTGAAACTTCTGAAGAATCACCTACATCTAAGTTCTTACCGTAAAGACCATTCTTCAAACGTTCTAGAATATCTTTAATAATGGCATTAGAATGAATACGTGACAACATTTCCAATTGACGCGATTCATCTAAGTTATTAGAGAAACCTTCAAACATGGTCTTACCTTGTTGGATTAAGGAAGACGCCATGGTGCTGGCAGTTTGACGACTGTTGTAACCATTAGCCAGTTCACGATAATAGTTAATTGGTTTAGCTTTGGAAAGAGGATTACCTTCTTCATCATGTAGTGCCAAATATCCTACGTGCTCTGAAGGAGAACCTGGTTTAAAGATAGGAACAACTGCTTCTACTGGATAATTTAAGAACAAAGGTTCGTCAAGATCTTCACGTGCTGTTTGTTCTGAAGTTTTCATTTTCTTCAATTCAAGAGCATCAGTCCGATAACTATTTACATCATCAATTCGTCTGAAGATTTTATCAATGATATTTCTATCCGAGAATAGTTCTTTATCTAAACTAGTTGATTGAAATCCAGTAGGGATACCTGCCATACGACGAGATTCTTGAGAAAGGATTTCTTTCTTAACTGCTGACTGACGCAATATGTTTAAATCATCAGTTACTTCGATCAAGGTATCTTTACAACCAGACAAGTCAATTTTCCACACACCCTCTTTAGAAATGTTTACCTCTTTAGAATTATTTGCTTTAGAGTTTGCCGCATCTTTATGAGTTTTAGCATACTCTGCCGGTAAGGTAAATTCTATGCTTGTAGGTGGTTTAATTACCGTAGCGTAATTAGAAGACCTAAAACTATTGCGGTTAGTATTGTCTGTATCGGTATCTGTATTACCGAAATGAACCTCTACAGACTCACGAGCCAACATAGGTCGGCTCACTGATTTATTTTTAGTTTCATTACCGTAATTAGGATCACCTAAGAATCCACGAGATGGTCGATTATTACTATCTAATAAGTTATTAACATGAGATAAAGATTCTCTAGATAACTGAACGGTATATGACTCTCGACTGTTTTCTACAAGATCACCATTAATGATATCATCCAAAGACGACTCAGGAATGACTGCGGTAATATAAGCACCTTTTAAGAAAAGAATATCGTAAAGCATTTTATAAAGTCTGCCTTCAATATCGAAGTGTTTCTTAAAGTACTTTTTAATTTCGTCAGTGATTACTGTAATGGTGTTTTGTGGGAATAAATTACGTGGAGGTTTGAATTGTAATTCTGGCTTCATCAAGTATTTTGGAGACAGAATATAACTACAAAGAATTTGAGCAGCTCGTTCCATATCAGGAAGCAGCTGCATGATGGTTTCGTTATCATCGATCTCTTGTGCTTTTTCAGAAGAGATACCCAGCATGTAATCTAAGTCAGGTGTTGTACTGGCTAACTCACCATCATTCTTAAAAGATTCCTCTTCTCGTGAAGAGTTAAGCTTAGCAATTAAGGCATATACCGATGGGTTTTCTTTAATTGAAGCATCATCTATATTAGTTGCACCGCTTCTATTTTTTAGTTGCAGTACAATATTTTCAAATAACTGGTTATCCATTGTTATTTATCCTTAACAGTGGTTAATTTATAGTAAAAGGTCAAAAGGCTATGTTACCTGATTTCGATTATCACTACAGCGTCTATATTGATAAAAATATAGGCTTGGTATCGACAATGATCATTAAGTCAGAATACCAAGCACACGACATGAATAACGCTGTTCGTGTGAAAACAAGAGACATGGATGCTGTAGACGAATATCGTCCAGATACATGGATCTATTATAAGCATATCTCTGGTGAATATCACGAAACGGATACACCAATGACAGTCGTATCAATGGATACGACTGAGACAATCATATTCAATAAAGAGAACTTAAAAATACACCGTACGACAAGACAAGAATATTCTTACGGTACTAAGAAATACGAAGAGTTGGTTGAACGTTATCCTGATAAAGAATTGCTGATTAAAGGTATTCTGAATCCAGTAGATATAGATGTAGCCATTCAAGCAAAAGAGGGTACAATCTTATCTTACGATAAGTCATTTGTAGAAAGTAACGAATATACGTTGATGGAACGATTGCAGGATTGGATATACGGCATGTATAACCGGTGGTATCAAAGCCAGTATAATCTTAACAATCGTTATTTTAATATTGCTTTTTGGGGCACGTTCTATCCTAAGTTAGTAGAAGCATTGATGACTATTCGGTTAGAAATGTGTCTGACCAATGAAGCGCATTCTTATCACTACCGTCGGTTCTTGGCGTCTCATGGTTTCTTGGATTTTTACTTAGATCAATTAACACCTAAACAAGCAATTATATTCTATAAGAATATTCGTTGGGTAGAAAGATACGTTGGTCAACGACATACTCAGAAATGGTTGATTCAAAAGATTTTAACTTTAAGAAATTTACCTATTTCTGAATACAACATGTTGCAAAAAGATGAAGACATTGTTGATACGGCTAAAGTTACTCCAGTGTTTGAGAAAGTATCTTTAAATGGATTAGAGTACATTATTCCAGAACTAGATACGCTTTCATTAAAAGACATGCTGGATAAAGAAGATCCACTTGCGCCTTATAACGTAAAAGAAAGAGAAAATCTAGAAGTCATTGCTCGTAAAGACACTTCTGGTTCTTTAGATTCTTTTATTAAGACAAAGATTCTTCAATCTAAAGCAATCGACTATTCTGGCTCTGAGCAATTTACATTAGAACGAGCTTTAGTAGATACTTGGATTGAGATGGCTTCTCGTGGATTGTATAAAGCATACATCATGGTAAATCATCCACTGACTGGTGAATTAATTCCTTTATCCGGTAGAGACGCTTTATTGCTTTATACTTATTGTATCTATCGTTATTACGATATTAAAGAAAATTGTATTCCTGATTATACGATTGGAATCGTTCCTAGATTAGAGAAACCTTCTAAGAAAGAATTAGATAATTGCGTTCCTGATAAAGCTTTACTAGATAAAGAATGGAATACTTTTATCGATTCTCATTACATGAAGATTCGACCAATTATTGATACATTCTCATTCTACGAACAAGCACATGAATTGTTTAAACGATTAAATGAAGGTATCAATAGAGTTAACCAGGATGAGCATCTAGATGGCCGTGCCTATAAAGAAATGCAATTCTATAGACTTTATGCTACTAAGCTGGTTTCTTTTAGAAAACCAGACATGCAGACATTTACACAGTTTTTAGATTCCATTTCTTTAAACCTAAAAGACGTACACAATCGAACTGACTTCTTAAAATTGGCAAATGACATCTGGAAAAAAGCAACAGGTTTGAATAACGTTAAAGTGAATTCTTTGTATAATACACACAAAGCAATGATTCAGTTATTGACTAAGCTTTCTTCTTATTCTGTTCATTATATTCGTGAGATTAACGAGCATCCTATTACTTCTACTAACATGCGCTCATTGCGTTTAGATGGAGGTGGTCGTAAGAAAGGACGTTATGTTGGTGATCTTAATGACGGTACTGCAGTATTTGTAGTTGATACCGAAACCAGATCACATCAAAGTGCACTAGATCACGATTATACAGATAATAAGATTTATGCAGAACCAAG
>ERZ772942.1202-NODE-1202-length-10870-cov-3.405733_pt1 | contig 10870 bp, 9 predicted proteins | sample MGYA00511135_ERZ772942 | MGnify/ENA primary metagenome ERZ772942 (study PRJEB29015, sample SAMEA2738099) | human oral metagenome | biome: human oral; feature: human-associated habitat; material: saliva | place: China | collected 2265 ... | reverse complement strand
TTGATGGATTCGAAGCATCCAGATGGACCGAAAGAAGGCGACGAGATTATGTTCCGCGTCCTTCAGAACGAAAAAGGCGAGCTTGAAGTGGTGTCAGTTCAACCGTAAGAAGGGCTATATAAAGTATGGAATTTGAAAATAAAATTGGAATTTGAAATGTTGTTTTGGAGGGAAAAGAATGTTTGGAAATGAAGAAACATTAATTGTTGTTTATAAGGATGAGATGGTTCTTAATCAATTTAAGAAATTAGCGGAATCTCGAAATAGGGATCAAGAATATCTAGCGAATCATCCTGAATTAAATATTATCGCATGGAATGAGAAGACGTGGTTAAACAATAAAAAGGCAGGTAATATTAGAGGTAAAATTTTATATTTAGGGCAACTGAAAGGGACAAAGGAATTGATTCCAGTTATTGATATAAAATTTCAAAAATATGGGGTATGTTTCGGATGGGCTGGAAACCAAGCTGTTTTATACGGTAATCGTAAGAATTTTAAAACAAAAGAAGAATATTTAGAGTTTGTATCTGCTTTGAATGAATGTTCTGTTCCTGAAAGTATAAAAGAACCGATAAACGCAACGTTTGGTGAAGAAAATGATTCAGAAATGCAGACTGATGAAGAAGTTGTGGAACCTATAGAGACTGAAAATAAGAAAGGTTTATTTTCTAGACTAAAAAATGGTATAGGTAAGGGAGTTGCTTTAGCTAAAGAAAAATCATCTGACTTAAAAGATGGTTGGGATAATTTAACTAGAAGCAAAAAAGCTGTGGTTCGTCAAATGTTATTCTTTGGAGTAGATAATATTTTTAAAGATGGATTAGATGAATTTGTTAAATCATAGGGAGAGCAGTGATGAGTACTAGTAAAGAATTTCTGGCAGGATGGGACTTTATGTCCAATGCTATGGCGGCAAATGTAGCAGCTGGAATGGCAGCAAGAGATGTCCGTAATAATGCAATGATTAATCAAAAAATTGCTATAGACAATCAGCAAGCGCAAATAATGAATGAAGCAATTGAACAATTCAAAATAAGTATGAATAATCATCCTTATAAAAATTTGCATTCTGAGCAGTTTAAAGGTTATGTTGCAGAAGGGTGGCATCAACATACTTTTAATATTGATGCACAAGAACATGGCTCAAATCATAGGGTGCGGACACTTGATAGTAATGAATTTGGTTCAGTAGATATTGAGACTAATTTTGGAAAAAACTATAGTCTCAAGTACTCAAATACAGCAAAAAGTTCTGAGAACATGCAAGCTGTGGTAGAGATTGGGACAGGAAAAGCAAAATATAGAAGTCAGGAAAGATTAATTCCTGCAGAACAGGTACCTGAAGCAAAAATATTAGCTAGAAGAAATGCACTAAAAAATTCGATTACACGTCCAGAAGTAGCAGCTGCCCACAATGAAGTTGAAAATAAATTAGTGGGAACTATTTCTGATGACAATGGCATAAGTAGTAAAAAACTCTCTGTTAAGGAAGCTAAACAAATTGCTGAAGAGATTAAAAATAATCAGTTTGATCCTGAAAAACATGGCTATAAAAAACGTGTTCTAGCAAAGCCTGTTAAAATAAAGTGTTTTCGAGGCGCAATGAAAGCAGGGGTATCTGCTGCGGTTATATCTGCAACTATGCAAATTGTACCTGAACTTTACAAGGTAGTAGTACATCTAATAAAGGAAGGTCAGTTAAGTATAGAACAACTAAAACGATCTGGAAAGAAAATTTTTTCTGCTAGCGGAGAGGCCTTCTTAAAAGGAGCGGTAGCATACAGTTTGGAGATTGCGGTTAAACAAGGGCGATTTGGCCAAGTTATAAAAAATATGAATTCATCTGTAATAGGAGCAATGGCATTAATAATTTTCGAGACAGTAAAAGATAGTTTACTATTAGCTGCTGGCAAACTTTCACCAAGAGAAATGGGAATAAGATTTGTTGACAATACAATCAGTACATCAATAATGTTGGCGACTGGAGCATTTTTCCAAAATCTAATGCCTACTCTGCCTATTATTGGATATTTGATTGGAACATTATTAGGTAGTGCTATAGCGGTTGTCTTCAATATTGGAAAAAATAAATTTATTTCATTCTGTGTAGATTCAGGATTTACAGCGTTTGGTTTAGTAGACCAAAATTATCAGATTCCAGAAGAAGTTCTAAAAGAAATGGGTGTTGATGTCATACCAATACCTCGTGTTGAAGTTCCAAGAGTAGAGGTTGAGAGGACACCAGTGGGTAGAGACGTTAGAAGAATCGATTATGATACCATTAAATTTACAGTATTAAAAAGAGGTTTAATTGGTGTTAATCGTGTCGGATATGTTACAGCATGAAAATAAGGCTAAGGGAACTTGCTTGTTTAGTCTTATTCCGACATCTACTTAAAGAAGTACAAACAAAATAAGGGCTTCTAGGGCCTTTCGGATTCTATAGGAAACCTTCACAGTGCGAAGGTTTCGGACGTTATTGCACCATTTGAGTTTACATAGGGCAAAGAGACCTAGGCTCTTGCCGGTACAGTTATTTCCATTACTATGAAGATATCCGCGAAGGTCCATAGAAGCCCTTGGCTTTAAAATATTTCATGCCTTACTTCTTTAATGAGCGGATGACGCAAGAAGGCGTAGGAAAGATAGACGGCCATCAGACACCAAATGATCGGCTCTGCAAAAATCACCCCAAGATAGCCCGCCTGCGGAATCACAAACACTACAAAAAGCACCTTCCCAGCCAGCTCGATAAAACTCGACACAAGCGGCGTCACCTTTTGCCCAAGCCCTTGCAGACTATTTCGTAAAATCAGAAGAAGCGCTAACGGCACATAGAAGAGTGAGCCGATGCGATTATACAGCGCGGCATTATCCAGTAGGAGCGGGTCGCTCGATCCAGAGACGAGTTCGTTTAGAAATGGACTCGCAAAGAATAAAATAATGCAGACCAAAATCGCCCATCCAAACGCCAGCAGACTGCCTTGACGAATCCCTTTGGCAATCCGGTGTGGTTTGTTGGCACCGAAGTTTTGCGAAGTGAAGGTCGTCATTGCCGCCGCAATCGCCGCAAATGGCAAGGTCGAGAATGCAAAAATCCGTCTAGCAGAAGTTTGCGCACTGATGATGACCGGTCCAAGTGCGTTGATGGAGGACTGAAGCATCACAGATCCTAGAGAGACGATGGATGACATAAGTCCCATGGCTAAGCCTTGGCTGAGGAGGTCTAAATACAGTTCGTCGTCGCGGACAAAATCACTTTTGGCCGGAATGAGGAAGCTGGCGCGTTTTTGGATATAAATAAAGCAGAGAACGGCCGATATGCCCTGAGCAATAATCGTCGCAATGGCTGCTGCCGCAACGCCCATGTTAAACGTTGTAATGAGTAAAATGTCGAGGAAGATATTCGCCACCGCTGAGAAAATCAAGAAGTAAAGGGCGGCTTGACTATCTCCTACAGCACGCAGCAACCCAGCGCATAAATTATACGCAAACGTCACCGCGATCCCGAGCACGATAATGGAGATGTACTCGTAGGACTGGTCGATAATACTAGCGGGCGTTCCGAGAAACTCGAGCAGTGGATACATTCCAAAGAATCCGATAGTTGCGACTAAGAGACTGAGGACAGCCCCGATGACGATGGTGGCCGAGACAGCGCGTTTTAAGAGGCGATGGTTATTGGCGCCGTAGTAGCGCGCGATGATAACACCCATCCCGTTGCCGACGCCGAGTGCGAATCCGACAATCAGTTCAAAGATGGCTGCGGTCGCCCCAACAGCCGCCAGCGCATCCTGCCCAAGGAACCTCCCTACAATCATAATATCGGCAGTGTTATAGAGTTGCTGGAATATATTTGAAATAACAATTGGAATTGCAAATGTAATAATGGACCGCAAAATCGGTCCGTCTGTTAAGTTAATAGCGGTCTTTTTCATAAGGGAAATTATACTCGCACGCTTGGGGAAATTCAAGAACGTTCCTTGTATAAATTTCCTTTTTGAGGGACTTCATTTTTTGAAAATCGAGAAGGAATTTCGCTTGAAAGAGAACATATGTTCGTGTTATAACTAAGGTAGTTCAAACAGATTCGGCACTAAAAGAGAGAAAAACTAACAAAAAGCTCCTTAGAAATGTTGCTATAGAGCGGTTTCTAGGGTGAACGTGCAAAGTTAATTATTTTACAGCGACAACATCGCAAGAAGGGAGGCGTGTTCGATGAGTCTGATTGACTACAGTTTGGAACCAAGAAGCGACATTGCGTTTATCGATATGAAGTCGTTCTATGCCAGCGTCGAATGTATCGCTAGAGGACTCCATCCGCTCAAGGCGTCGCTATGTGTGATGAGTCGCGCGGATAATTGCAAAGGGCTCATTCTGGCATCTTCTCCCGTCTTCAAGAAAGTCTTCGGGCGCAAAAATGTTGGTCGGACTTACGATTTGCCGTTTGACATTCATACGCGTCGCTTTTCCTACTATACGGCTGAGCGTCAAGGACTCCCCACGGATGCTTCCTTCGTGCGTTTCATCGAGGCGTGGGCGAGAGCGACCGTCATTGTCCCGCCAAGAATGTCCGAGTATATAAGGATTAATATGCAGATTCAGCGCATTTTGCAAAATTTTGCCACGACGAGTGAGATTTATCCGTATTCCATCGATGAAGGCTTTGTCGATTTGACGACTTCCTTGAATTATTTCTTCCCGGACCCGACACTTTCCCGAAAGGAAAAATTAAACCTCTTATCTGCGCAAATTCAGCGGGCGATTTGGAAGGAGACGGGGCTCTATTCGACGGTGGGGATGTCTAATGCGAATCCGCTCCTTGCGAAACTCGCTCTCGATAATGAGGCTAAGAGTGCGAAGAATATGCGCGCTAACTGGTCGTATGAGGACGTCGAAACGAAGGTCTGGGGCATTGAGAAGATGACGGATTTCTGGGGGATTGGCAGTCGCATGGAAAAGCGGCTGAACCAGCTGAAGATTTACACGATTAAGGAATTGGCGCATGCAGATGCGGATCTATTGAAGAAGCATCTGGGGATTATGGGCGTGGAGCTATGGTTTCATGCGAATGGCATCGATGAGAGCAATGTCCATCATCCCTACAAGGTGAAATCACACGGCATCGGGAACTCGCAGATTTTGCCGAAAGATTACCGTCGTAAGGGCGATATCGAGTTGATTTTAAGAGAAATGGCCGAGCAAGTGGCCGTTCGCCTGCGCAGGGTCCGCAAGAAGACGACTTGTGTATCGATTCATGTGGGGTACTCCAGAACGGAGGAGAAAAAATCGATTCAAGCGCAGCGAAAAATCGACCCAACGAATCAAACGAAGCCTCTGACGGAAGTGGTATTGGACTTGTTTCGCCAGAAGTATACGAGTGGTGCGGTGCGTCGGGTAGGGGTTTCCTATCAAGGGCTCGTGGATGAGGCGATTACGGTGTATTCATTATTCGACGATTACGAGCAAGTCGGAAAGGAAGAAAAATTGCAAAAGGCCGTCGATACGATTCGCGACGAATTCGGATTCACCTCGCTCTTGAAGGCGAACTCTCTATTGGAATCGTCCCGCGTGAAGGCGCGCAGTCAGCTCGTCGGAGGTCATTCGGCAGGAGGGTTAGATGGATTGACATGAATATGCGTATGTATTTACCGTATAAAGCAACCAGAGAATACACAGACCGTGGCATGGCGAAGTGGCAAGGCTTCTTCTTGTCTGAACATACGAGTGAAATCGCCAAGGAGAAGCGGGTGGAGCATTACACAAGTCGCCTCACGAAAGAGGAAAAATGGACGCTGCTGACTCAACTCTATGTCCATCGGCAACTAGCGTGTTTTCGCGTAAAGAAGAAGGAAGGGCACGAAATGGTGGTCGGCGTCCCCGTGGAATTGAGCGACGAAGCAGTGTACGTGGAGTCGCAGACAGAAGCAAGGTGGCTATCCATCAGCGACCTCCAGGAGCTCTATTTAGTGGAGACAGAAGAGGAAGAGTAGAGTAGGAAGTCCTCATTTTTACAAAGAAGTGGTATAATAAGGTACTTTGAGAAGTGATGAGACTGACAGATAGAAGGTAGAAGAGGATATGAAGACAAATGAATTTGGACAAGTGATTGGGGAAGCTGTTCCTGGGTTTACTCCAGGGGGACTTCCAACGGCGACAAGCATCGAAGGAAGATATACGCGCTTAGAGAAGCTGAACGAGTCGCATAAAGAAGCTTTATATGCCGTCTATGGGCCAGATACTCCTGCGCACATGTGGACGTATTTAGCGGGAAGTTCGGTTGCTAATGAAGCCGAATGGGACGAGCTTTTTGAGCGTTTATTACGAGATTCCTCCAAATTTTATTATGTAATTTTGGATAAAAATACCCAAAAGGCGCTGGGAACCTTCGCGTTAATGCGCCTGGATACAGCAAACCGAGTGGTCGAAATCGGTTCGGTGACTTATTTACCCGAGTTACAGCGAACCAGAATTGCGACCGAGGCGCAATATTTAATGGCACGGTATGTATTTGAAGAGATGGAATATCGCCGTTATGAATGGAAATGTGATGCGCTCAATGAACCTTCGAGGCGTGCCGCACAACGTCTAGGATTTACCTATGAAGGGCGATTCAGACAAGCCGTCATTTATAAAGGGCGAACTAGAGACACGGATTGGTATTCGATGATTGATCAAGAGTGGCCTAAGCGAAAGGAACGGTTCGAGAAATGGTTGCTTCCAGAGAACTTCAATGAAGAGGGAGTACAATATCATTCCCTTTCACAACAATCCTTATGAAGTATTAGGATGAAGCGTTAGAAGTTAGAGCGGTAGAAATACCGCTTTTTTGCTAGGAATAGAATGAAAAGTAAAAAGAAACTTTACGAACTGCCCCTTTACCCTCTTTCTTTTTCCTTGTACAATGAAGCTGTAGAGAGGACGTGGAACTATGTGGAAAGACGCCATTGAGATGCGAGAGGCTGTAAGAAATCGGGAAGTCTCTCCACTTGAATTAGTACAAGAAAGTTTAGAAAAAATCCAGGCATTCAATCCCGAGTTGAATGCGGTTGTTCACATCCAAGCAGATCGGGCGCTAGAAGAAGCGAAGACGCGCTCGTTTGAGGGCTTGCCGTTTGGAGGAGTGCCGCTTCTATTGAAAGACCTCGGGCAAAATCAAGCGGGGGAACCGTCCAGTTGCGGCAGTAAACTACTAAAGGATATCCCAATGAAACGCACCGACAACTTTGTGAAACGTCTGGAAGAAGCCGGGTTTATTATCGTGGGACGGACGAATATTCCCGAATTTGGATTTAAAAATATGACGGAAGCTAAGCTCTGGGGGCCTGTGAATAATCCGTATGATCTGAAACGCAACGCTGGTGGATCTAGCGGTGGTGCAGCGGCGGCCGTTGCAAGTGGTATGGTGCAGATTGCTGCAGCCAGTGATGGCGGCGGTTCGATTCGTATTCCCGCAAGTTTTTCAGGACTATTAGGCTTGAAGCCGAGTCGTGGTCGTATTCCTGTAGGTCCTGGTAGCTATCGCGGCTGGCAAGGAGCTTCGGTGAATTTTGCGATGACGAAGAGTGTGCGCGATACGCGTGAATTGTTGCGCGCTTTGCAAGTCGAGCAGAAGGATAGTCCGTTTTTAGTGCCACTTATTCGCGAGTGGGAAGTCCGTTTAGAGCGTCCGCTTCGAGTGGGCGTCATTGAGAAATCCCCGATTGAGAGCGTGGTCGCTCCGGAAGCCAAAGCCGCGCTTCGTAAGGCGGTTCATTTCCTCGAAGAAATCGGCTGTGAAGTGGAACCCATCGGCTGGCCTGTCGACGGTGTGGAAGTGATGAAGAATTACTATTTAATGAATAGTGTCGAGACTGCAGCGATGATGCAAGGTTTGGAAGCTAGTCTTGGACGAGCGCTCACCAAGGATGATATGGAACTGATGACATGGGGCATTTACCAATCCGGTCAGCACATTCTTGCCAAAGATTACAGTGTAGCTCTTGCCAAATGGGATACTTACGCACATGCGATGGAGAAGGTGCATGAGGAGTTTGACCTGATTTTAACGCCGACCGTCAGTGATGTGGCGCCTCTTCAAACGCAATTTCCGATGGAGGAATCGGTCCGTCAGGCGCTCAACCAGATTGAAGAACTCAGTGTCCCTGAGCAACAAAGTGTCATTTGGCGGATGTTTGATCGCACCTTAGCGTTGACGCCATTTACGCAATTATCGAATATTACAGGTGCGCCTGCGATTAGTTTGCCGGTATATCTCAGTGATAAAGGCTTACCAATCGGGGTGCAATTTATGGCAGCTCGTGGGCAAGAGGCATTGCTTCTGCAAGTGGCAGAGTGGTTTGAAGAACAAGGGCAATTTGAAATGAGACAGTTCAGCTAGGAGTGAACAAAATGACAAAATCAGTAGCAATCGTAGGAGCTGGGATTGTAGGAGCAACGGCGGCCTATCAACTCAGCAAAAAAGGAATCGCCGTGACCGTTTTTGATGAGGGAGTCGGCCAAGCAACTAAGGCTGCAGCGGGAATTATTTGCCCGTGGTTATCGCAACGCCGCAATAAAGACTGGTACCAACTCGTATCGCATGGGTCAGCGTATTATCCGATTTTGATGGAACAATTACGTGCGGACGGAGTTGCGGACTTGCCGTATGAACAGGTCGGGGCGTACATTTTCAAACATACTGAAAAACAACTGAAAAAGGTCGAAGAAATGGCGGTCGAACGCCGAGTGGATGCGCCGATGATCGGGGAAGTAGAGGCGCTGTCGAGAGAAGACGTCGCAAAGGTGATCCCAGGATGGGCAAATCCAGATGGAGCTTTATATTGTAGCGGTGGCGGTCGTGTGGACGGAGAAAAACTTGTAGCGCTTCTTCTAGAACAAGCAGCCAAAAACGGGGCTACAGTGAAGCATCAAAAAGTTTCTTTATCCAAAGAAGGCGAAGAGATTCGAGTGGTAACCGGTGAAGAGGTTCTTTCTTTTGATGCCGTAATTCTCTCCAGTGGCGCTTGGGTCAAGGAATTATTAGAAGAGCTCGATTACTATGTGGATGTACGTCCGCAAAAAGGGCAATTGATTGAATTGGAACTGGAGACGAGTGAAGATACGTCGAAATGGCCGGTGTGTATGCTTCATGGGGAGATTGATATTCTCCCGTTCCCTGATGGCAAGATTTTAGTAGGGGCGACGCATGAAAATACGCAAGGGTTCGATTTAACCCCAGATGAAGCGTTGTTAGACGGCATGTATGCAGAAGCCTGTGCGAGTTTGCCAGCGTTAAAAGATGCAAAACGAAGCGGAGTTCGTGTAGGAACTCGCGCGTATACTTCCGATTTTCTACCGTTTTTTGGGAAAATTCCAGAAACTTCTAATGCCTTTGTGGCGAGTGGACTGGGGTCTTCCGGTTTGACGAGTGGCGTGTGGATTGGTGAATTATTAGCGCGGTTATCAGCAAAAGAGAGCGTTGATTTTGCCGTTGAAAACTATCTTCCGAAAAATTATATAAGAAAAACATAGAAACATAACATAATTTTATTTGAGTTTTGAATCAAAATTTAGTATTCTATTAAAAGTAATTATGTAACTTTTTATAAAAGGAGGAAAAACGAATGTTAAAAGAGTTTAAAGAGTTTTTAATGCGTGGAAATATCGTTGAATTAGCTGTAGCCGTTATTATCGGTGGTGCTTTTAAAGCAATCGTTGATTCATTAGTAAAAGACATTATCTCACCAATCATCGCAATGGTGGCTAACACTGGCGATATCGCAGCAGTTTCATTTAAATTAGGTTCTGCTCAAATCGGTATTGGAGCGTTCATCGCTGCAATCATCAACTTTGTAATCGTTGGAGCGGTATTATTCTTAATCGTTAAGGGTATGAATAAAGCTGCTGAATTAGCAAAAGGTAACAAACCTGCTGAAGAAGCTGCACCAGCTGCACCAACTGCGGAAGATTATTTAAAAGAAATCCGCGACTTATTAGCAAACAAATAATCATTCTGAAAAGCCGAGAAACCTCTCGGCTTTTTGTGTGCAAAAATTTTGTGTGTGCTTAGTTTACATTGAATAGATTTATGAAAAAGAGGATAAAGCGAAGCTTTATTTCTTTGGATAAGAAGAAATGAGTGCATTGGCGGATAAACGAGTTCAGAATCAGTTTTATTATTGAAAGAGTTATAGTGGGGCACCGGTTCGAGCCTAGGTCTCTCACCTTTAAAGCCTCAAAGGGGACGTACGGAATAAAATTCCTACGGCCCCTAATTCGTTTTAATGCGTAGTCCCACTATTCTTTCAATCAACTGATTCTTTTCGTTATCCACCAAACTACTTTTCCGCAGAATCCAAAGAAATAAATACGGTTTAGGACTTATCAATCTATTCAATGTAAATTTGCAAAAAACGAGAGGTTTCGGTTTTCTAATATTATTTATTTACTCCGTCGCTAGGATACGAGGACGAACGCCCAGGACTGAAACACTGGACTGATATGACGCAAAGGACTCGGAACGAGTCGTGCGGACATATCAGGAAGTGGACGTCAGTCCTGTGAGTCCGAGTTCAACTACACAGGATACGAGGAAAAGCGTTTAGAAAGGAATCACTGGAGACAAACAACGCAAAGGACTCGGAACGAGTCGTGCAAAATCCTTCACAGTGCGAAGGATTTGGGGATGAGCATTGCGGATTATGTTGAAATGTAAATTTATAAGACATTACAATTATAAATACTAGCAGTGTGAGCCTGAGTTCAACTCCAGGATACGAGACATCGCGTTTAGAAATGGATCGTTGGACCGGAACAACGTAAACGGTCTATCAGACCGTGCGGATGTTTCGGGAAACGCACGCCATTTCTGCGATGGCGAGTTCAA
>ERZ772942.1200-NODE-1200-length-10874-cov-4.686570_pt1 | contig 10874 bp, 12 predicted proteins | sample MGYA00511135_ERZ772942 | MGnify/ENA primary metagenome ERZ772942 (study PRJEB29015, sample SAMEA2738099) | human oral metagenome | biome: human oral; feature: human-associated habitat; material: saliva | place: China | collected 2265 ... | reverse complement strand
AGACACTTATGAGATTTCATAGGTGTTTTTTTAACAATAAAAAACACCACATATATATTATTAAAATACATATGTGGCAGTTATTTATGCATCTATATATCTGAACTCTATCTTACGTCTATTTTTTGTTAAATTAATTTGTTATTTTTTATTTTTCATTTTCTTAGTATACAAATATTCAATAATTATACTTAGGATCATTATTAAGTATAATATAATAAAGGTTTCTATATGATCTTGACTTATGTTTATTTTTAATGTGTTTTTTATATAAGAAAAGTATAAAATAGGAAAAAGTATTAAGCCTATTATGTTATAAAATTTATTAAGCATGATTAAATCACAACATAAGATACGTAGTTTAAGCTCATTATACTTTTACTTATATGATAATATGCGTCAATACCTTTATCTTGCCAATATAATTGTTGTATAGCTTGTTCAGATCTAAAAATATGGTTATTAAATTTACCTAATGATAAAATAGAAGCCGTTAACTTGAATTTTTTATATTTCATAAGAAGAACCTCCTTTATAAAATAGAAATTAAAAATAAATTTGCAACTAAACATTAATAATAATTATATTCCACTATCTAAAATTTATCATGAAAATCTAATGATAACAATATGAAAATTAAAAAAGGTGTTCGTTAGATGAAAACGCTTATCTAGTATAAAACTACATAAGCGATTTTGTAATTTAATCTTATTCTTTATTCCTTCTCACTCACAAAACCATTTTTTTCTAATAGTTCTTTAGTTACTTTTTCTATTCCTGAAGGTTGTGCATAGAAGTCAGCGAATTTCTTAGTCCATGTTTTTGTCTCACGTGCTTCAGCAAAGTCTACCATAGTTTGACGGTATTCTTTTAATACTTCTACATTTGATTTAGGGAATTCATTGTATCCTACATTAGCCGCGTCTGGTAATCTAGGTTTAACTTTTTCCGTAGATAACTCTTCATCTTTAACACCGATACTTAGTCCACATAGGAACAATGCATTTTCTGGAATATTTAGTAATTCAGAAATCTTATCTCCAAAACCTCTTACTCCACCACAATAAACAATTCCGTATCCTAAAGACTCAGCAGCTAAAGCAGCATTTTGCATCGCAATACCAACATCTAAAGTACCGATAATTAATGGTTCATATTGATTAGAAATATCAAACTCTCCACCTTCAATATCAAATGCTAATTTGATGTTAGTATAATCTAAACAATATAATAAGAACGCAGCAGAATTCTCAATATGAGCTGCATTACCAGGTGCTTTATCACGAATTAAATCAGCGATTTGTTGTTTAGTCTCACCTGTTGTTACGATAATACTATAGTGTTGACCATTCATCCAGCTAGATCCTTGTTTAGAACTAGCGATGATTTGCTCAAGATGATCCTTAGGTAGCTCTTTTCCTTTTACAAAACTACGAGTCGTACGATGATCTAGCATCGTTTTAATTACTTCATTCATATGTTACCTCCGAAAATTTCTAGTAATAGTAACTTAATTATAACGTGAAAAAGAATAGAATGAAAGGAAATAGGCTGATAAGATTCAACATTTTTAATCTTTATGAAAATACACTATATCCATCCCATCCTTTATGTTTTCTATCTCACCTGTCCTCTTATAACCTAACTTTTCATATAGATATATATTACCTTGTTCTTGTAATATTGTATCTAGTTGCCAATGATGTGAATCATAGAGCTTTTCTACTTCTCTCATAGCAAGTTGAGCAAGTCCTTGATTTCTAAAATTGGGCATAATCCAAATAGGAGCTATACGTTTTCTACTTCCATCTTTTTTATCTATGACTCTAACAGCTCCAACTTTCTCATTATTTCTAGTAATAAAATAATAACTAGTCCAAGGCTGTTTATATTTATTCAAAACATTCTCATAACTTTCTGTCGCTGGACTCATATCATAATCCTGATACTTCTCTAATAGACTCTTAAACGCTTCTACCTGCATTTCCCATATTTCTTTTATATCTGATTCTGTTGCTTTTAATAATTCAATTTTCATTTATTAATCCCCCAGTTCACTACTTATCAACTAAAGTTATTTTAACACAAGTTTTCAATACACCATACAAATGCTTTAGCTACACGAATGTCTGAATCGCTAAAATGACCACCTTTATTCCATTCTAGTATTGTATTTATATTATCATTTTTTAATAGTTCTTCTTGTTTTCTAATATTATCTCCAACAGCAGACATTACTTTATTTTTCGTTTTCTCTTCAGTATCACCAAGGCTTAGATAAATAGTGTTACTTAATGGCGTATTATTATTCATAAATTCTTCCCATCCATTAAACCAAACAGAAGGAGAAGCTGCAGCAATACCTGAAAATGTATTTGACTTATACGCACTCCAAAGACTGAATAAACCGGCCAAAGAATAACCACCTAGAATAAATTTAATTTCACCACCTAGATTGTATTTTTCTTTAACCGTTGGTATTAACTTACTTTCAATAAATTCTAAAGTGTCTTTAGCACCTGAACCAAAAGATTTATTTCCAAATGCTGGAGGTGCTTCCCAAGCAGAAAGTTCATTATTCCAATCCTCTATTTTAAAAGCAATAAGCGAGAATTGTTTATCTGTATTATCTTGAATTTCTGCAACTTCGTTATCCAATACTTCAATATCATGTCCATCAACAGGGTGGATCAATAAGTATTTTGCAGCATCAGTTATATATCCAATGCAAGATTTATTGTCTATTACAAAATTCTCTTTTCTGTGTTTCATTAATTTCTCTCCTGTAACATTTCTTTATACATATATAATATAATTCTCTTCATTTCTCTTTAAACATCGTCTTCTAACGATATTTAATAGTTCTCTAGCGTTTTATTAATACTGGATACTTCATAAGAATTCCTATTAATTCTTAACAGAGCTTATTCCCTTTTCTCTATCATTACCATATTTTCATTTTATAATCTATTATTAACTCATGCTACAATGATACCATTTTTAGTAGTAATGTCAATAGCTACACCCAGAATATTACTCAAATTTCATAAACATAGAAAAAGTCTTTAGAATCAACAATTCCAAAGACTTTCGATTATTGTTTTATATATAAATTGCTAATAATACATACTATTTCATTCTTATGTATACACGTCATGTCATAATTTTACTATTGAGATACTTGTATGTATTATTAAACTAATTTTTCGTAACCTTCCTTAATTTTATTTAATAAGGCTGTGTCCGTCAATTCTGTTACTTCACTTAAAGCTTCGATAACACCTTTTTCTTTAATTAGTTGTTCAAGTTTTACAGATTGTTCATCTTCTTCAGATTTAAATGTAAGAATATATGAACAAGCTTTTAGTAAAGCTCTATTTGATAATCCTAATTCTTCTGTTTCTCTAATAGGTTTAATAAATCTTTCATTATATCCTAATTTTCTTATAGGAGTACGACAAATTCTAGAAACATTATCTACAATACGAGGATTTTCAAAGCGTTTGATTGTTTTATTTCTATAAGCTTCCATCTCTGCTTTGTCAAATCCCCATTTTTTCTCAAGTAATACACTAGTTTCTTCTAATACAGCGATGAAATCTTTTCTTACATCCGCATGTTTAGCACCATCTGAAACTAACTCAATACCTAAGTAATTCGCAATATAGCTTAGTGCTGCATGCCCTGTATTTACCGTAAATAATTTCCTTTCGATAAATGGATTAAGATCTTCTACGTAGTGTACTTGTTCAATATTTCTATTACTTTCTACTTTAATTTTATCCGCTTCTATTACCCATTCACAGAATTTTTCTACTTCAACTAGAAGAACATCCTCATGTTTTTGAGCTGGTACGATTCTATCTACTGCCGAATTTGGGAATCCTACATATTTATTAACAAACTCTTGTTCTTGTTCTGAAAGATGTTTAAATACTTCTGTTTTCAAAAAATCAGATCCAGAAATCATATTTTCACAAGCGATAATATCTAATAATTTAGTATTATTATTCACTACTTTTAATTTTAATCCTTCTGCGATGTCTTTAGCTATGATAGGCAGAACATTCGGACCTATAGAAGTAGTAATTAATTCTACCTCGCTGATTGCCGTATAAAGTTGTTCTTTTTCTTCAGCAATGTTTAAAGCATCAAAGTTATTAATTTCAACTTCTTCGATATTTTCATCTAATATTCTAATAGTGTATGTATCACGGCGTTTTAAATCATTAACCACATCTTTATTAATGTCTACAAAAATAATATGATATCCAGATTTATTTAATAATTCTCCTATGAATCCACGTCCGATATTTCCTGCACCAAAATGTAAATTTTTCATTGTAATACCTTCTTACTAATTTAATTTTTAATTATTCAACTTCTGATAATAAAGTAATAACTTCCTCTTCAGTAGCTGCGTTTACTAATTTTATAACATTTTCTTGTTCTGAACAGAAGATTGCTATTTTTGATAATAATTCTAAATGCTCCCCATCTTTACCAGCTATACCGAATACTACAAATACCATCTTGTCTTCAGTATCTTCAGGTTTAGCAAATGAAACCCCTCCTGGAATTTGAATAATAGAAATTCCTGTGCTTTTAATTGATTTTTTTGCTTCATCTGTTCCATGAGGAATCGCAATAAAGTTCCCCATGTAAGTTGATACGATTTCTTCTCTTTCTAACATCGCAGGGATGTAATCACTATCTACATATCCATTTTCTACTAAGATTTCTCCTGCTTTTCTAATCGCTTCTTCTTTATTACTAATTTCTTGCCCTAATCTAATATCTTTTTTTGTTAAATTCATCTTCATTTCTCCTTCAAGTTTTCTTGTTCTGTTTCTTATAAGTTAATTATACCTTTAGTTATCCTTCTAAACAATATCAAAGTCGGCGAAACACTTTTTGCCAAAATAGAGTTATAAATACTGAAAATAAATTAATTCAGCAGTAAATCACTTTAAAACTTCGTTATATATTAACTTCCTTTACAACAAAATAGCGACCTGAAATTAATTTCCAAGTCGCTATTATAACTATAACTGTAAAATATAATTTTTCAAGATTAGTTCAATCTTTGTAAGGATAAAGTCTTTATTCTTACTAGCTAAAGCCTTAGTAAACACCTCATCATCTAATATTGCAATACTAATTTGACTAAGTAAATCTGTAAATTCTTGTTGATTTTGACTGACCATCACTATAAAAATTTCAACATTCTGATTACTTCCCACTGAATCCTTAATAACGATACGATCATTTAATGAACTAATAATAACAAACGGTTCTTCGATACCATTATTCAACGTATGGAAAAGAGCTATGTTCGTATTAGGAATAACTACAGAACTCTTATTATGTCTTTCTAACAAACTATTTAAAACTTCATCTTTGTTAGTAATATTCAGTGCTGAATCTGTCAGAACACCATCTAATATTACTTCATAGTTAGCTTTGCTGTCTTTTTCAACATACTCAGTGTTTTTCAAAATAATTCGACACGCACTGCTAAACTTATCAATATTGACAATATCCTCTCTTTTAACAGTATTATTTCTTTTGAAACTTCTACTAGATAATATTTTTTCGCGAATTAAGTTTATATCTTTTTCTTTTAGTATAGTCGGGATTAATAAGTAATCGATATCTTGTTCCAGTTCGATTGAAGATATAACTACGTCATAATTATTTACTAAAGATTTAGTTACCTTACTAGGAATTGTATATTCTAGATTTTTTATTTCAGGAATATTCTTTCTAATCTGACTACCTAAAATTTTTGAACTTCCAATTCCACTAGCACATATTACAAGAGCACGAATAAAATTCTTTCTATAAATTTGTTCATAACTAGAAGCAAAATGTATAACAATATAACTTAACTCCGTAGAATTAAACATTATTTCATCAAAAACAACTAACAATTCTGATTTAATTACAAGATATAGCTCGTTGTAATTTTTCAAAACGAAATCTTGTAATTCATCATTTTCCTCTGTTAAGTTCATCTGATGTCTTTTTATCGCAGATTCAACATGTGCAATAAGACCACTAGAAAGATTCGTATCTTGTGTGAAATCCACATTCATTTTTTCAGATACATATTTTATCAATAGACTAATCTTATATACTAGAGTATATGAATACTTATCATTTAAATACGATAGTTGTTCGATTAAACGACATGTTTTTAATATTTTGACAAGGAATTGGATTATATCATCTGTAATATCGAAGTCAATTATATCTTTAGAAGCGGTTAGCAGTGATTTTATACTATCATATTCTTGTTTTGTAATATTTTCTTTAATATTAGTTGAATATGACATTCGAAGAAAAACTACATTTAAACTTATAAGAATTTTCTTAATACTAGAATCAGTATATATTTTAAACACATCAAGATGTTTATTTTCATAAAATACCCTTTTTAAAAAATCAAAGTTCAAGAATTTAATGAATGGATTACTTGATAAAATACTACGGTCATTTAATCTAGTGAAAAATTCCTCATCGCTAATCTCATTACACAGTAATGAAATAAGGAGTACTCTTCGATCTACCTCGCTACCTTCTATTTCAATACCCTGTCCTTTTTTTCTAATCAATGTCAACTTGTAATCAGATAAAATCTTTTCGATAGTGCCTATTGCAGTCGCAACAGTATTATAACTTAACATCAGTTTCTCAGAGATATCTTTAATCGAAGTATCATCACTTAAAATTAAAAAGCATAATATTAAATTCAATCTAGTTTCTGTTGAATATGCATAATCTTCAAAACTAGCTTCAAATAGCGAAGAATCCAACTCAGATAAATCACCTTTTAGTACATACTTAGATTTTTCTTTCGTTAAATCTATTCCAAGTTGATTTAATGAACTCTCTAAGTTTTTAATCTCTCTATAAAGTGTTCGTTCTTTAATTTTTGTAGCCTTAGCTATCTCTTTTATACTAAGTGCTTCATCAGTATTTTTCAACAAAACTTGTAATATTAGTTTTTCACGTTCGTTAAACATATGACCTCCATTCAAAAATATCCAAAACTTTCTTTCATAATAAAATATGACTCCCTCTTAGTAATGCATATCGCCTTATCTAAGAAGAAGTCATGAACACTACCGTCTCTATTTACAAAATATTATATAGTTATTTTTCTATTTTTGCAAATTCTCAACGATTTCATCGTATTTTGGACTGTTTAGGAAATTATCTACAGATACGTGTAGAGCTTTTCCATTCATTTGTTTTGCTCTTTGCGTTAATTCGTTTTGAGTTACGATTAATAATCCACTTTCCTCATTTAGATTTCTAATCGCTACATTTGTTACTTCATAATCAAGTCCAGCTTTTTTCACTTTATTACGTAGGATAGAAGCACCCATTGCTGAGCTTCCCATTCCTGCATCACAAGCGAAGATGATTCTTTTAACATCAGCATAAGAAGTTTCACTTGCAGTATCAGCTGCTACGTCTTGGCCTTTTGATTCAGCTTTCATGTTGCTTACTTTGCTTTGAGCTGATTCTAAATCTCCTTCACCTTTATCACGTTTTAATATGATACTTGCGATTACGAATGTTACTAAAGTAGATACCACTACCCCAGCTACTACAGCAAAGTAACTTCCAGTTGCTGTTTGAGCAAGTACTGCTATAATACTACCTGGTGAAGCTGGAGCACGTAGACCTGCACCTAATAATTGGAATGTTGCTGTACCACTTACTCCTCCTGCCATAGCTGCGAAGATTAATGCAGGTTTCATTAAGATGTATGGGAAGTAGATTTCGTGGATACCACCGATAAAGTGGATGATTGCTGCACCTGGAGCAGAAGCCTTAGCAGAACCTTTTCCAAAGAACATGTAAGCTAGTAAGATACCGAATCCAACACCTGGGTTAGCTTCTAATAAGTATAAAACTGATTTACCAGTATTTAATGCTTGTTCAGTTGCAATTGGTGTTAATATACCGTGGTTAATCGCATTGTTTAAGAATAAGATTTTTGCTGGTTCGATAAACACGTTAGCAAGTGGTAATAAATGCGCATTAATAATCACATCTACACCAGCACTAAGTGCATTTGTAATAACTTTAACAATAGGTCCAATTCCAAAGAATCCTAAAATAGCTAAGATAAATCCAAGAATACCAGCTGAGAAGTTGTTTACTAACATCTCTAATCCAGTTTTAATTTTTGGCTGAACTGCTTTGTCAAATTTTTTCATTAGGTGAGCTGCGATAGGTCCCATAACCATAGCTCCTAGGAACATTGGTGTTCCACCTAAACCTTTTTCTGTAATTGTCACTGTTCCAACAATAACACCCATAGTAGCAATCGCCGCTACAACTCCTCCACGTTCATCATGAACGTTTTTACCAGCTGAATAAGAAATTAATAGTGGTAATAGGAAGAATATCATTGGTGCAACTAATGCCGCAAGTTTTGCGTTTGGCATCCATCCTGTTGGTATAAATAATGCAGTAATTAATCCCCAAGCTATGAATGCTCCAATGTTAGGCATTACCATACTTGAAAGAGCTGTACCGACTTTTTGAACTAAAACTTTTAAACTACTTTTATTTTCGCTCATAAATATAAATCTCCTTTTTTTTTTACTTTTATCTTATGAACTCATTATACATTCTGCCTAGTCAACGAACAATATCAAAGTAGGCAAAATGAATTTTGCCAAATTGAAAACGCATTAAAAAAGCTTTAATATCAGTATTTTTATAAATAATTTCAACTTGGCGAAAAAATTAAAAATAGTTAATATTTGATGTTGACAATGGAGAAAAATTAAAAATAAAGATTAAAATACCGAACCCATAAACTAATTTATTTTCTTCTTAAGCCATATTTTCTAAAATAATTTCTTTAACAATTTTCAGATGTGCTTCAATTTTCCTAACATCCGTTCTTATATAATTAATCAACTCTTTACTAGATACATGTTTTTTTATAAGTGCATAATCATAAAAATCTCGTTCATCATATGTTTTCCATTTTTTTCTTGAAGAGGATTTTTGTAAAATTGGATTATCCTCTAGATTGAAATTATACAAACAAGTTTTCTCTTTTATACTATCACATATTTTTTCTAAATCACCTAATTTTGCTTTATCTTCAAGAGAAAAATTAACCTTATGTCTATACTGATTTCCTTGTATCTGAATATCAAATGATGACGTAGTACCTTCGATAGGAAGATCAATACCAAAAATAATTAGATTTTACTAATATTTAAAAATATGCTCAAAATCTAAAACTTTACATAACAATAAATATTACCTTTATCTTATAATATTACATGCATCTGAAAAAGTTTGAAATACTATAGTTTAAATTACTGATACTTCTAACTATTATTCCAAATGATTCTATAGTAAATAATGCAATTAATATTCATTATTTTTATAATTACATTCTAGAACAATTTTATTTAATGTATCATCAATTTTCGCCTCGTTTCTAATAGTTAAAATACCACCATGAAGAAATAATATTTCATGCTCATCATCTTTATCACAAAGTAGTGGACTGTACACTGCCACTTCACCTTTGTCTACATATATTTTTAATATATATGGATAGTCACAATATGCCCCAGCATCATTATTACCATATACTAATATTTTTTTTAATAAAGTAGTACTCATAAATCCTTCTTCAACAAAGCACCCATTTTCTTGTATGTTACTTATTATATTTTCAAACGTAGAAGAGTCCACTGCCCTGTATACTATGAGATTTTTATTCAGCCTAGGCGCACATAATATCTCGTAAATAAGTTTATCTCCTAATCTAATATACATATCCTTATCTTCTATATCACATTCACTTCTTAATACACTATTTATATTTTGGTGTGTACTCCCACTATAAAGCTGTATAGCAGTTGCGAAATCATTTAACATGCTACGTTTATCAAACTTAAATGGTTTATTAATTAGAAACTTCCTTTGTATTGTTATTAATTTATTTGCCCACTTACCATACAATTTTCCAGCCCAATCTTCAATTATTTCGACATTTATAAATTCTAAATATTTTGTTCCATCCCAATCTTCAACTATTCCTTCATCTGTAATTTCTATATATGTATTTTTACTATTTGAAATGTTATTAATTTCATTTTTTAGAATATCATTAATACATTTCACTTTTTCATATGAGCACTTAATATTATCTAAATCAAAATCATAATTAATATTTTTAGTGAATGATTATTCGATTGATTTATGTGATGAAAAGTGGAGTTTATAGGAACAAATAAAAAAAAGGAGGCAACTTTCAGCTTATTTTTCAAATCAAGATTCTCTTGTTCTAATTCTTTTAATTTTTGTTTACTTACTATAGTAAAACTAAAAATATTCATTATTTTATTTATTAATTTCATAAAAGCTCCTTTTCTATAAATTGTTTAACAATAATTACTTTTTCATTTAGCACCATAAGCTATAAACTGCACAATTCTAAAACTTATCCAGCATAATATTTTTTCTAAATTTAAATATGTAGTAACCAAATAAGAGAAAATTAGACCTGTATTGTAAATTATTTTTTCAAATTTTGATTATACAATCTGTCACAATAGAATAATTTATTTTCTTCTTAAGCCATATTTTCCAATATAATCTCTTTAACAATTTTCAGATGTACTTCAATTTTCTTAACATCCGTTTTTATATAATCAATCAATTCATTACTAGATACATGTTTTTTGATATGTGCATAGTCATAAATATCTTTTTTGTCATACATCTTCCATTTTTTTCTTGAAGCTGATTTTTCTAAAATTGGATTATCCTCTATGTTGAAATGATACAAACAAGTTTTTTCTTTTATAATGTCACATATTCTT
>ERZ772942.1198-NODE-1198-length-10900-cov-3.722914_pt1 | contig 10900 bp, 10 predicted proteins | sample MGYA00511135_ERZ772942 | MGnify/ENA primary metagenome ERZ772942 (study PRJEB29015, sample SAMEA2738099) | human oral metagenome | biome: human oral; feature: human-associated habitat; material: saliva | place: China | collected 2265 ... | reverse complement strand
ATTCTCCCCACGGAACTTCGTCAATGACTGCTTCTGGCATATTTCCTGGGAAGGTTTATCCTCCTGGTTTCCAAAAATCTTCAAAAGCAGATGCTTCATTACCACTCGGAACTTTCAAACTCTTAATTGAATCATAAGGGATATCTATTGCCACAGGTTCACTTAGAATATATAGGGTTCAACATAATTATATAAAGTCTAATTGAATAGTTTGATTGCTCTCCATTTTTTTAGCTGTATTAATAATATTTTCTATTTCTCTTTGAGTTATCGGAAGATTCTCATGAGGGGGCTCCCATTGTGTCATACTATCTTTATAAACAACAAATTTTTTATTGATCAGCAATTCTCCTTGTGCTTTTAAGAGGAAACCATTCTCTAAATCAAAAGTAATTGTTGATCTTGTTCCTGTAATTTTCATTTCTACCTCTCGAATATAATTTTTTCTACCCCTGTTTTAGGATCTATTGTTGTAACCTTAGTAACATTTGGATTGGCCTTCAATCTTGGTAGTTCGATGTTTTCCCAAATATTTCCTGGTCGTAGTTCGCTACCAACTACAGCTCTTATTTCACCAGATACTTGCTCTGCGTAAACATTCGAAGCTTCCTCCCAAGCTGTTACACTTGAAGGAGTATTAAAATCCCATTCAGGCATTACAATGTTCGTATCATCAATCGTAGATTCTAATGTAACTCCTCCTTTATTTTTTGCTATTTTTTTCGCAACATCCATTCCTCCAATGCCATCTGTTCGTCCTGACCAGAAAAAAGCCGTATCTGGATCAGTTTTCAATCTACCTCTTATTAACTCAACATCAAAGTCAGTTTGAGTAAAATCTATTTTTGAATATCTATTTGAAAAAACAGGAATTACTGGTTTCCTATTGAAGACAGGAATCTTCCCTTTTACCTTACTATATACATCCAAGAACGTTGTATAGGGTTTATTGTAGTACTGATTATATCCAACATAAGATGTATACAAGGTACTTGCTAGTTGGAGGCTATCAGTAAAACCTCTCACCTTCTTGATATTTTTTGCACGATTGATTTCTTCCTGTGTAGCAGGTTTACCTGTAAAAGGATCAATACCTTCTTCAATTATATAATAATCATATTTAGTTTGAAAAGCAGGATCTCGCCAACTGAGCATTTTTTGACTATCTAAAAAGAAATAACGGTCTAGTAGGTAATGATAATTAGCTCGCTCTGTTTCAGATTTAAATAGTTGTGCATATGGATTCACATGAGCCATGGAGATCAATGTTTTAAGTTCTGGGTAGGCCTCTTCTAACGCTTCTTGATCCATTGCATCGATACGTTTCTTAAATTTTGGGTCCACCTTGGCTAATTCTGAAGGTAATAATCCTAAATGATCATTCTTAACTTCATTATATCTCTTCCATAACAATTTGAGATCATTCATATCCCACTTGGAGAGAACCACATCACCCTGCCCCATAGTCGTAAATCTTTTATAGGCTTGAATCACGTCTCCATACTCTTCCTCCAGTTCTGCACGTGACATTTTTGAGAGTTTGTCTTCTAATGTTTCAACCTTCGGATTCTTCACTTTGTTTAGGTTTGCTTGACGTTTTTGCCACCCTAAAGAGACTGTTTGCTTCCACGATAGATCCACTCCACTACTTGGAGGCAAGTAGGTTCCGCTAGCAGCATCCCATGATTGTGCAGCTTGGGCAAAACCATTTTGAACAGCCAATAAATACCGCTCTGAATTTAAAAAGATAGTTGGAGAGACTGCATTAAAAGTAAGCAGGCTAATTAATATTTTCTGTAATTTTTGTTTTAGTCCCTCAAATACGGCTATGGATACCGAAAGATTTAGAAAAGCTGAAATCTTATTATCCGATTTTGTTTCCATTAATTGTCGTAGACTAGAAATCTTTTGATCTGCTTCCCTAATTTTTTCTTCTAAATCCACTTGACGCCAACTTTTACTATCTACGTCAGAGGTATATTGACTGACAAATTTTTGACACTCCTCCGCCAGAGATTCTTGGTATAAGACAATTCCTTGAATTAAAGGAATAACAATACTTGTAATATGCGCCTTTGCTGAGTCGTAAGCATGCCCTTTTAACTTTTCTTCAGCGACAAAATTTTCAAGAACTTTAATCAATTCCATATTCTGTTGCACGCACTGGGTGGATATACTAGATAAACTAGTTGCCTGACTTCTGGCGGATTCTAGATACATATCTATACTCATGTGATTTCCTCCGTCACTAATCGTCTTTTTTCTTGGTGAATCGAATCTAACTTCATTTCAATAGATTTATGTTCTTTCCGAAGTTTTTCTAATTCTTCATCCAAACTGTATTCCATTATTCTCACTTGATGCTGGAATTCTAACTGGTCATTCATCATTTGACTTTGATATCTACTACCTTCGAAAAGAAAATCTAGATCATTTAACCAATGAGAATCATTCAAAAGATAATCCATTACTTCCATTTTTTTCGAATCTAATTTTTCTATTCTTTGATATAGGTCCCACTCCTTATCTGAAAGTTGTAGTTCTTTCTCATGGAGCTTATTCCATGTATCTTCTGCACTCATATCTAATCCTCTAATACATCTAAGTATTTTGATTTCACTTCATTTGAGAATGATGGCTTAGACTGAATGGTATTCAAAATATTTAAATTTTGACGAATCATGGCGTCCTTATCTTCAAATTGGTCGGCTAAGCTATGGATATTTTGAATCATATTCACAATATGATTCGATAGCTGAGTCTGAAGATTCTCAAATTGACTAATACCAATTTTGGCACTATTATTACCAGCAACTGTCGTTTGTTCATCTCTTTGAGCTGTAATAGCTGAATGATTATTGGCAGATCCTATTGCAGTAGCATGCTTAGCAGCCACCGAAAGATCACTTTTTACGGTGTATTTATCTCCCATTCATTTCTCCTTTAAATTTTTTCATATTATAACATCTTTCACAGCTATAAAAAAGCCTAGTTAGTGGTATTCCCAGCTCATTCACACACAAAAAAACTCAAGCTGATTCACTTGAGTTCCTTCTTATGGATCATTGTAATCATCTGGTTGGTGGCCCTACCAAGCCTAGGGGGTTAAGTGAAATAGCTCGAGAAGAGAAGTTATCTGCCCCACAAATCTTCTATAGTACTCGTCTGAAAAACATACAAGATCGTATTGGTTATACGATAAAGTAATCTCTACTTCTTTGACATCTTCATCTATCCATTCTTTTTTCCACATTAATCATTAATTTCTCCGCAACATCTAAAACAAAAAAGAGCAGCAAACTGAGCTGCTCTCCATTTTGTTTATTTTTCGACCATTCCGCCTTTGATAAGACTGTCTTTCGTTACTGAATAACTGACTGTTTTGTCATCTAGGGGATTAAATCCTGGTACGATTTCTTTTAATTTATTAAAATCGATTTTTGTGTAATCAATGGTATTGCGGATATAAAAGATTCCGTCTTTGTATTCTGATGTTAGTTCAAATCCATGGCCCATCAGATCTTTGAATTTTTCTTGGCTCTTGGCAACAGCTTCTTTCATAGTTTCAAGAGGGTTCTCACCAGGCACTTTTGAGACGTCGTAATCATCAACTTTTTCTTGTAATAACAAGGTGTCTCCCTTGTAATACAAGGTGATAGTTGACTTACCTGCTTCATCACTCGTTTCGAGAACAGTTTTTTGAGCACCTGCTAGTGCATCTTCTTTTTTGCTTTCATCAGTTGATGACTCTTTTGTCTTTTCTTTAGCGGATGATTTGCTTGTTGCTTTACTGGTCGCTTTAGTAGACGATGGACTAGTAGATTTTGTAGTCTCTTTTTGTGCGCAACCAGCTAAAAGAAGACCCGCTGTCAAGAAGACGGCTAACATTTTTGTGGTTTTATTCATTTTGAATACCTCACTTTTTTATGATGGTTAGGGAAATGACTGACGTCTGAAACGAGTCATTTGGCAAGATCAACTGTCGTTTTAGATGTTATTAGAAAAGTCTCAAAAATGATGTCTGCAGTCCCTCCTTATCGATCATTGTAGCCATCTGGGTGGCTGGAATGCCAAGCCCAGGCTGTTTGGATAATGGTTTCGATATTGTCAAATTTTGGTTGCCAACCGAGGATGGCACGCGCCTTCTCAGAGGATGCGATCAGGGTATCTGGATCTCCTGGTCTGCGATCGGCCAGCTCAAGTGGGATCGGATGACCTGTCACCTTGCGGGCTGCTTCAACGATTTGAAGATTGGAGAATCCAGTCGATGAGCCCAGATTAAAGGCGGTCGATTCATTCCCTTTTCGGAGATACTCCACTGCTAAAAGATGGGCATCTGCCAAGTCAAATGGATGGACATAGTCCCGAACATTGGTGCCATCTGGTGTCTGGTAGTCATCTCCAAAAATAGAGATCTTCTCGCGTTTGCCTTGGGCTACTTGCAAGACGATCGGCAAGAGATGGGTCTCTGGTCCATGGTCTTCTCCGATAGATCCATCTGGCTTAGCACCTGCTACATTAAAGTAACGAAGAGGCACATACTTGATGCCGTAGGCTTGATCAGCCCAACGCATGATGGTTTCCATCATGAGCTTGCTTTCGCCATAAGGATTAATCGGTTTTTGTGGAGTGGTTTCAAGAATCGGAATTTCTTCTGGAATGCCGTAGGTGGCAGCAGTTGAAGAAAAGACGATGTAGTGCACCCCACATTCATGCATGACTTCCAAGAGTTTGACCATGCCTGCTGTATTATTGTCAAAATATTTCAATGGATCTGCCATGGACTCAGCGACCAGTGAGTAAGCTGCAAAGTGGATGACCGCATCGATATCTGCATGTTCCTTAAACACAGTGCGCATAAAGTCTTGATCCGCCAGGTCTCCTTGGTAAAAGACGGCATCTGGATGCACCGCTGCACGGTGGCCTGTGACCAGGCTATCGACCACGACGACTTTTTCCTGTCCTTCATTGACCAAGCGGTCCACCATGTGGGAACCGATATAGCCAGCTCCTCCGAGTACGAGTATTGCCATTTGTTTTCCTTTCGCTTCTTGTCTTCTCTCTTATTGTACCAAATTTCTGCCGCTTCTCCACACTTAAAGTGTCGCAACAAAGCGTCTAAAGGCCGCTTGTCCTTCTGCTGTTCGCTTGTAGACTCCAGCATCTTCCAGCACGCGCGCAAAGATCTGGCCGACTGATTCACGTACAAGGGCCTCTGCCTCTGCTTCTTCTGTGATAGCTGGGTGAGCGGCTTTCAAATCATCTGCCCAAGGCTGGTGGTAGGTTGCCACTGTGCTCTCACGTCCAAGCAAATAGTCCTGAACCTGCTTGAGCTCTTCCTTGAGGCGAGGTGGCAAAATGGCCAAGCCCATGACTTCGATCAGGCCGATATTTTCTTTTTTAATGTGTTGCACATCTGCATGTGGGTGATAGATACCGTCTGGATGCTCTGGTGAGGTTTGGTTGTCACGGAGCACCAAGTCCAGTTCATAATGCCCATCACGAATCCGTGCAATGGGGGTAATGGTATGGTGGGGCTGACCGTCGGATGCCGCTAAGACCTGAACGGCTGGATCCGAGTAGCCTCGCCAGGCTGTTAGGATATGGTCTGCCAGGTCAATCAATTGCGCCTTGTCATCTGATTGCAAACGGAGAACCGACATGGGCCAATTAACACTTCCTACCGATACAGCCTCAAAGCCCTCAATGGTAAAGCTTTCCTCCACAGGAGCTAGCTCCATAGGGAAGGTGTGGCGTCCGCCTTGGTAATGATCATGAGTCAGGATAGATCCCCCTACAATGGGCAGATCTGCATTGGACCCTGCAAAATAGCCTGGAAAAGTCTCGACAATGGTCAAGAGTCGCTCAAAGTTCTTGCGGCTAATGGCCATGGGAACATGCTGGCTATCAAGGAAAATGCAGTGTTCATTGAAGTAGGCATAAGGGGAATACTGGAAGCCCCAATCATGACCGTCCATGTCAAAGCGAATAATCCGGTGATTGGCCCGAGCTGGATGGTCTAGGCGACCTTGATAGCCTTCATTTTCAAAGCACAATTGGCAGGCTGGATAATGACTGGCTTTGGCAAGCTTGGCCGCTGCAATGTCTTTAGGATCCTTTTCAGGTTTTGACAGATTGATGGTGATTTCAAGAGAACCGTAGGGAGTTTCAGCCTCAAAGGCAATGTTTTGCGCAATGGCTTTGACCTTGATGTAATCATTGCGCTTAGAAAGGGCATAGAAATCAGCAATCGCGTCTTCCTTGGACTGACGGTAGGTCTCCCAGAAACGATGGTTGACCTGACTAGGGCTAGGGGTGATCCAATCCATCAACTCCGCACCCAGGCTGTCTTTTGCGGCCATGCTGTCTTGGATCTTGCTATTTGCAACAGCGATCTCTACCAGCTGATCTTTGAGCGCAATCAACTCTTCTTTTTGAGCTGTGGCATCTAGCCCTTCTTCTCCAACGCGACTCATGATGCGATTTTTTAGATAAATCCGATCCATCTCTTCGTAGTCACTCGCCGCAATGACGGCTGTGACAAATGCATCTAATACCTGTTCTGTCATCCTATCTCCTTTTTAATCAAGCACCCGTGTCCCTGCCGCAACTTCTGCAATATAAAAGCTAGGCGCATAGCCAACGACTTCTTCATAGCGTTTGCCGACAGCTTCTTTAAAGGCTTCAACTTTATCTTTGTTTACAAGGGCGATGGCGCAACCACCAAAGCCTGCTCCTGTCATACGAGCGCCCAAGACGCCTTCTTGTTCCCAGGCTGTATGCACCAAGGTATCCAATTCTAGACCTGTCACTTCGTAGTCATGTTCCAAGGATACGTGGGAAGCATTCATGAGACGGCCAAAGCCTTCCAAATCACCTGCTTCAAGTGCCTTACGAGCTTGGAAGGTCCGTTGATTTTCAAGTACAGCATGGCGAGCTCGTTTGATGCGATTTTCATCCTTGATCAAGTAGCTGTAAGCATCAAAAGCCCAGAGATCCAATTCCCCTAAGGTTTGGATATCCAATTTTTCTTGGAGTTCAGAGACGGCGGTTTCACATTCTGAACGACGTTCATTGTATTTGGAATCCGCTAATTCCCGACGTTTGTTGGTATTCATGATGACTACGACATTGTCTTTGAGGTCCAGCGGTACCAGATCATACTCTAGGGTGTTGGTATCGAGATAAATAGCCCGTTGGTCAGCTCCCATACCGATGGCAAATTGGTCCATGATCCCAGAGTTGACTCCGATGAAGTGATTTTCAGTTTGTTTGCCGATCTTGACCAGATCTAGACGATCTAAGTGAAGATCATATAGTTTCTCAGCGATGACGCCAATCAAGAGCTCAAGCGAAGCTGAAGAAGAAAGACCGGATCCATTTGGAATATTGCCGTAGACATAGACATCCATTCCGCTATCAATGACATGACCAGCTTCTTGCAAGAAGTGGAGCACGCCTTTTGGATAGTTGGTCCAGTTGTGCTCTTTTTCAAAGTGGAGATTTTCAAGTGGAACTTCAATGATCCCCTTGTCTTCAAAGTTTCCTGAGAAGAAACGCAAGACCTTATCCTCACGCTTTCTTGCAGCTCCGTAGGTACCAAGTGTAATGGCTGCTGGGAAGACATGCCCACCATTATAGTCCGTGTGTTCACCAATCAGATTAATCCGTCCTGGTGAAAAGAAAGTGTGGTCAGCCTTTTCCCCAAAGACAGCCTGGAATTTTGCTTGTAAATCTTGAGATGTGATTGTTGTCGTCATGAGAAACTCCTTTAGTTTTGTAAACGTTTTTATACCTGTATTATATCTGATCAGAAGTAAAACTTCAAGTGTTTTTAGTAAAATTTTATTAATTTTTTATTTTGTGTCCGAAAAGGCTATAACAAAGGGTTTTCCTCCGATTACAACTTCTATTCCACTCTTGCTATTTCGAGTTAATTTTAGTAAAAGTTTACCAAAAATCTCAATTGGGAAATCACCCAATTGAGATTCTGAATCCTTTAGTGTTTCTTTCTTGGATAGACAAAAGATCCAAGGAAGGTTAAGAGGCTGATGCCCATGAGGGAGAGGAGGTTCCCTGTTTGACCGGTTTTTGGCAATACCGATGATGCAGGACTTGCTGAAACACTTGCAGGAGCCTGATCAGTGGCTTGTTTCACAGCGATCGGAGTAACTTGTGGACCATCAAGAGTGCTAGCTTTTTCTTGCTTGCTAACAAGGACCTGTGTTCCTGTGTTACCAACCTCTACTGGTTGTGTCTGATGGGTTGGTTCTTGGACTGGTGAAGTTGGATCTTGGACTTCTGGTGTTGGCAATGGAGCAGGTGCTGGATAGAAAAGACCATGACCAATGCGGTAGGCATACTCTGTTTCCGACATTTTTCCGTCTACAATTTTTGGAATATCAACCGGTAAGGTACCTAGATGTTCCTTGCCATTGAAGATGACTTCCACTCCTGCAGGAATATTAGGACCAAATGCATTGTCTGGTTTGAGGGATTCCGTTGGATCCATTCCCTTATTTCCATAGACTGCCAAAATGGCTTTGGCTGCTGGATAGTTGGCTACATCATAAGGTTTAGAGATAGAAAGGACAGCTGCCTTCTTATGGTTGGTATTGGCATAATTGACGATTTCTGTTGGGATCTTGGTCCGCCAGAAATCTTTATCCAGTTGCCCTTCATAACCGATCTCTGAAATCACTACGATGTGAGTGGCTTTTTCGAGGTCTTCTTTTAGACTATCAAGGGTAGATTCTTTAGTGAAGTTCTTGGCCACAAAGGAGGTATCTTTTGGAAGTACTCCGTCAGCAATTAGGCGACGCATACCCAAATCGAGTCCAGGAACTTCGTTTTCAAAAGCTCCTAAGAGTAAGACATGGTCCCCTGTTTGTACCTTAAATGGCAAGGTATTGTCTTCATTTTTTACAACCGTCACCGCTGCTGCTGCAATCTTGCGTTCCAAGTCACGATTGAGGGTAGATCCAACTGCTTCCTCTGCTTTTTCAGCTGTTCGAGCACTTGGATCAAAATTCAGGACCCCACGTTTTTCTTTGAGGGTCAGGATCCGGCGAACCGACTCATTTAAGCGTTCTTCTGAGATGTCACCGGTTTGGACCGCATCTACCACTGCATTGACAATGGTATCAATCTTGGTCAAATCGGCTTTGCTGCGAAGGGTCGTTGGCATCAAGACCAGGTCAACTCCGGCTTTGATGGCCATTTTCACAGCTTCCACCTCACCGAAGTTCTTAGCTATAGCATCCATTCCCATGGCATCGGAGACAATCACGCCCTTATAGCCGTATTTCTTCCGTACCAAGCCCGTTAAAATATCATCTGAAAGTGTCGCTGGAACATAGATTTTCTCACCTGTTTCTTTTGACACAACCTGATCTTTTTCAATCTGCGGGTATTGGATATGAGCCGTCATCAAGAGGTCGACCCCTTCATCCATAGCTTTTTTGAATGGAAGGAGTTCCAATTTTTCAAGCTCAGCAAGAGATTTATCCACCAATGGGAGACCCGTATGGGAATCGACCGCTGTATCTCCATGACCTGGGAAATGCTTGGCTGCTACAGCCACATTGTAGTCCTGAATGCCTTTCATCATCGGAATACCCAAGTAGGCAACCCGGTTTGGATCAGATGAGAAGGAACGAAGCCCAATCACAGGGTTTTGAGGATTGTTATTGGTATCTAGAACCGGAGCAAAATCCACATTCAAGCCTAGCGCAGAAAGTTCACGTCCGATAATTTGACCGGCTTCTTTCGCTAGTTTGGGATCATTGGTAGCCCCAATGGCCATATTACCAGGAAGGGCTGTACCCGTACCCAAGCGGTAGACGATCCCCCCTTCTTGGTCGATGGCTAACAATAGCGGAATCTTCCCGTTATTGGCCTTGTTTTCAATCGCTGCTTTTTGCATATCTTGCGTCAGAGCCAGAGTTTGCTTGGTTTCTTTGACGTTTTCAGCAAAAAGAATGACGCCCCCAAAATCATATTTATCAATTGCATCTGCTACTTCGGCATTGACCTTGGTGAGATCCTGTGGCGACTCCTGATTAGCCTCCTGCCACTTACGGAAGTCCGGCATGATCATTTGAGTCACTTTTTGTTTGAGTGGCATGTTTTCAATCAGTTTTTCCACTTCAGGAGATGCCGTCTCTGTCGATGTTACCGTTGGGGAGGCAGCAGGGACAGCTGCACGGTCTGTTGAAGTAGGCGTTTCGGCCACTTCTCCCTGATTTTCTGTAGTGGTTTCTGGAGTTGGAGAAGCCACCACCTCTTCTACTGTTGCTGCCGGTTCATTGGCTTGATCCGACGCTTGAGCTGTGTCTGCTTTTGCTGTTTGAACGGATAATAGAGCAAAAGCCGTTAATAGGGCCGCAGATGGATAAATGATTTTTTTCATAAAGCGACCTCCTTTCTTTCAATAGATATTGTACCATTGTTTTATAGTTTTGTAAACGGTTGCAATATCTAAAACAGAAAAAGGACAAGCATTTTTTACTTATCCTTTAGTTCGTTCATATTTTTTTAAAACACCATTTCTTGACCATTTTCTGTCACTTGGTAAGTGCCCTCAGCAAGATCGATTCGGGCTACTGCTGTGACAGTTTGGTCTTTATTTTGGCGCGTGATGACAATGGTATGATCATCTGGTGTTTCCACCTCAATGCTTCCTTCTAAGTCAAAAGCTTGCGAGTTGTTCCGGAAACTAAAGAGCTTGAGAAGGGATTGCACGACTGGTCGCTCTACTTCTTGAGCAATTTCTTCATTGCTGTAGTAATGACGGTTGATATTGCGGCCTTCTTTGGTGTTTTCTAAGAGTTCCAAATCATTCTTCCCAGCTAGGAATCCAACATAATAAACTTGTGGAATACCTGGTGCAAAAGCTTGA
>ERZ772942.1193-NODE-1193-length-10905-cov-7.754747_pt1 | contig 10905 bp, 8 predicted proteins | sample MGYA00511135_ERZ772942 | MGnify/ENA primary metagenome ERZ772942 (study PRJEB29015, sample SAMEA2738099) | human oral metagenome | biome: human oral; feature: human-associated habitat; material: saliva | place: China | collected 2265 ... | reverse complement strand
TTGTCCGACATATTCTTCCCTTGAGCTAGTGCTCTCGGCTCAACTGACTTCTCGACGTGCTCTCAGTGCGCTTCCGGTGCGCTTCCGGTGCGCTTCCGACGCGCTCTCCCGGCGCCGCCACAGAGGCGCGCGGCACCGGGGGGCAGGGGAGGACGAGCCTGCCGTCGTCGGGGACGTCCGCCTGCCCCAGCAGCGCCCGCACACCCGCAGCGCCGAGCTCGTAATGGGGCAGGGCGACCGTCGACAGGGGCGGATGCAGATGGGCGGCGATGACCTCCTGGTTGTCGAAGCCGACGACCGACATCCCGCCGGGCACATCCACGCCCCGGTCCCGCAGGGCGTCGTACAGGCCCATCGCCACGCGGTCGTTGTGGCAGCACACCCCCGTGGCCCCCGTGGCCAGCACCGCGTCCGCGCAGGCGAAGCCGCCCTCCTGGTCGGGGCGGGCGTCCAGGACCAGCGCCGGGTCGAATTCCACCGAGGCCTCCTGCAGGGCCCGCCGGTAGCCGGCCAGGCGGCCCGTCCTGGCCGGCGAGCGGGAGGTGGTGTTGACCAGGGCGATGCGGCGGTGCCCGGCGTCCAGGAGCATCCGGGCGGCCCGCCGCCCGCCGGCGAACTCGTCGGGGACCACGGCGGGATCCGGGGCGGTCGCGTCGAAGCAGTTGACCAGGACGCCGGGCGCCTCGCCCAGCAGGGGCGGCACCCTCACCTCGTGGTGGTACCAGCGCGAGTAGAGGATCCCGCGCACGTTGTACTGGAGCATCATGGAGATCGCCCGCTCCTCGGCGCGCGCGTTGCCCTCCGTGTTGGTCACCAGCAGGACGTGCCCGCGCGCCCAGGCCTCCTCCTGGGCGCCGTGGACGATCTGCCCGGCGAAGGGCGTGGAGGCGATGGAGTCGGCGACCAGGCCGATGAAGGGGCTGCCGCCCTTGACCAGGGTCTTGGCCATGGCGTTGGGGCGGTAGCCGAGCTCCTCGACGGCGGCCAGGACCCGGCGCCGGGCGTCCTGGCCGATGCGGGCCCCGGGCTTGCGGTTGACCACGTGCGAGACGGTGGTCACCGACACCCCGGCCCGCCGCGCCACCTCCTTCATGGTCACCCGGGACTCCCCCTCAGGCCGTTTGCGCACCGGACCTCACCCCTTCGTCGAGCCGCTCTCCAGACCGTAGATCATCGCCTTGTTGAGCGCCAGGAAGACCAGCAGGAGCGGGGTCACCGTGACGGTGACCGCGGCGAAGGTGGCGGTCCAGTCGGTCTTGCCCATGTTCCCGATGTAGTTCTGCAGGCCCAGCGGGATCGTCTTGAGGCCCTCGGTCAGGACGAAGGTGTTGGCGAAGACGAACTCGTTCCAGATGAAGATCGCGTTGACCATGACGACGGTGATGACCGTGTTGAGCGACATGGGCATGGTGATCCGCACGAAGATGCGGTAGGGGCCGGCGCCGTCGAGGCAGGCGGCCTCGTAGATCTCCCGGGGGATGTAGCTGAAGAAGGACAGGAACAGGAACAGGGACATGGGCAGGGCGAAGCCGGCCAGCGGGATGATGATGGCCAGGCGGGTGTCCAGCAGCCCGATCTGGGAGTAGTCGATGAACAGGGGCACCAGGGCGATCTGCACGGGCACGACGATGCCCATGAGGAAGACGCCGCGCACGATCCCGGCGCCGGTGAATCCGAGGACCTGGATGGCGTAGGCGCCCGTCATGCCGCAGATCACGATGAGGGCGCACGCCCCGGCCGTGACGATCGCGCTGTTGAGGATGTAGGCGGGGATGTCGCCCTGCGCGAAGGCCCTGACGAAGTTGTCCGGGGTGAAGGAGGAGGGCGGGGCGAAGGGGCTGCCCTCCGCGAAGTCCTCCGGGGAGCGCACCGAGGTCAGGACGAGCCACACGAAGGGGTAGACCTGGATGAGCAGGACGAGGGCGAGCAGCGCCCGGTGGACGATCTGGGCCGTGCGCAGGCGCCTCCTGCGCGCGGCGGGGGCCGGGGTCGGGCCCGGCGGAAGGATAGGCCGGGCGGTGGCGGTGGAGGCGGTCATGATCAGTCGTTCCCCTTGCGCAGCAGTCCGAAGATGAGCGCCACGGCGATGAGGCACTCGATGACGATGAAGACCGCGATGGCCGAGGCGTAGCCGTAGTTCGTGCTGACGAACGCGGTCTTGTACATGTACGTGGTCACGAGCTCGGAGGACTGCCCGGGCCCGCCGTTGGTCAGCAGGTAGGGGACGTCGAAGCCCCGCAGCCCGTAGGTGACCGCCATGACCATGGTGGTGGCCCACACCGGTCGGATGTGGGGGAAGCGGATCCTGGTGAAGATCTGCCAGGCGTTGGCCCCGTCCAGGGCGGCCGCCTCCTCCAGCTCGCGCGGCACCGACAGCAGGGCCGCGTACAGGATGATCGTGTACAGGCCCAGGAACCTCCATCCCTCCGGGATCGAGACCGCCGCCAGGACCGTGCGGATGTCCGACAGCCACGCCCGGCCGAGACCGTCGAGTCCGACCAGGTCCAGGACGCCGTTGACCAGCCCCGGCGGGTCGAGGGAGTAGATCCTCTGGAAGAGCAGCGCGATCGCCGTCGTCGACACGACCGCCGGCATGAGGTAGAGGACCTTGAGCGCCTCGCGCCCGCGGGTGATGGTCAGCAGCAGGCAGGCGATGCCCAGCCCGGCGCCCATCTGGATGACCACGCAGATGACCAGGTACAGGAGCTGGTTGACGAAGGCCCTCCAGAAGGTGGGGTCGGCGGTGAGCATTCTGACGTAGTTGCCCAGGCCGACGAACTGCATGTCGGTGATCCCGTCCCACCTGAACAGGCTCAGGACGAGGGACTGGGCGATGGGCAGCAGGACCCCGCCGCCGAACAGGACGACCGGCGGGAGCAGGAAGAGCAGGACGGAGAGCCGGGAGCGGTGCGGAAGCATGAGTGCCTTCTCCAAGTGTGGGGACGGGGCGGGGCCGGCCGGGGCGGTGGGTGGACTGGATGCTCATGTGTGCCTCCTGGATGGTTCTCCGGAGGGCCCGGCGACCACCTGCGGCGCGCCGGGGAGATGGTCTCGACTTCCTTCGCCGGTACTAACCGGAGCAGGTTCGAGGGTCTGCGGGCTTCCGCACTCTCAGCGCCGTCGGCGGCGGCCCGTCGGCCAGTGGCGGCCGGGCCGACGACGGGGCGCTCCCCTGTCGTTGCAGGTCAACTGTAGTTCGAGGGCACCCACTGACACCAACTCCATCCGGCCCGCGCCGCGCGCCCGAGCCCTGCCACGGCCCCGCGCGTTCGCCTCCCCGCGCCATCGCCTTTCCGCGTCATCGCCTTTCCGCGTGATCGTAGGGTAATCCTCACGGTCGTACCTTTAACCCTCTGTGCTGTCTCCTCACTTCTGAGACGTTTGGGTGTCATGACTTCTGAGACGTTTGGGTGTCATGACTTCTGAGACACTGATTGGGGTTATGACCTGTGAGACGTTCGGGGGCGTCGGGGTGGGAGCGGGATGAGTCTGTAGGGCGGTTTCTTGGTGTCGATGGTGGAGCGGTTGCCTTGCTGCCTCTGGGTGGGTTGGGGCCAGGGCAGGGACACGAAGCGGCGTCCGTCGGGGTCGTAGAGGTCCAGGCGCGTGGTGTACTCGATCAGGGTGACCTCGACGCCGCGCATGGTCTGGCCCAGTGACAGTGCACGGTCCTTGTAGGACACGCACCCGTTGGACATCACGGTGCGTCGGGCGCGGTCCACGGCCTGGTCGGGATCGGCGGGGTCGGGCAGGCTGATGGGGCCGCCGCCGGCTGGTAGGCGCTCCAGGTCGATGGGGGCTGGGCTGGCCAGCGCCCTGGGGGTCTGAGCCCATACCCTCAGCGGGGTCAGTGCGACGCCGTGGCCCTGGTGCTGGCGCTCGGTGTTGTAGTAGCTGGTGAAGCGGTCCAGCTCGGCGTTGAGCTCCTCAAGGGTGCTGGCCGGGTGGGCGCGCAGCCAGGCGGCTGCCGGCTGGTGGGAGCGCTCGACCTTGCCCTGGGTCTGAGGGTGGCCCACCCGCCCGCTGATGGGACGCACCCCCAGGGATGCCAGCCACTTCTCGGTGGCTCCCGGGCCAGTGATGCGGCTGGTGTTGAACGCCAGTGCGTTGTCCGACAGGATCGCTGCCGGGCGCCCCCAGGTGGCGAAGGCCTCCTCAAGGACCATGCGGGTGCCTGCCACGCTCTCACCGCCCCAGCAGGCCCTCAGGGCGGTGATGACCCGCGAGCAGTCGTCAACGACCTGGTAGACGGTCACCAGATGGTCCTCCAGGTGCCATTGGAAGCCGTCGATCTGCCACAGCTCGTTGGCCGCGCTGCGGGTGAAGCGCTTGTACGACGTCCTGGGCCGCTTGCGCGGGGCGGGGACCACCAGGCCGGCTCTGCGTAGGCTGCGGGCGATCGTCGCGCGCGAGGGAGCCGGAACGCTGGCGCCCTGGCTCATCACCCACCACACCGAGGCCGGACCCGCCTCCCGGCCGGCGGCGAGCAGGTCGGCGCGAACCTGGGCGATGCGCTCATCAGTGCCCTGGTCCCACACCCGCGCCGGGTGGCGCGGGGCCCGTGAACGCGGTGTCAGCGCGGCAGCCAGGCCCTCGTGCTCAGCGCGTCGGCGTATCCGGTAGAACGACGCCCGCGAGATACCCACCTGAGCGCAGAACTCCTCCACGCTCATCCCACTGGTCCTGGAGTCAAAACCTATGACCTGCTCACGCCGAGACGGCGAAATCGAGTTACCCATAACCCCAGGCAACCCGCCCCACCAGTGTCTCAGATGTCATGACATCCGAAACTCTCAGAAGTCATGAGACAACACAGTGCCCTCAACCCTCGACAGCGCGACCTAAGGCTCGACCGCGACAGCGAGGCCTGCGTGCCGGTGTTGTACAGGCCGGCTGCGCGGCCGGGCGGCTGCTCGGGCCCCGGCTAGAGCGCGCGGCCGTCGAGGACGTCGGCGACCCAGGAGCGGGCCACGACGAAGTCCTTGTCGCTGGTGCCGGCCAGGACCGCCGTCGGGCGGGCGTCCAGCCGCGGGTAGGAGCCCAGGAACCGCACCACCGGGCAGGTGCGGTGCAGCCCGATGAGGGCGGCCTGGACCCGCTCCTCGCGCACGTGCCCCTCGACGTCGATGGAGAAGCGGTAGCGCCCCAGAGAGTCGCCCACGGGTCGGGACTCGATGCGCGAGAGGTTGACGCCGCGAGCGCTGAACTGCTCGAGCATGTCCAGCAGCGCGCCGGAGCGGTCGTGCGGGAGGTGGACGAGCAGGGTGGTCTTATCGGCGCCGGTGGGCTCACCCACGCGGCCGGGCCGTGTCACCTTGACGAAGCGGGTGACGGCGTCGGGGTTGTCCGCCACTCCCCCGGCGATGACCTCCAGCCCGTACTGCTCAGCGGCCAACGGGTTGCACAGGACGGCCTGGAAGCCGGTGTCCCCCTCGGTGGTGGCCAGCGCGCGGGCGGGCGCCGAGGTGGAGGTCCCGGCCACGTACACGGCCTCGGGCAGGTTCCGGTGGACCCAGCCGCGGCACTGGGCCCAGGCGTGCGGGTGGGTGGAGATGGCGCGCACGTCCTCCAGGCGGGTGCCGGGACGGCCGGCCAGGACGAAGGTGATCGGCACGGCCATCTCGGCGGCGATGACCAGGGGCGTGGAGGCCACGAGGTTGTCCAGCGTGGCGTTGACCCCGCCCTCGACGGAGTTCTCAATGGGCACGACGGCGGCCTCCACCGTGCGCTCGCGCAGGTGGTCCAGGGCGGTGGGCACGTCCGGGCAGGGGTCGAGCTCGACGTCGGCGGGGGCGACCTGGCGCAGCGCCATCTCGGTGAAGGTGCCGGCCGGCCCGAGGAAGGACCAGAGCGGAGCGGGAGCAGTCATGGGCACAGGGTAGCCAGTCCGGGCGGTCGGGCCGGTGGCGGCTTGCTCCGTGGAACGCGGGGGCTCTCCCGCGACAGCGGCGGACCTGGTTAGGAGGGAACAGCCCAGGCCCGGCCAAAGCCGACTTCCCACAGACTCCCTCGCCGGGGTGCCGCCAACTTCCTGAGGTTCTCCCTGCGCCCTCCCGTGACGCCGCCGGGCCTGGCAGGCTGGAACCATGAGTGTCTTCCGCAAGCACGACGACGGCCCGGTCTCCACCGCCCTGGAGGCCCAGGGCCTGACCTGGCTCGCCGAGGCGATGGCCGACGGCGGTGCGCACGTGGTGCCGGTGACCAGTGGACCGGGCTGGCTGGAGGAGCCGCGGCTGACGACGACCAGCGTGACGCCGGCCGGGGCGGAGGCCTTCGGCCGGGCGCTGGCCGTCACCCACGCTGCGGGCGCCCCGGCCTTCGGGGCGGCGCCTCCCGGCTGGGACGGCCGGGCGCAGATGGGCCGCTCGGACATCCGGCTGCGCCCGCACGCCGTCGAGGAGGGCGAGCCACGCCGCTGGGGCGAGTTCTACGCCGAGGACCGGATCCTGCCCTACCTGCAGCCCAGTCGGGACAACGGCTCGATCAGCGTCGGCGGCGCCCGCGTCATCGAGCGGCTGTGCGAGCGCCTGCGCGACGGCGACTTCGACACCGACCAGCCGGCCCTGGTGCGTGCCGGTGCCCGCGAGCGCGGCGCGCAGGTCGCGGTGGCCCGCACGCACGGGGACCTGTGGTGCGGCAACGTCCTGTGGACTCCGGCCGACGAGGCCGCGCAGTGGGCGCCGCCACGAGCGGGGCTCGGGCCGCAGGCGTCATCCTCCGGGGAGGCGCTCGCGGGAAGCTCGGCGAGCCGGGCCACGGTGGTCGGAGTGCTCATCGATCCCATGGCGCAGGGCGCGCACGCCGAGACCGACCTGGCGGCCCTGGGTGTGTTCGGGCAGCGCTACCTGGACCGGATCTACGCGGCCTACCACGAGGTCTCGCCGCTGGCGGCGGGCTGGCGCGAGCGGGTGGGCCTCCACTCATGGCACATCATCATGATTCATGCCTTCCTCTTCGGCGGCGGCTATGGCGGTGAGGCGGTCGCCGTGGCCCGCCAGTACCTGTGAGTGACGGCGCCCCGTAGGCTGGTCGGGTGAGACCTCGACGACGTCAACAGCGCCTGGTGCGCGCGGTCGTGTACGTCCTCGTGCTGCTGGTGGTCATCGGCATGATCCTGACCATGGTGGGATCGGCACTGGCCGCCGCCGCGGTTTCAACGACGTCAGCGCCTGGCACCGCATCGTCCTCGCGTCCGGCACCGGTCGTCGTCCTGGGTACCGACAACCTCACCTGGGCGGACATCCAGGCCCAGGCCTCCCGTCACCGCGCAGGCGACCATGCCGACTCGGATCGTGTCGACTCGGCCGCCACCTACTTACTGTCCTTCGCCTCGGCCAATGAGCCGATGAACCTGTCCGTGCGCACCCCGGCGGACCGCACCTGCTCTGCCGACGGCTGGCTCACCCTGGGCCGGGGCGCGCGCGCGAGCGCCCTCAAACCGGCCGATTCCTGCGCCGGCCCCACCACCGCCGTCCCCGACGACACCCCCCTGGTACGAACGCTCGGGAATGACGTCTCGATCCAGGCCGTCGGCCCCGAGACACAGCTCGCCACGGGAGCACCGGGGAGCCCGCCGAGCACATCCGTCTCCTCGGCACCCTCCCTGCCCGAGGCCCTGTCCGCCGGCGCCGACCTCACCATCGTCGACACCGCTCGGAACGCTTCCACCGACACCGACCGGATCACCGCCCTGGACGATGCCCTGCGCCAGGCCCAGGAGCATGCGTCCCCCGGCACCCGCATCGTCATCGCCTCCCTGGCCGACGACGAGGACCCCGGCCCCCAGATGGCGGTCCTGCCCTCAGGCACAGCGAGCGCGCGCGGCACCTCCAGCGGGTTCGTCGTGGGGACCTCGACGCACCGCCCCGGCCTGGCTCAGCTGACCGACCTCACCCCAACCCTCACCACCGCCCTGGCCGGCCGCAGCGCCCCGGCCTTCGACGGCCAGGCCCTGGACCTGCCCACCAGCAGCACACTCACCCCGGCCAAGGGCGCCGCCGCGCCCGACGACGCCCGCATCTCTCGGCTCGCCGACGACGCCCTGCACGCCCGCGCCTCACAGCGCACCGTCATCCCGGCCAGCACCCTGCTCGTGGGGCTGGCCGTGGCACTCCTGGTCTGGGCGGCCATCGCGCTGCGCACCCCGGAGCCGGGTCGACGCCCGGCGGTCCGGCGGCGGGTCACCTGGGCCGCCATCGGCCTCAGCGCCCTGCCGCCGGCGCTGCTGCTGGTCAACGCCGCCCCGTGGTGGCGCGTGGGGGCCCGGGACGGCTCTCCCTCGGCCTGGGCGCCGGTCTCTGCCTTAGCCGCAGCCGCGCTGGTCGCCGCCTGTGTCGTGGGCCTGGCCGCCGGGATCGCGATGCTGGTGCAGCGGCGGCGGGGAACCCGTGCCGGTTTCGTGGCCCTGCTGGTCACGGCGGCGATCCCTCTGACCTGGCTGGTCGACGCAGCGGTGGGTGCGCACCTGGCCTTCAACAACCCGCTGGGCATGAACGCGGTCGTGGCGGGGCGCTTCTACGGGGTCTCGAACACGGCCTTCGCTCTGGCGGCCGGGGCGCTCGTCGTCGTCATCGCCGCCGCCTGGGACCGGCTGGGCCGTGGCCGCCGAACCGCGCTGATTCTCACTTGTCTGCTGGGCGGCGCGGCCCTCATCGTTGACGGCGCCCCCCAGCTGGGAGCTGACGTGGGCGGGGCCCTGACCCTGGTGCCGACGTTGGCCCTCCTCGCCGCGGGCCTGGCGGGCCTGCGCCTGAGCTGGCGGCGCTGGCTGGCCATCGGGGCGACGACGCTCCTGGTGGTGGGAGGTTTTGCCGTCGTCGACCTGCTTCGACCTGGCGGCCCCACGCACCTGGGGCGCTTCGCCCGTCAGGTGGCGGACGGCTCCGCCGTGGGCGTGCTGGGACGCAAGGCGTACGCACTGGTCGGCCCCTTCATCACGAAGCCGGTCGCGGCGATAGCCCTGGCTTGCATGGTGGCCCTCGTGTCCGCAGCCCTGTGGTGGCTGCGGCGCCAGGTGCAGGCCTGGCGCGCCGGCAACAGCCCCTACGTCTGGCTAGCCCCCACCGCCCACGGGGACATTCTGCGCGTTGGGGAGCAGGAATCCGGTCCGCCAACGCACGGAACGCCCCCGTCCGCGCAATGGGTGACGACGGCGCTGAGGTCACTGGGGGTGCTGACGGCCGTATCCGTCCTGGTCAACGACTCAGGCGTCACGATGGCGGGCTTCATCCTGGCGGTGGCCGCCCCTGCCCTGTTGGCGCTGGCACTGACCGGGAGCGAATCGGCGCGTCAGCCGTCGGCCGCCTCCGAGGCAGCAGCCGGCGAGCCATTGGCATCGTGCGGCTTCTCGTCGGACTCGACGTCGTCGTCGGACGCAGGAGGAAGCGGCACGGCGCGGTAGGCGAAGAAGTGGTCCTGGGCGGCGGCGGCCTTCTCGAAGACGCTCCGCTGGACACGGTGGCGGCGCAGCTTGCGCCGGGTGATAGCCCGTAGAACGTCCTTGTACTGGGAGGCCCGGTGCATCGTGCCGGCTCGGTCATTGCCGGTGACGCGGTGGGTGATGTCGCAGGGGACCTCGATGACGGCGAGCCCGGCCACGAGGACGTCGATCGTCAGGCCGACCTCGACCCCCCAGCCGTCGGCCAGGGGCACCGCCTTCTCGTAGGCTTCCCGGCTCAGACATCGCTGACCCGACAGCGGCGCCACCGGCAACCACCCGGTAGCCAGCGAGATGGCCCGCCTGGCGGCGCGCACGACCCGGCCGCGCCCACCAGCCCCGGTCTGCTTGGGGGGAACCGCGATGGACATGTCGGCAACGCCGTCGACGACCGGGGGAACCAGCTCGGCGCAGGAGGCAGCCGAGTCCCCCAGGTCGGCGTCGACGAACAGCAGCAGTCGGGCGGGCCCGTCGACATAGTCGCGCATCCCGACGATGGACGCCCCGGTCTCCATGGCGGAGGCCTTCCCACGCGAGACGGAGTGGCGCACCGTGACGGCGCCGGCGGCGCGGGCATGGTCCTGGGTCCCATCGGTCGAGCCGTCGTCGACGACGATGACGAGGTCCACCCGCGGGATGGAGCGGCAGGCCCGAACAGTGGTGGCGATACGCTCGGCCTCGTCCTTGGCGGGGATGACCACGGCAACGCGCTGGTCGGGGCGCTTGGTGGGACTCACACCACCAGGGTATCCAGACTCACGGCCTCTGGCCGACTCCTGAGCGGCCGGTTGTCGGGCAACAATTTTGTGATGCCTGTCAAGTTCGCTGATTTTGCACGATTTAGTGCAACCTCTCGAGGCATCCGTCCACCAGACCTCCGTCGGCGGCGGCCCGCGTGCCTTCCTTACCTTCAGACGCGACACGCAGAGAGCCTGCGGACGCAGGCGAGGCACACCCCTTCACTCAGGCCTTCTTCAGTGATTTTGTGACAAACCTTCATCATGGGACAACGGTCCCCGGAGAAACCAACAAATCTTGCTGCAAAGCGACACATTCCCTGATTGAAGCGCTAGAGTCTCCTGTTTCGGCATATCATCCCCCTTTTCATGGCACAGTGAAGACATGGAGCCCGTCAACGGCGCCGGGTTCCTCCGACGCATCACGCGTCCTTCCATGTGCCGGGGCGACGTCCCCCTGCCGCCCCGGCACGCCTTGGCCTCCGCACACCCCGTCAGCGCTGCTGCGCGTCTCATCCACAGGCGTTCGCGCAGTTAGCAGCATCTTGTTGCCAGCCGAGTCCTGGTTCCCGAGTCAGGGCAACGAGCACGTCCCGGCTAGAGCGGCAGCCCCTGAGAAGCCTGAGGCCCGGCCGACGAGCGACCGGGCCCCGATCCCCTCTGCGTCCTCCGTGCACGTCAGTGCAAGGCGCTTGCGAGCAGATCGAGCCCCACGCTGCCCAGGTCGATGCC
>ERZ772942.1189-NODE-1189-length-10918-cov-5.592562_pt1 | contig 10918 bp, 10 predicted proteins | sample MGYA00511135_ERZ772942 | MGnify/ENA primary metagenome ERZ772942 (study PRJEB29015, sample SAMEA2738099) | human oral metagenome | biome: human oral; feature: human-associated habitat; material: saliva | place: China | collected 2265 ... | reverse complement strand
CGGCAACCCTGTACGACTAAAGAGGCCGTCTGAAAACATTTTCAGACGGCCTCTTTGGCCGATATATAGCGTGGAATCGCTAAAAAATAAAACCATGCAAGGCATGGCGGCAACGGGATTTCAGACGGCCTCTATGCCGCAACGGCAATCTTGTCTCTTTTCCCGTTTGGCGGAGGAAGGTTAGGGTGGGGGAGCTTTGGGGGCTTGCGGAAAACCATAGGGGCCGTAGGCCGCGCTTTCCTGCCGGTCAGGATAGGGGGAATTACTGAATATGGCCGTTACTGTTTTTTAGATATTTCAATATATTAAACCCGTTTTGCTTTTTTCTTTTCCTCTTCCGCCGCTTTCAAGTCCACCAGCCGCGTTCCGGCCAAAAAATCATACAGAAACTGCCGGTCGGGATTGAAAAACGCAAACCCCCACGGCAGTATCAGCCAGATTAAGGACGCGCCGAATGCGCCTTTGGGCGGAATTTGGCCCCAATAGCGCAGCCCGCTGTAAGCCAGAAGCGGGACGAACACGATGAAGACGCAGGCCCAGATGAAACGCAGGCGGAGCTGGTGCAGCGGCGGCCGCACGCCTTGCCGGTTGCAGAGGCCGATTTTCCAGACCTGCAACCCCATTGACCACTTCGTTAATCGTACCATCTCCACCAGCGGCAATGATTAAATCAAAGCCTGCTTTAGCGGCTCTTTCTGCTTCATTTTGGGCAGAAAATGGTTCTGGAGTCGTTTGATAAGCGCTAGTTTCATAGCCCACATCTTCGAGTACGTCCAAGACTTCCGCTATATTTTTCTTGATAATTTCTTGCCCAGAGGTCGGATTATAAATTAAACGGGCTTTTTTGATTCGTTCTACCATAAAGATCCTCTACAAACTTTCAAGCCAGGCCTCATCTTCTACCTGGATTCCTAATTCTTGTGCTTTGGTTAACTTGCTACCAGCGTCACTACCTGCAACGACCAAATCTGTTTTTTTGGAAACCGATCCAGTCACCTTAGCGCCCAGACTTTCTAATTTTGCCTTGGCTTCTGAACGCGTGAGTCGCTCTAGCTTCCCAGTCAAAACGACTGTCATTCCTGATAGGGCCGCATCAGCAGCGACTTTTTCACCAAGATAAGCCATATTGACACCAGCTTCTTTAAGCTCTTGCAATAGGCGCTTGGATCCTTCTTGAGCGAAATAACGCTTGAGGCTTTCAGCCACGACCATACCGAGACTATCAATGCTGGCAATCCGTTCTGGATCAGCTGTTGCCAATTGATCGAGGTCATGGAATTCTTGGAGCAAGATTTGACTAACCTTGCTACCGACATGGCGGATCCCCAAACCAAAGAGTAACTTCTCAGCTGAATTCTCTTTTGAAGCTTGAATGGCTTCATGGAGTTTTTCAGCAGATTTTTCTTTAAAGCCTTCTAAGGTCAATAGATCCTCTACGCTTAGGCGATAGATCCCTGCCACATCCTCTACTAACTGAGCTGCAAAGAGTTTCTCTACAACAGCTGGACCCAAGCCTGTGATATTCATAGCATCCCGACTGGCAAAGTGGTTCAATCCTTCCTTGATCTGAGCTGGACAGAGTGGATTGATACAGCGAAGGGCCACCTCATCCTCGAAATGAAGCAACTCACTCTGGCAACTCGGACAATGAGTTGGAATGGCTAATGCTTGATCAGAGACTCGCTTATCTTTGACAACACGCAAGACCGCTGGAATGATATCACCCGCCTTGTAGACAATGACGGTATCATCCTGATGAATGTCTTTTTCAGCAATATAGTCCACATTGTGCAAGGTTGCCCGACTAACAGTGGTTCCTGCTAGCTGGACTGGAGTTAGATTGGCAGTTGGGGTCACAACTCCGGTCCGTCCAACCGTCCAATCCACCGATAAGATTTTCGCTTCTTTTTCTTCAGCTGGAAACTTATAGGCGACAGCCCATTTAGGAGCTTTTACGGTAAAGCCTAGTTCTTCTTGAACAGCTAGATCATTAACCTTGATGACGATCCCATCGATATCATAGGGAAGATCCTCTCGAAGTTGGGCTACTTCTTGGATAAAGTCCCAAATTTGCTCCATATCCTCAGCCAGCACTCGCTCTTGGTTCACGACAAAGCCTAAGCGGGCTAATTTCTCAAGCACGCCTTCCTGACTGCTTTGATCCGTCGGGCTCACTTCTTGATACAAGAAAGTTGCAAGATTTCGCTTGGCCACGATTGTCGTATCCAATTGGCGAAGTGTTCCTGCAGCAGCATTCCGCGGATTAGCAAACTCCGGCTCGCCGTTTTCTTGACGGATCTGATTGACCCGATCAAAGGAAGCCCGTGGCATATAGCACTCGCCTCGAACCGTGATGTTCACTGGCTCTGGTAACACCAAAGGAATATCCTTGACCCGCTTGAGGTTCTCTGTAATATCCTCACCGACAGAACCATCCCCACGTGTCGCTCCTGTTACAAGGACACCATTTTCATAGGTGAGGGAAATGGACAAGCCATCGATTTTCAGCTCACATACATAGCTGATAGAAGGAAATTCCTTACGGACACGCTGATCAAAGGCTTCTAATTCTTCACGCGAAAAAGCATCCTGCAAACTATAAAGGGGATACTGGTGCTGGTATTTGGTAAAGCCTTTTAAAACCACCCCACCTACACGGTGAGTTGGACTCTCTGGTAAGATCTCATCAGGATGAGCGGTTTCTAGTTCCACCAACTCCCGATATAATTGATCATATTCACTATCTGAAACAGATGGAGCGTCTTTTGTGTAATACTCGTAAGCATATCGATTGAGTAATTCCACTAATTCTTTCATTCTGGTTTTCATGTTCTTATTTTATCATAAAATCTTAATTTAGCCTTGAATTTACTGCATTCTTAGCATTAAAAAAAGGAGCCAAAGCTCCCTTTTCTTATTTTGTAAAATCGATCCGTTTAGAAAGTTGATTGATCACAATCGCTCCAAAAATCAAGGATGCGAATTCACCCAATCCCATGGTCAACCAGTTATAGAAGAATGGTTGGCCTTGAAGGTAATAAAGTTCCAAGGCAATCGTAAACATGGAAATGGAAAAGAAAATCGCAAACAAGAAATGGTCCAAGCGAATAAGACCGTCAAACAAGAACTTGTTTTTGAATCGACCAAATAAAATGAGTCCAAGTCCTAAGAAGACAAAGGTTGAACCTCCACCGACAAAGACATCGATCCATCCAAAACTAAATAAGTTAGCAATCATACAACCAAGCGTCACCGCAATCAAGTACTTCTTATTGTAAAAAGCTAAGAAATTCATCATTTCCGAAACACGGAATTGATAGCCATAGTAGGCCATTGCATTGAGAGGTGGGGTAATGGTCAATACGATATAAATCGCAGCAACAATGGCAATTTGTGCCATATCACGAGCAGTTAACTGTTTCATTTATTCTCCTTTAGCGGTTTTCCCGCGTGTAATATGCTTGGCGAAAGGATCTTAAGCACCAAGGGTTGAAGGTTTGATTTCTTCAACCTTTCAAGTATAGCATATTTTGAGGTTTTATGGTAGACTGAATTTATGAAAACACTAATTAAAAAATTTTTTGATAATGAGATTTTATCCTATCTTTTTTTTGGAGTTGCCACAACCCTTGTTTCCGTCGTAACCCGCCTCTTCATCTATCATGTGTCTCGTGATGAACGATTAGCGACAGCGATTGGAAACATTGCTGGGATCCTCTTTGCCTTTGCGACCAACGATACCATTGTCTTTAAACAAGAAAGAAAGGGCTGGTTTCAGCGCTTGATCCGATTTGCAATTGCGCGCTCTGGGACCTTTATTCTAGATATGGCCTTGACCGAGATTTTTGTCAAGCAGTTCCCAGGAATTATCGGTCAATTCGTCCACAATAACAAGAGCCAAATCAATCTGATTGAAACCCTCTTTGCACAAGTGGCCATTGTGGTCCTCAATTACGTCTTTAGTAAACTCTTTGTCTTTAAAAATAAAAACAAGGCTTGAAACGATTGTTTCAGCCTTATTCTTTTAAACTTCTATACTTGCATGCTCTGCACTTAATTGATAGATGGTGCCTTCAACCCCAAAATAATCCTTGGCTAGATCTTTCAATTCCTGCATGGCTGTTTGGGCTCGTTTGGCCTGCTCCTCGTTGATGGCTTCAATGACCAAAATAGCGTCCTTGGTATCTTCAGTTAGCATGGTTCTTTGAGCCTCACGCCAATTCAAACAACGGCAAACGGCGCCTTCTTGGTCGTAGTAGATGATCTCCCCTTCCAAAGCTGGCGCATCTTCGTCAGCTCCTAATGGAAAGAAAGGTTCGCCTCCTTTCGCTTGACCTAGAGAGAGGCCACCCACCAATTTATCCATATCTTCTCCCCCACAAGGAAGGGCATAAGCCATCGACACGCTATTGTAAAGATCCACCAAAGGATTAATCGGATAGAATTCACGTCCCTGGTGAACCCGTTTTAAGAGTGCTTCGATTGAAGATCGGGCTCCTTTTTTTGTTTTAAACTTGCTAAAAGCTTGGCGCCACTCTTGAACGAACTCACTTTGAGTATAGTTTTCTTCATCGATAAATTCCCATGCTCGCTTGGCACCCTTGTCCAATAATTCTTTGAAATAAGGATCCTTGGCTTCATCTACTGTATTATCAATACCATACAAGGACATCACTGTAATTCTAGCTGTTGGAAATAAATCCCAAAATGCTTGATCGACTGTCACTTTCATTGCTTTACCTCACTATAATTTCTTTTTTGACCTTTTTTGACTAGTTCCCAATCCAGGGTAATATTCTCACGAACTCGGATCAGATACTCCTCTAACTGTGCGACTTCTTCTTTGGAAAATCCTTTTAAGGCAGTTGTCTCAGAGTAAAGATGCTCCCCTAAAATGAAGGGGTAAATCTGCTTACCTTTTTCAGTTAATTCCCATTCCTTTGTTTTAAGGTTTTCACCCTTTGGGCGCTGTTGAATCATTCCTCGTTCTTCTAGTCTTTTTACGGATCGGGCAACAGTTGAGCGATCTACTTTTAAGAGCTCAGAGAGTTCTTCCTGAATAATTCCAGGTTGCTCCGCAATTCGCACCAGGTAGAGGTATTGACCACGCGCCAAATCCAAATCTCGAAATTCAATATTTGCTATAGAATCCAGAGCTCGCGCAATGATGCCTATCTCACGCAAAATACTCATCCCACTCCTCCTTTCTTATTAACAATAGCATATCACACTTTTGTTGCAAATGCAACAAAAATAGATGGCAAAAAAGAGACTGGGACAAAAGTCCTAGCCTCTCAATTATTTTTGAATTGTCGAGCAAGACGCAGTGGTTGAGTGGGCTCTACTACGCTGATTTCATCAGCTTTTACAGCCCTACTCAACTGTGCGGAGGTGGGACAACGAAATCGAATTCTAACGAATTACCGATTTCTGTCCCACTCTCCCTTATTCCGTTTTATCTTTTTTTCTCAAGCGTAACCGACGCTTTAATTTTTGTGAAGCTTCTTTATGCCAAAAGGCTACTTCTTCCGTTTTTAATTTGGAGACAATTTCTCCATTGCGCGTTTGGAACTTGGCTTCTCTGGCAAATTGGATACTGGCGTTTAAAATACAACCAATAATCATGATTTTTGCCACCAAGATGAACCAGAACATGATGACCGCTAAGACGACCGAACCGAAGAAACGAGCATCTAAGAAATGACTCACATAACGATCCACATATTTCCAAAAGATATTCAAGATCGCATACAGGACAGCAACAACGAAGGTCGCTCCTGGAAGAACATATCTAAATTTTGGAATTTTGACATTTGGAAGGGTGTAATAGAGCAAGACCAGACTGACAAAAAGCAAGAGATAGATGGTCGGCTCTGTCAAATTCAGTAAGCGCACATAAATCGTCCGATCAAATGAAAAGGTCTGATAGAGATAACGAACGATCATTTTCCCAAACATGGAAAGGATCAGCGAGAGTCCAAACAAACCCTGCAAGGCAAAACTGATCAGAAAGCTAAAGAGTCGCCCCCAGATAATACCACGCTCCTTTTCCACCCCATAACTCTTGTTATAGGCTTTTTGGAGGTAGGCAATGCTCTGAGAGAAGATCCACAAAGCAGAAATAATCGAGAAACTCAGTAAGCCTGTCGAAGGTTTGGTCAAGACACTCGAAATCATCTGTGCCACTATTCGATATAAGGAGGCTGGCAAAACTTTTTGTAAGCTTAAAAGAATCTGAGTGGGACGAATATGAAAGTAGGGTAAAATATTGGCTGCAATCAGCATCAAAGGGAAAATGGAGATCAGCAAATAATAAGCCACCGCAATGCTGGTGATATCAGACTCTGCACTCTGATAAAATCGCACGAAGCCCTTTATAAATGGCTGTCCCAGTATTTTTTGTAGGACCTTTTTCATTCGTCACCTCCCCATTTTACTAAAAAAGAGCAAAGAGCGAAACCAGACACTTGCCTTCAGCTCCATTCTTTCCTCTCTAGTTTTAGTATGTTCCTTCTTCACCTTGACTAGTCAAGATCACTGGACCATCTTTTGTAATCACAAATTGATGCTCGTATTGACAAGAAAGGCCACCGTCGAGGGTCTTATGGGCCCAACCAGTTTCCATATCTGTATCAATCTCCCAAGTACCGGTATTAATCATTGGCTCAATCGTCAAGACCATCCCTTCACGTAAACGAAGACCGCGTCCAGCACGACCATAATGCGGGACCATTGGTTCTTCATGCATGGTAGGCCCGACACCGTGTCCGACCAAATCACGCACCACGCCATAGCCTTTGCTTTCCGCATACTCTTGAATTGCTGCACCAATATCTCCCAAGCGATTCCCAACGACTGCTTTCTCAATTCCTTTATAGAGACATTCTTTGGTCACGTCCATCAAATCTTTGACTTCTTGCGAAACATTTCCCACCGCATAAGCCCAGCAAGAGTCCGCCAAGCCACCACTGTATGACTCAGTGTATTTCTTCATTTGCGCCACATTATCAAAATCTAGTTTCGATACATCCAAAACAGACTTATCCAGTGGTTCTGACAAGACCATGTCTACCTTGAGGAGATCACCATCTTTGAGAATGACATGACGTGGAAAAGCATGGGCTACTTCGTCATTCAAACCACAGCAAGTCGCATAAGGATAGTCCATGAGACTGCCTTCTACACCGATCTGAAGTGGCAAGACATTGGCTTCTTTACAGCGACGACGGACATATTCTTCTACTTCCCAAAGGTCAAGCCCTGGCTTGATCAAGTCACGTAATCCAATATGAATGCTGGCAAGGAAATCTCCTGCACGATCCATGGCTTCAATTTCACGTTGTGATTTTAATGTAATCATTGTCTCCTCATTTCTTTTTGTTTAATTAATCTTAATCGTAATGGTTGCTTTCGCGACTAGCTGCAGATCTAAATACAAGCTAAAATCAACCAAGGCCGAACGTCTAGTTCGCCGAACAAGTTGGGGTTCAATGCGGATCACATCATCCACCTGCACAGCCTGTAAAAAATTGATGATCAACTGTTCGACAATCAAGCTACGCCCACTGTGTTGCATCATCTTGCGAACAACCTTCATCAGCACTTCGATCATGATCCCATTGGCCAAAACACCACTTTTCTCCAGCATACTTGGTTCCACTGTGAATTGGTAATGGTCGTTCTCTGTTTGAATCTTTTGGCCAATCTGCTCACTAAAGGTTGGTAAGCTTGAAAACTGCACCTTGCTAATCCGATCCATGACATCCCGACGCGTAATAACACCCAGCAAGGTCTGGTTATTACGAACAACAGGAATCATTTCATAATCTTCAGCGATCATCCGTTGGCTAATCGTCGCAATGCTGGTGGACAAATTAGTGGTAAAAATAGTCCGCGACATCACCTTATCAAGGGTCGTCTGAGGCGCCTTATCTCCAGCATCTCTCATGGTCACGACCCCCACCACCATCTGGTGCTGATTGACAACCGGAAAACGACTAAAGCGATTCTTTCGAACCAAATCTAAATAATCCCGTACCGTATCCGTCTCAGAAAGATAGCCGTACTCATGGAAGGGCCGATAGACCTGCTCGACTGTCAAGATATCCGTCTTGATCTGCATGTTAGACAAGGCCTTATTGATCATGGTAGCGACGGTATAGGTATCGTGTGAAGTTCGTATGACTGGGATTTTTACCTGATTAGCCAGATCAATCACATCCTCACTGACCTCAAAGCCACCTGTCACTAAGACCGCATTGTCATGCTTAAGAGCCAATCGTTGGATGCTAGTGCGGTCTCCCACGATCAAAAGCCCACCTTCAGACACATAGTCTAGGACGTGCTTCTCCGTCATAGCACCGATATAAAATTTATTAAATTCTTTTTCGAGACCTTCCTCACCTGCTAATATTTCAGAGCCGGTGATTTCTAAAATTTCCCGATAGGTCAAGTGCTCTAGTACAGCTTTTTTCGATTTGACACGGATGGTCCCGCTTCTAGGACGCGTTTCTACAATTCCTTGATTTTCAGCTTCTTTAATGGCACGATAGGCCGTCCCATCACTGACATTCAAAAAATTGGAGATACTGCGGACACTGACCCGTTTTCCAATCGGTAATTTTTCGAGATAGTCTAAAATCTCTTGGTGTTTACTCATAGAAGTCCCCTCTACCTAGGCGGAAATCATAATAATCGCGCATTTTACGCGTATAGCGGTCACTCCCTTTGAATTGACGAAAGAGACGAAAGCCAGTCTTTAAAGCGACCTTTTGACTCCCTGCATTTTCAACATGGGTGACAATCTTAAGCTCCTTCAGTTGAAATTTCTCAAACGATAAATTGACCAGTTCTTTGACCGCCTCTGTCATCAGGCCCTTCCCCCAAAAATCTTTGCGTAAAAAGTAGCCTAACTCAGCCTCTCCCTTAATTTCATCCAACTTTTCAAACTTGATGGAGCCGATCATCTGATTGGTTTCCTTATCACAGATCGCCCAAACCCCCAATGGATTTTTCATGAAATAGTTGGCTAGTACATATTGAGTTTCAGCAAGATCAGCTTGTGCAGGAAAGATAAATTGTAGGTTATCAGGATTCGAAGCAATCTTATAAAAATCTTCCGCATCCTCAAAGAGAAAAGGTCGTAAATACAACCTTTGTGTTTCAATCAGTGAATAGGCAGCTAAGTGCGTCCAAATATTCATTTCAAACTCCATTGTTCGTGTATCCAGCCACCACTATCAGATCCCTAGTTCTGTCACTATTCCTCTACCAACTGGATGTCTGCTCCAAGTTGGGTCAATTTATGAATAATATCTGAATACCCGCGAAGGATGTATTCCACATTTGTAATTTCTGTTGTTCCAGAAGCCATGAGACCTGCGATCACTAAAGCCGCACCAGCTCGAAGATCCGTCGCTTTCACACTGGATCCTGTCAATTGATTTGGCCCTTCATAGATAATGTGGTCGTTCAAGGTCGAGATAGTTGCCCCCATTTTAGCCAATTCTGGTACATGGTTGACCCGTTTTTCATAAATCGTATCAACAATGCGCCCACGTCCAGCAGCCGTTAGGAGCAAAGGTGTGATCGGTTGTTGCAAATCTGTTGCAAAACCAGGATAAGGAGACGTTTTGATCTGGATCGCCTTCAAGCCCGTCTGCTTTTCTACAAAGATACTATCTTCAGAAATGGTCATGCGCACACCCATTTCCTCTAACTTGGCAATATAACTCTCTAAATGCTCGTACAGGACATTATTGATCTGGATACCTTCTCCAATAGCAGCTGCAAGGGCAATATAGGTTCCTGCTTCGATGCGATCTGGAATCACCTGATGTCTCGTTCCATGCAAATGCGGAACACCATCAATGATAATGATATCCGTACCTGCTCCACGAATATGGGCTCCCATGTTGTTGAGCAAGGTTACCACATCGATAATTTCAGGTTCCCGAGCCGCATTTTCGATCACTGTCCGACCTTCAGCCTTGACTGCTGCCAAAATCGTATTGATCGTTGCACCGACACTAACAGTATCCATGTAGATGTTAGCTCCTTGAAGAGGCTTGCCATTAGTCGCAAGTTTCATACTAGAGCCATCCATGGTCATAGCGGCTCCCATCGCTTCAAAGGCCTTCAAATGCAAATCGATCGGACGTGGTCCAAGGTCACACCCACCAGGCAGTCCAACCGTTGCTTGACCATAGCGTCCTAGTAGGCTGCCATAGAAATAATAGGAAGCTCGCAGACTGTTGATCTTTCCAAATGGCATGGGCATATTCTTCACCCCACGTGGATCAATGATCAAACTGTCTTCTTTGCGCTCGATCTTAGCCCCCATGATGGTCATGATTTCAATTAGACTCGACACGTCGGAGATATCCGGTACCCCATCAAGGGTCACGATATCATCCGCCAGAATGGTCGCCGGAATCAGGGCTACTACACTATTTTTTGCACCACTAATGGTCACCTCTCCTTTTAGAGGGCGACCTCCATTTATTACAATTTTTTTCATCTTAATAATTTATTAGCTCTTTCAAGTCTTTTTTCCTTTTACTATCGTTTTTGGTAACGGAAATAAAAGGGACAACGTATTCAAAATACTGCATCTATTATACCACAGATTGACCTATTTTTCCATCTGTAGGAATTTTCAAAACGAAAAAAAGCTAGGATCATCTTGACCCTAACTTTTCCATTTCAACTAATTATTTTACAGCTTCTTTCAAGGCTTCTACCTTGTCCAAGCATTCCCATGGAAGATCAATATCTGTACGTCCCATGTGTCCATAAGCTGCTGTTTGACGGTAAATTGGACGCTTAAGGTCCAGCATTTGAATAATTCCTGCAGGGCGAAGGTCAAAGATTTGACGAGCTGCTTTTTCAAGCTTGCTTTCAGCTACTGTTCCTGTAC
>ERZ772942.1183-NODE-1183-length-10938-cov-5.751355_pt1 | contig 10938 bp, 9 predicted proteins | sample MGYA00511135_ERZ772942 | MGnify/ENA primary metagenome ERZ772942 (study PRJEB29015, sample SAMEA2738099) | human oral metagenome | biome: human oral; feature: human-associated habitat; material: saliva | place: China | collected 2265 ... | reverse complement strand
AATTTTTCGGGGGGGGGGGAGGTGTTTACCTCTTGAATAGGGTTCATGTTTGCCGTAAAGTAACCCACAATACGTAATATACATGTTGCGCACTACTTGTTTTTGAGAAGTTTTCGCCAATGATGGTGCGCCATCAGCTCGTCACCGGCGTAGCGAGCGAACCCCAATATGAAAGGCGGTTCCCATGTTCTTCGGTATTTCTCTGATCCCGCTGGCGGTTTTGATCATTGTTGGTCAGCTGAAAAAAGCACCACCAAGGTTGCTAAACAACCCTAGCTATCAAAAGGAGAGGGAGCAGGTGCGAAAGCACCGGCGCATCCTGGATGTGCTCGGCGTGGGTTTTGCTCTTGCCCTGATGATTATTCAGTGGAGTAACGTCTCGTTCTCGCTTGCTTTTGATGCGTGCATTATTTGGTTGGTTCCCGGGCAGCTGTATAGACTCTGGCAGAAGTTCAATGTGCCGCGTGGGGTACTCTTCGCGTGTGCTGTCGCGCTAATTATTATTGAGTTTGGGTTGGCGTTCCTGCCCTAACCCGCACCCTATAACAGATGTGGCGGTGACCGTTGTTCGGTCACCGCCACAACTATTTTTAAGATGAGACAGACTCAGATTAGACGGGGTTCGATTAGACAGGGTTGTCGGGGCTGGGCAGGGTTACCACCTCAGACCAGCGAGTATCCTTAGCGGCCGCACGGTTCGCGTCGCTCTTCTGCTTCACATCGGCTGGTGCCTGCTGCGCCCACGCCTCAAAAGCAACAATGTAGTTCTCAGGGTAGTTTGCCGTGAGCAGCTCCTGTCGGGTCGGGAAGTACTCCTTACCCTCTCGAATATCGACGTAGTTGCTTGCCTTGTAGGGGTCTGCGCTCTGGATGTCAGCGCGCGGGCCGGAGGCTACCTTTCCGCTTGCCACATTATTGTCATCGATAGCGCGCACCCATGCCGCAGCGTAGGCGTGATCAGCCTTGTTCTTCTCGTACAGTGCCAGACACTCGGCTCCCGCTGATTCAGCTTCGGCGCGGGTGGGGAAGTTCGCCTGGTTGCGCACAACATGCCGCGCAGAGACGTAGGAGGGCAGTGCCGTACCGCGGTCGGCGCTAATGGCTTCCTGTTGCTTGAGGGTTTCAGTTTTTGCGGCTTCGTCAGGTTCAAGGCAGGGGGTGGAGCTCTTCTTCGCCGCGGAAGAGGAGGCGGACCCGGTGGCACTTGAAGCTGACGGGGAGGAAGCCGCGGTCGTGCTCGAGGGCGCGGGAGTGTTTGATGCCGTGCTGGTGGAACTACCGCAGGAGGCAAGAAGCAGGGGAAGAATCGCCAGCGCGGCACTGCGTCGTAGACCGCCGGAATGGAACGAAAGAGAACGGAACGAAAGAAAAACAGGGGTGTGGGTCATGAGACCACCTCACAAGAGGGAGGGAACGATATATTGCGTCTAAACATACCCAAATATTTGATGCATGGTCAATGGAAAATACCATCTTAGTTTAAAACCAACACTCTAGACACAAAGTGTGCTACCCAGTAGTCTTAAGGTTCTGACCTGCTTAAATATGAGGTAGATAGGGTAAGAGTGCGGAGATTTTGCGGGTCGCCTACCTATCCCAGTATTGGCTTTGAGGCTGAGTGGATACAAAAAACAACATTGAGGCTATGTATTCAGTGTTGTACTACTAGCGTTTTATGCTACTGAAAGGAAATGGCATCATGAATTCTACTTATAAGATGTTCGCTGTAAATGAGAAAATAATTTTGTATATCTTGTTTCTCATTGTATTGCAATTTTTCTATATTTTCCCAACTAGCCTGTATATAGATTTCTATAGATTTGTCTCGCCATGTGATAGGTGGCAAAGTGCATATTTCGACTATATACCCTTCTTTGTGGTGGGAGTTGTATTAGCTAGCTTGTGGCAGATCTTTAGTATATGGCTGGGTGTCAAGCTTCGTATAGGAATTTTTTGGATTGCGTCGCTATATTTAGTTTTTAAAATGTATGGGACTTATGAAATTTTAAAAGGCAATATCTTAAGTTCATGTAAAGTTCCTACAGAATATATGCATGGAATATTGTGGCCATATGATTTGCAAGCATTCATTCTCTTGGGTCCCGATATTGTCTCATGCATTATTTTTATAGCAGTTTTTATTGCATGCTCCAAGCGTAGCTACTGGGTGCCAGCCGCCGCAGCTATAGCCGCATTCGTCGCGCAGTGCGTCATCTTGGTACTGCTCTGGGAATACGTTAGGGGACTTATCTACTATCTCCTCTAGAAGCTTTGGGCTGTCGAGATGCAGCCCCCGCAGACATCAAGACGCGCAGCGACGCAAACCGTGCACGATTCCTCGCCACGAGCGCCTACCAGCAGTGGAAGGCCCAGCCCCAAACCCCCAGTAGCTCCCGCGCATAAATCCACTCACGCATAAGCCCACTCAAAAATAGTTGTGGCGGTGACCGAACAACGGTCACCGCCACAACTCTTTAAACGCTCATTACCGGGCTTATTTTTTGGGGGAGGGGCTACTTGCCCTTCACCTCGCGTGCCAGAGCCAGCAGCTCCTCATGCACGGTCGTATCGCCCGTAACCTCCGGGTGGAAAGAAATACCAATCAGGTTGCCCGAACGCACACCCACAATCTTCCCCTCATGACGAGCCGTCACCTGCACACCCTCACCAGTGCCAGTCACAATCGGCGCACGAATAAACGCCGTATCAATAACCACCTCATCACCGGCAGGAGTCAGCCACGGCAGGCGCACCTCCGCAGAATCAACCTGCGAACCAAAAGCGTTACGACCCACCGAAACATCCAAAACACCCAGCGACTGCTGACCCGGCGCCGGATCATCAATACGCTTCGACAGCATAATCAGGCCAGCACACGTACCCAGAGTCGGCATACCCGAAGAAATCGCCTCAATCAGCGGCTCACGCACACCAAAAATACGGGTCAAACGGTCAATCGTCGACGACTCACCACCGGGCAGAACCAGCGCATCCAGACCCTCAAGCTGCTCACCGGTACGCACCCAACGCACCTGCGCACCCAGGGACTCCAGCATCAACGCGTGCTCACGCACGCCGCCCTGCAACGCCAAAACACCAACCGTCAAACCCTCACCCGGCAAAACACCGGCAGGCTGAACCTTCTCAACCATCACCGCTCCCTTCACAAATCAACAAACACAACAAACACAAGGAGGGTGGGACCCGCCTCAGCGAACCCCACCCCCTCATCAAACACTCACCCCAAACGCGGGGTGCGCGCACGAATTACCAGCCGCGCTCCGCCAGGCGGTGCGGTGCCGGAATGTCAGCAACGTTAATGCCGACCATAGCCTCACCCAGGCCGCGAGAAGCCTCAGCAACCTTCTCCGGGTCATTGTAGAAAGCGGTAGCCTTCACAATAGCCTTCGCACGAGCAACCGGGTCGCCCGACTTGAAAATACCGGAACCAACGAACACACCGTCAGCACCGAGCTGCATCATCATCGCAGCGTCAGCGGGGGTAGCCACACCACCAGCGGTGAACATGACCACGGGCAGCTTGCCGGTCTGAGCAACCTCACGAACCAGCTCGTACGGTGCAGCCAGTTCCTTAGCCTTCACGTACAGCTCATCGGGCATGGTGTTGTACAGGCCCTGCAGCTCAGCAATCTGACGCTTAATGGTGCGGATGTGCTTGGTCGCCTCAGAGACGTCACCGGTGCCAGCCTCGCCCTTCGAGCGAATCATAGCGGCACCCTCGGTGATGCGGCGCAGCGCCTCACCCAGGTTGGTAGCACCGCACACGAACGGAACCTTGAACTGGTGCTTATCAATGTGGTTCACGTAGTCAGCGGGGGAAAGAACCTCAGACTCGTCAATGTAGTCGACCTTCAGGGTCTCCAGAATCTGAGCCTCAACGAAGTGGCCGATGCGTGCCTTCGCCATGACCGGGATCGAAACAGCATCAATGATGCCCTCAATCATGTCCGGGTCAGACATACGAGCCACGCCGCCCTGCGCACGAATATCCGCGGGAACGCGCTCGAGAGCCATGACGGCAACAGCGCCAGCATCTTCAGCGATCTTAGCCTGTTCGGGGGTGACGACGTCCATGATGACGCCGCCCTTGAGCATGTCGGCCAGGCCGCGCTTAACAAGCGGGCTGCCGGTTACGGTGTTGTTATCAGTCATGACCTTATCTTCTCACGTTCTGAGTGTTCGCGCGCACTCACGGAGGCGGATTTTCTGCTCTCTGACACAGTACGACCCGAAGTTCACGTCAGAATGACACAAAACGTAAAGAAACGTATCCGCACCCACGGATTAGACAGCCCCGCCCGCGAGCGCAGGAAATAAAATCGCGGGTGTACTCTTTAATCCAGTAGAACCCTGCACACGGGCACCGCGGGTAGGCGCTCACCACGTCGTAAACGCCCCCTCGAAGAACGCCCCCTCGAACAAGAGCTCGCAGGGCACATCAACACATTCACAGACCGTGTAGCGCATCAGGAACTGCGCGGCGGCACCCATATCAGCGCCCGAGCGTCCAGTACCCCTGCGCCCAAGAAAAGGAACAGCATGCTCGAAGTCGTTATCGCACTATCCCTCGCTGTCCTCGTAGGCAGCGCAATCGCACACAAAACGCGGATCACCCCCGCCATTGTGCTGATTTTCATTGGCCTGGCTATCGGCATTATGCCCGCCCACGAACTGCACGAAGTTCAGAGTATTGGCCTGCCCTCGCACGTCATCCTCGAAATCTTCCTGCCCATCATGCTCTTCTGGGAAGCCCGCAACACCTCATGGCGTGAAGCGCGCAACCGCATCGGTGGTGTTATCCTCACCGGAACCCTGCTGGTCATCGTGACCGCCTTCGGTGTCGCCGGGATTCTGCACGAGCTCATCGGCGTGAGCGCCTGGGGTGCGGCACTGCTCATCGGTGTGGCGCTCGCGCCCACCGACGCGGTCGCCGTCGCAACCCTCAACGGTAAGCTGCCCAAGTCTGCTATCACCACCCTCAAGGCGGAGGCACTCATCAACGACGGCACGACCCTCGTGCTGCTGACCCTCGCGCTGCAGGTAGCCGCCGGGCAGGGACTCTCCCTCGGCCACTCCAGCGGCATGTTCTTCTTCTCCTTCCTCATCGGCATTCTGGTCGGTCTGGCGGTCGGCTGGGTAGCCAACAAGATTCGTGCCCACATCGACAACCCGATGTGGTTCACCTGCTTCATGCTGACCGTTCCCTTCATCGCGTTCCTGCTCGCGGAGAAGATCGAGCCTTTCCCCGATATGAAGGGCTCCGGCGTGGTTGCTGTCGTGGTTGCGGCGTTCTTCCTTACCTACTACAGCCCGGAAACTATCCGCCCGCAGAACCGCACCTACGGTCTGCCCACCTGGGCGTTCGTCACCTTCGTCATGAACGCCGTGCTGTTCGTCATGGTCGGTGTGCAGCTGCCCACCGCCGTGGAACGTATGGGTGTCACCATTAACCTGTACGGCACCACCTGGAGCTACGGCCTGCTCGTTGTGCTGGTCGCCTGGATTGCCTGCGTTGCCATTCGTTACGTATTCCTGAACGCCTCCATTTTCACGATTCGACTGCTTGACCGCAGCGAAAAGCAGCGCTCCCTGCGCACCACCCACCGCGGCCGCGTCGTATCCACCATGGCGGGTCTGCGCGGCGGCGTGTCCCTGGCGGTGGCACTGTCCATCCCGGCGAGTGTTGAATACCGCGACTTCGTGATCTTCGTGGTGTCCGGCGTGGTGCTGTGCTCCATGGTCGTCCAGGGCATGCTGCTGCCCGCCGTGATCCGCTGGGCGAACCTGCCGGTCGACAACAGCGAAGAAGAAGAAATGAATGAAGCAATCCGCACCATGATTGCTGAGTCCTTCGACTCCATCCAGGAAATCGGTGGACGCATCAACGCCCCGCAGGAAGTCATCGACCGCATCGCGGAAGAGCACATGTTCCACATGAGTATGTACCGCAACCTGCACACCCTGCACGTGCACGGCGACGACACCCCCGAGAACGTGCTGAAGGTGCTCGAATCGCACGAACAGGAAAAGGAACTGCGCCTGGGCGTGATCGAAGTTCAGCGCGATATTCTCAAGCGTCTGCGCGACGAAGGCCGAATCGACACGAACGTACTGCACCAGATCCAGGAACGCCTGGACATCGAAGTCATGCGTGTGCTCGGCCCGATTGAGCTCGAATAGTTCACGCTCTTACGTGCGATATGCGCAATATGTATGAGGCGAGGCGTCCCACCCCGAACAGCGGGGGAGGGGCGCCTCGCCGTTTTATGGTGCCACCGCGTCTGTGCACCCTCCCACGTATATGCGCCCCGTGCAACAACAGGTTTTGCTCACGATGAGCATCTACCCACCTGCGCTGAACATCGGTAAAATATGAAAGTTACGCCCGCACTCACCCCCACGCGGAAGCCTCAACGGCCCAGGGAATGAGCAAGACATTTCGGGCGCCCCGGTACCCGCACATTCGCGGACATCAGCCGTCTATCTGACGCACACAAGTGACCGGACCGCACAGACCAAGGAACCTATGACGTCCCACCAGACTGAAAATAACGCACCCAAAAATAGCGCACCCGCCGCAGGACACGGCCCGCACGGTGCAAGCGAAGACCCACAGAACATCTACCTGCTCAAAGATGCCCCCATCCTCAAGGCGCTCCTCTCCCTCGGCGTGCCCATGGCACTCGGCCTCGCCATCACCAGCATCTACAACGTGGTGAACTCCTACTTCGTCGGCCACTACGGCGGCACCGAAGACCTCGCCGCCACCAGCTACGGCGTGCCCGTCTTCGGCGTCATCATGGCAATCGCAGGCCTGTTCGGCCTGGGCTCCTCAACCCTCGCCTCCCGCAAGCTCGGTGAAGGCCAGCCCGCCCACGAAATTCACCGCGTCACCTCCTTCGCCCTCTACTCGGCGCTCGGTGCCGGTATCGTCGCGGCGGCTATCGGTTTCATCCTCGCCGACCCGATCACCAGCATCATGGGTGCATCCGGCGGCTCCTACGAACCGACCCGCATCTACGTGCACCTCATGTTCCTCGGCGCGCCCCTAGCTATCGGCATGTTCACCCTCGAACAGCTCGTCCGATCCGAAGGCTACGCCAAGCAGTCCATGTACGGCATCATCGTCGGCACCGTCGTCACCTGCATCTTCGACGTGCTGTTCATCGCCATCATGGGCATGGGCGTCGCCGGTGCCGGTTGGGCGATGCTGCTGGCGAACGGCGCATCCATGCTGTACTACCTGCTGTTCCTGATGCGTCAGAGCGAGAACTTTTCCGCAAACATCCGCGACTTCTCCCTCGACCCCGCCATCATCAAGCCCGTGGTCGCGGTCGGTGCCGCCGAGCTCATTCAGAGCCTCAACCTGATCTTCGCCGCCCTGCTGCTGAACAACCTCGCCGCCTCCTACGGTGACGACACCGTCGCGGCGTTCGGCCTGGCAATGCGCCTGAACATGGTGCCCGAAATGCTGTGCATGGGCCTGTGCATGGGCGGTATCCCGCTGTACGCCTACGCGTACGGTGCCCGCAACGGCGCCCGCGTGAAGGAGGCGCTGCGCACCGCAACGATCCTGTCCGTGGCGACCTCCGCAATCATCACCATTCCGGTGCTGATTTTCCGCCGTGAACTGCTCGCCGTGGTTGGCGATGCAAGCCTCATCGATACCGGCGAAGAGGTCATGATCGCACTCATGCTCGCCGCCGTGTTCAACGCGGTCAGCATCGTGTTTGTGTCTTGGTTCCAGGCGTCCGGTAAGGGCCGCCCGGCAATGCTGATGACCATCGGTATTGCGTTGCTGTTCTTCCCCGCCGTGTACTTCGGCAACATGTGGTTCGGATTTAAGGGTCTGACCTGGGCGTTCCCCTTCACCCAGGTGCTCGCCTGCGCGCTGGGTCTGGTGCTGTTCCTCGCCACGGGTGGCGCGAAGGTACCGCCCGCTGAAGCTGAGGTTAAGACTGAAGGTTCTGAGGATTCGGGCGTTCAGGCTGGCCAGGTTTCCGTTGCACAGCCCGAACAGAAGGCATAGTCCTCAGCCCGCGAAAACATAGTAAAAGCCCCAGACTCCCACCAAGGGAGTTTGGGGCTTTTACGTTAGTTCTTACGCCGGTTGAGGCGCTCAACCGGAAGACGCTAGATTCTTCCGCGCTAGTTCTTCCACCAGGAATCAAAAATCGTCACCGGAGTAGTGCGCTTATGGCGGCTACGCAGGTAAATCTGCTCCAGCTTCGTAGCGGCCGCCTCTTCGATTTCCTTACCCTCCAGGTAGTCATCAATCTGCGGGTAGGTCAGACCCAGCTCATCCTCATCGGTGCGGCCGGGCACGCCGTCCAACAGGTCAGCAGTCGGCGGCTTAGCCCACAGACGCTCAGACGCACCCAAAACACGCAGCAACAGCTGGTTCTGGCGCTTATTCAAGCCGTACAGCGGCAGCAGGTCCGCGCCGCCATCACCGAACTTCGTGAAGAAGCCGGTAATGGACTCCGCCGCGTGGTCGGTGCCGACCACCAGGTAGCCGGGGTCGCCAGCAATCGCGTACTGGGCGATCATGCGGGCGCGCGCCTTCACGTTGCCCTTGTTGAAGTCGCTGATCTGCTTGCCGGTCGCGGCAGTGTAGGCGCTGTCGAAACCGTCCACCGCTTCGGCAATGTTGAAGGTCAGGGAGCGGGTGGGCTGGATGAAACGTAGCGCCTCCTGCGCGTCCTCTTCGTCGTGCTGCACACGGTAGGGCAGGCGCACCGCCACGAACTCGGTGGTGCGGCCGCGCTCGTTGAGGCGGTCCACCGCCAGCTGGCAGAGGCGACCCGCCAGGGTGGAGTCGATGCCGCCGCTGATGCCCAGTACCAGGCCGCGGCTTCCGGTGGCTTCCAGGTAGTCGCAGATGAACTGGATGCGGCGCTCCACTTCTTCGCGTGCCTGCTCTTCGGTCATGTTGGGCTTGACGCCCATTTCACGGATGATCTGTGCCTGTAATTCACGCATGACTTAAGTGTACGCTCCACCTTATAGCCCGTGCGGTGAACCGCCGAGGGAGGCGAGGTAGTGTTCCACACGGTGCGTTCAGCGCGGCGTACGCGGCGGGTTCAGTATTGTTTCAGCCCTGAAAATACACAGTATACTCACCGGTAAAAACCCTGTGCGACAACCCGTGCGGCTGTTAGCATGAACATACGGTTCAAATACCGTTCAAAATAGTCGGTGATGAGGGAAAACACCCACACACCCGCTACACCACAGAACACGTCAACCAAGGACGGTGAAGACAGTACCATGGCAAAAACAAAAACTGAACTCTACGACGAGCTCGTAGACATCGAAACCAGCCTCGAAAACCACCCGCTCACCTCCGGGAAAATAGCGGAGGCGAACATCATCATCGAGCAGATGAAGGAGCAGGGCGCCACCCAGGAAGAAATCGATGAGGCGCTTACCGGGCAGGGGCTGCCCTCCCTTGTGGAGATAGGTAAGAGTACCTTGCTGCAGTCTTTTAGCCTCTGGAAGCTGAGTCACCGCAAGTTAAAGGTGGAAGCCGCCATTGAGAAGCTCAACCGTAAAGAAGCCCGCCAGCGCTAACTAGCCCGCCTCGGGCAGGGCGAGGCAAGCAAATACCCCCGGCAGATGCGTAAAGCACCCACCGGGGGTATTTCTTTCGAAGGAATATCAGCGGCTTAGATGTTCAAAGACGCTCTCATAGCGGTCAACGAAGTCAGCCGCCGCGTTCAGAAGCTCCTCTTGATCGAGGACATCCCGAGTAGCTGACAGCGTCTCATCCTCGCCGTTCTGAACCTGTAATTCACGCATAACTTAAGTCTACGCCGCAGACATAACAGCCCACAGAAAAGGCCGTGCCGGGGCAGAAAACTCCACCCCGACACGGCCCTCACATCCGCATCCGACTAGCGGTTATTCAGCACACGCACGTTATAGCGGTGCAAGAACGCCGCCATCGCGCCACGCTCAATCGGCTGAATCGGACGGAACGAACCATCAGCCCAACCCGTCGTAATACGCTGCTCAGCCAGCCACGAAATCTCACGATAGAACTGGCTACCGGCCGACACGTCGCTAAACGGCGACACCGCAGGAGCCGAATACGCCGGCGAACCCGCAAAACGGTAGAAGAACGCCGCCATAGCGTCACGGTTCACCGCAGCATTCGGGCGGAACGTACCATCCGACCAGCCGGTCGTAATACCGCGAGCGCGCATCCACTCAATCTCCTTGAAGAACGGGTGGTCACGCGGCACATCCTTAAAGCTCGGAGTGCTCGGTGCAGTAAACTGCGGCGAACCCGCCATACGGTAGAAGAACGCCGCCATCGCGCCGCGCTCCACCGAACCGTTCGGGCGGAACGTGCCGTCCGGGTAGCCGGTCGTAATACGACGCTGAGCCAGCCAGTTAATGTCATTCACGAACGGGTAATCCGCCGGAACATCCTTGAAGTGTGCGCTCGCGGCGGTAGCCTCAGAGTTCGACGAGACACGCAGAACCTGCGCACGCTCACCCGCAGCACCGTTCGTACCGGACAGGTCGCCGGTCGCGTTGTGCATGTGCAGGAACAGGGCAGAAACGTTCTTTGCGTCGCCGTTACGGTGCGCCACCAGCTGAGTCTCCGGTGCATCCACGAACAGGTTCGGCACGCCGGCGGACTCGCCGCTGAACCACAGCTTCGGCGCCGCATAGTTGAACACCACCGAATCAGTCGTATCAACCACGGTCGTAGCGGAGAACGCGCTCGAAGTGGTCACCGAGTACGAAATCTCGGTGGACTCAGCGTTCGGGTCCAGACCCAGAACGCTCAGCGGAACAGTCATCACCAGGGTGTTCGAATCCATGATGTTGGTGTCCGTATCACCCCAGGTGCCGTTCAGCGGGTACAGGGCGTTCTCAATTGCCTGCCACTTGCCGTTGCTGCGC
>ERZ772942.1181-NODE-1181-length-10940-cov-2.530730_pt1 | contig 10940 bp, 13 predicted proteins | sample MGYA00511135_ERZ772942 | MGnify/ENA primary metagenome ERZ772942 (study PRJEB29015, sample SAMEA2738099) | human oral metagenome | biome: human oral; feature: human-associated habitat; material: saliva | place: China | collected 2265 ... | reverse complement strand
ATGGCTTTGGAGTTAAATAAAATAGAAAAGAATATTCAGTTTGAATGTATAGATATAAGAGAATATAAAAAATCAAATTATTTTGATATTATAATTTCTAACCCTCCATATATGGATGACAATGGAAAAAAGATTAATGAGAATGAACACAAAGCTATATCAAGGCATGAGATTAAATTAAGTTTAAGTGAATTAATTTCTAATGCTAAAAGACTTTTAAAACCTATTGGTTTACTATTTTTTATTCACAGAACACATAGATTAGTAGAAATAATAAAAGCTTTAGATAAAAATAATTTTTCTGTGAAAAAAATAATTTTTATTTATTCAGCAAGAAATAATAAATCAACTATGGTGTTTGTTGAAGCTATTAAGGGAAAAAAAGTAAAATTGGAAATACAAAATTATTACATTTACCATTAGTAATAATTTATATGAGATAGAGAGGAGCTAAAATGGCAAAAATATCTGTTATTGGTTCAGGAGGCTGGGGAATAGCATTAACTATTTTATTGTATAAAAATGGACATGATTTAACGATATGGTCTTTTGATAAAAGAGAAGCAGAGGAATTAAAAACAACAAGAGAAAATAAAACTAAGTTACCTAACATATTGCTTCCAGAAGATATAAAAGTAACTGATAATTTAAAAGAAGCAGTTGATAACAAAGATGTTTTGATACTTGCCGTTCCTTCAAAGGCAATAAGATCAGTATCAAAATCTTTAAAAGATATTATCAAAGATAATCAAATTATTGTCAATGTTGCAAAGGGTTTAGAAGAAGATACATTGAAAACTATGACAGATATTATTGAAGAGGAATTAAAAGGAAAAAAACCTCAGGTAGCAGTTTTATCTGGTCCTAGCCATGCAGAAGAAGTTGGTAAAGGAATACCAACTACCTGTGTTGTATCTGCTCATAATAAAGAACTTACATTGTATTTACAAAATATTTTTATGAACCCTAGTTTTAGAGTTTATACAAGTCCTGATATGTTAGGAGTAGAAATTGGAGGAGCTTTAAAAAATGTTATTGCTCTTGCTGCTGGAATAGCTGATGGTTTAAACTATGGAGATAATACAAAAGCGGCTCTTATAACTCGTGGAATAAAAGAAATCTCTTTACTGGGTGTTGCTATGGGTGGAGAACAATCTACATTTTATGGCTTAACTGGTTTAGGAGATTTAATAGTAACTTGTGCAAGTATGCATAGTAGAAATAGAAGAGCAGGAATTTTATTAGGACAGGGAAAAACATTAGATGAAGCCATAAAAGAAGTTAATATGGTAGTTGAAGGTGTTTATAGTGCTAAATCTGCTTTAATGGCTGCTAAAAAATATAATGTGGAGATACCTATAATTGAGCAAGTTAATGCAGTCTTATTTGAAAATAAAAACGCAGCAGAAGCTGTTAATGAACTTATGATAAGAGATAAAAAATTAGAAATTCAATCTTGGTAAAAAAGTGAAAGGAAATAAAAATGAAAAAGATTTTTGTAATGTTAGTTAGTATTTTAGTTATCAATGCTTGCTCTTCAACAAAAAATGCTCCTTTTAATGAAGTGGAAACCAGTTTAAATCAAAAATATGGAGCTTTATCAAATGAATATTATAGAATGCTTGAAAATCCAATAGTAGAAAAGGATAGAAGAAGTATATTAAATAAGTTTGAAAGTTTTAGAACAGAAGTTAAAGATTTAAAGAAAAATAGAAAAAATCAAACTTCAAATGAAACAAGGATACTTAATTCATTTATTGATAAATCAAGTACAAATATTCAATATCTTAATGATTTAGGAGAATAAATAATTTATAAGAGGAAGTTTTATATTGTAGGAAGCTTCCTCTTTTGTAACCTTTTAAAATAAATGACTACACAAATTGTTACAAAAATTGAGATGATATCAGCAACTGGTTGTGCTAACATAATACCTTTTAATCCTAAAATATTATTTAAAATAATAATAGATGGAATTAAAAATAATCCTTGTCTTCCAATATTTAATATTCCTCCAATAAATGCTTTTCCTATTGAAAGATATAATGTTGCAAAAGTAAATTGAAAACCAAAAGTAAAAAATAAAATGGTATTATATCTTAATGCCTTTTCTCCTATTTTTATTACTTCTGGATCTTTAATCATAATACTCATAATTTCTTTAGAAAATATGAAAATTACTATTGACCATATTAAAGAATATAAAGTTGTTATTTTGAACTGCACCCAAAATCTTGGACATAAGATTGGGGGTGTAGTTTTTTCATGAGTAAATTAACAAGAGAAGATAAAATTGAAATATATGAAAGAAGAAAAAAGGGTGAAACTATTTCTTCACTAGCTAATTCTTTTTATGTTTCCAAATCTACTATTGAATATTTAATTGCTTTAATTAAAAAACATGGATATGATATTTTAAGAAATGGTAAAAATAGATATTATTCTAAAGAATTTAAATTGCAGACAATTAATAGAGTTTTAGTTAATTTTGAATCTGTTAGACAAGTTGCTATTGATATTGGCTTAGCTTCTGATGGAATTCTACATAATTGGCTTTCAAAATTTAAAGAAAACGGGTATAATGTTGTAGAGAAGAAAAAAGGAAGGAAATCTAAATCTATGACTAAACCTAAGAAAAGTGATAAAATATTGCTGGAAAAAGATAAGATTAAACAATTAGAAGATGAAATAATTTACTTAAAAGCTGAGAATGAATACTTAAAAAAATTGAGAGCTCTAGTTCAAGAAAGGGAGCTAAAAGAGAAGAAAAAGTAAGAGTAATAGCCGAACTTAGAGCTAAATATCCTTTCAAAATATTATTAAAGATTGCTGGAATATCAAGATCTATATATTATTATTACATCAACAAAAAAGATATTGATGAAAAAAATATAGATATTATTGAAAAAATCAAAGAAATTTACTATGCGAATAGTGGAAGATATGGTTATCGCAGAGTAACATTAGAATTAAAAAATCAAGGTTTTAATATTAATCATAAAAAAGTACAAAGACTTATGAAGAAATTTAATTTACAAAGTATTATTCGTAAAAAAAGAAAATATTCTTCATACAAAGGTCAAGTAGGTAAAATAGCTGATGACCACATCAAGAGAGATTTTGAAGCTACAGCTCCAAATCAAAAATGGTTTACAGATGTAACAGAATTCAATTTAAGAGGAGAAAAGCTATATTTATCTCCAATATTAGATGCTTATGGAAGATATATAGTTTCATATGATGTTTTACGAAGTCCTAACTTAGAGCAGATAAATCATATGTTAAATTTAGCATTTAAAGAAAATGAGAATTATGAGAATTTAATATTTCATAGAGATCAAGGATGGCAATATCAGCATGATTCATATCAGAAAAGGTTAAAAGAAAAGAAGATAACTCAAAGTATGTCAAGAAAAGGAAATAGTTTAGATAATGGATTAATGGAATGTTTCTTTGGACTATTGAAATCAGAAATATTTTATGAACAAGAAGAAAAATACAAAACACTAGAAGAATTGGAAAAAGCAATAGAAGAATACATATATTATTACAATAACAAAAGAATAAAGGAAAAATTAAAAGGATTAACTCCTGCTTCTTACAGAAGTCAATCCTTATTAGTAAGTTAAATTAAATTTGTCCAACTTTTGGGGATCAGTACAAATATAATGGTTTTATTGGCTTCCTTTCTCTTTTAAAAATAAAAAGTATCATTAATTAATTATCTTTTTCTTTATTAAAAAATTTTTTTACTCTTTCTTTTTCCTTTTCTTGAAGTTCCAATCCCCATTTAGTAAGTTCTTTTACATTTTCTGATGAAAGTAAATTTATGTATCTTCCTTTTTCTTCTTTTGGAATAATAATAGGTTCTAATCTTTCTTTTAAACAACTATGAACAATTAAAAATCTTCCTGTTCTACCGTTTCCATCATTAAAAGGATGTATTTTTTCAAATTTTATATGCTGTTCCATTATAGTTTCAACTTTTTCTTCATTAGTTTTTGCATTTTCTAATCTATAACTGAGATTATTACACCAATTTTCTATTTCAAAGGGAACTAGATAAGGTTTTGTGGTTTCAAATTCAGCACCAAGAATAATATTTTGAGTAGTTTTAAATTTCCCATTTAACTCATGCAAATTTTCCATAATAATCTTATTATATTTTTTTATTAATTGAGTTGTTATTTTTTTGTCAGCTTCTAACAGTGCATTAAAAGCCTTTCTATAATTTTTTACTTCATAATATTCTCTCTCAGACATATCTCTTGGAATAAAATTATAAATCAATATTGATACAGTTTCAGCTTGTGTTAAAGTATTTCCCTCAATAGCAGTAGAATGATGTGCCATTCTAACCAATATATCTTCCATATATTCAAAAGGTAAGTTTTTATTCATTTTTTACACCCCTATTTATATTATTTTCTTACTAAAAGCTAAATCCACAATTTTAATTCCATCAACAGCAGCACTCATAATTCCACCTGCATAACCTGCTCCTTCACCAATAGGAAATAAACCTTTAATTGAAATTGACTCTCCTTTTAAATCTCTTAAGATTTTAACAGGAGCTGAAGTTCTAGTTTCAGGTCCTATTAAGTTTACTTTTTCTGAAATAAAAAGATTATTTTTACTCCAATTTTCAAAAGCTGATTGAAGATTTCTAGTTATATAATCTGGGAAAAAATCATTTATGTCATAAGAAAATAATTTCATCTTATAGCTACTTTCAATTTCAAAAGTAGTTTTTTTATGTTTCATAAAGTCTATTACATTTTGGTAAATAGCTCCATAAGTTTCAACAATTTCATAATTCTTTTTCTCTAATTTTTCTTGTAAATACATTCCAGAAAAAATTTGATTTCCATAATCTTTTTCAGATATTCCAACCACTATTGCAGAATTTGAAAACCTACCATTTCTTGTAGAATAACTCATACCATTAACAAGAGATGCTCCCAATTCTGATGAAGCATTTACAATTTCTCCACCTGGACACATACAAAATGAGAAAGTTCCCCTTGTTTCTTTTTTATTATTAAAAGCCATATTATAAGTTGCAGCTTCTAAAAGTGGATTTGATACAGCTTCTCCATATTGCATTTTATCTATATCTTTCCTTAAATGCTCAATTCTTACACCAATAGCAAAAGGTTTATTCTCCATAGCAACACCTTTTGAATACAACATTTTATATGTATCCCTTGATGAATGTCCAATAGCAAAAATAACCTTATCTATATCATAAGTATATCTTCTTTGACTATCTACTTCTAAAATTTTTAAAGTTTTAATCTCATTATTTTTTACTTTTATATCTTCAACAAGTGAGTTAAAATAAAATTTCCCACCCAAAGACTTGATTTTTTCTCTTAAATTTTTAACTACTACTCTTAACACATCAGTACCTATATGTGGCTTATAATTCCAAAAAATTTCCTCTTGAGCACCACATTCTATAAATTCTTTAAAAACTTTTTCTATATATTCACTTTTAATTCTAGTATTTAATTTACCATCTGAATATGTCCCTGCTCCACCTTCTCCAAACTGTATATTTGAATTAGGATTAAGAATATTAGTTTTTATAAAATTATCTGTTGTAATATTTCTTTTGTCTACTTCTTCTCCTCTTTCAAAAACAATGGGAATATACCCTAATTCTGCCAACCTTAAAGCTGAAAAAAGTCCAGCTGGTCCTGTTCCAACAACAGCAACTTCTCTTTTAGGATAAAGAGCTATTCTCTTATTATAAATTTCTTCTTTTGATAAACTCAATTTAGAATATTTTTCTAAATTTATACTTTTCTTTAAAGTTATTTCAAGTGTATAGATAAATTTTATATCATTTTTCTTTCTACTATCAATAGATTTTTTTAAATATTTTAAATTTTCTATGTTATCCCTATAAATTCCATTTCTTTCTAATTCTCTATATATTTCTTTCTCTTGCTTTTTATTAATTGATACTATTATATTATTAATATTAACTTTCATCTATTTTATTTACCTAACTTTCAATAAATCATGTATTCTGATTACTCCTACAAACTTATTATTATCAAATACAGGAAGAACATTAATTTGATGGGGTCTATCTTCCATTATTGATAGAGCTTGTGTTGCCATTTCTTCTTTATCAATCTTAGTATAGTTTGTTGTCATTATATCTTTAGCTTTTAATTTAAAAAATTCTTCCTTATGTCTTAAAGCTCTTCTTATATCTCCCTCAGTGATAATTCCAACTAATACATTATTTTCATCGTTCATTACACAAACAACACCTAATTTTTTTTCACTCATTAGGATTACTATATCTTCCATACTTGTGTCAGCTTTACAAAGGGCAAGAGCTTCCCCAGTCTTCATTAAGTTTCCAACTCTTGTTAATAATTTTCTTCCTAAACTTCCTCCTGGGTGATACATAGCAAAATTTTGTGGAGAAAAATTTCTAAGTTTCATAAGACAACCTGCAAGAGCATCTCCCATTACAAGAGCATTTGTTGTAGAGGACATTGGAGCAAGATTTATAGGACAACCTTCTTCTTCTACATGCGTATTTATATATAGGTCAGAGGCTTTTGCAAGTCTTGAATTAATATTTCCTGTCATTGCAATTATATATGCTCCTATATTTTTTATTGCTGGCATTATTGCAAGAATTTCATCACTTTCTCCACTATTTGAAATGGCTAAAACTATATCTTCTGGGTTGATAATTCCTAAATCTCCATGTAAGCCTTCTGTTGAATTCATAAAAATACTTGTTGTTCCAGTTGAAGCAAAAGTTGCAGATATTTTTTTACCAATTATTCCTGTTTTTCCAATACCTGTAACTACAACTTTTCCTTTACAGTCATATATTTTTCTTACTACTTTAATAAAATTTTCTGATAATTTATTCATTCTCAATTCTAATGATTTAATTTCAGTGTTATAAATATTTTTGGCAATTTCTATAATTTCTGTATCTAACATTTTTCACTCCTATCCTTATAACTATTTTATTATGCTCTCCTCTGTAATTAAAACATCAACTTTCATATCATATTTATCAGTTTCAATACCTTCATCAATAATTTGTTCTTCAAAAGCTATTGCAATTTTCTTAGCATTAGGATATTTTACAAAAAATCTATCATAATAGCCTCTACCAAAACCTACTCTATTTTTATCTCTGTCAAAAGCAACTCCTGGTGTAATAATTACATCAATGTTTCCTTTGTATTCTTTTCCATCAGGCTCTTTATTTCCAAAAGGACTTACAATATATTGGTTTTTATCTTCTATTGCAATCATTGTTTCTTTATCTATAACTTTTGGTAGAACTAATATTTTTCCAGAATTTTTAATAAAATCATTTATTTTATCTGTTTTCACTTCATTTTTAAAATCCATATAGCTCATAACAACTTTTGCATTTCTAAAATCTTCATTTTGTAGTAATTTTTCAAATATTTTATCACTTGCATTATTTATATAATTAAGAGATAATTTCATTCTTTTTTCTTTAATTAAAGTCCTAGCTTTCTTTTTATTCATAATGATTTAACCTTTCTTTTATATTCTTAATATCATTCCAAAAATTAGTGGCAACAGCAGATTTTTTACCACTATCATTTCTAGCTTTGATAACAGTTTCAACATCATAAGTTAAATAAGTTTCAATATCTCCTCTCCATTTTTTAAATTTTCCTCTTTCAGTGTCAAAATCAATTTCTTTATTTTCAATTAATTGAGCAACTTCCTTTCCAAGAAAAACAATAATCTTTGGAGAAATTAAAGCTATTTGCATAAAAAGTAAATCTAATAATTTTTTTCTTTCTTCTTCATTAAAATTTTTTATCTTTATTTCTCTTTTACTAAGAGTAGTAATATAATATGTTTCTGGTAAAATTTGGGCAACATCTAAAAGTTTTATAAAAAATGCTCCACTTGATTGAGTTTCAACCTTATAATCCTCTGCTAAATAAAGCTTTGGGTCATTTCCTATAAATAGAACATCTGCATTTCTATCTCCCAATATATACTTCTTGTCTATCTTTGGGTAATAGTTCATTTCCTATACTTCCAGCTTCAAACTTTAAATCTTCCCATAATTCTGATATTTCGTTCATACTCACCACCTATTTATCTATGTCAAATAGTTTTGTTACATTGTCTTGTGTAGTTATCTCACAGTTAGGCTTTCTTATCATTCCCATAAATTCATCTTCAAGAGTTTCTTTTATCAAAGAAATATTGTTGCTATCCTTACTCACATGAGCTAAGAATACTTTTTTTAATTTATCACTATACATCTCTTTAATAAATTTAGCACACTCATTATTTGAAAGATGTCCATTTCTGCTTTTAACCCTTTCTTTCAAATTCCAAGGATATGCACAATTCATAAGAGTATTAAAATCATAGTTACTTTCAATGACCATAGCATCTACATCTTTAAAATATTCTCTAACTATATTTGTTATATAACCAATATCAGTTGATATTGCTATTTTTTTATTGAGTTGACTTTCTAATTTAAAACCAATAGTTCTTACAGCATCGTGCATAACATCAAATGGAGAAACTTTTACCTTATCATCAAGAATGAAATCTCCATCAATGAAATTTAATAAAGATTTATCTATTTGTCCCAATTTTATAGCTCCTGCTCTATAACTTTCAGGAGTAATATAGATAGGAATATCATATTTTCTTGCTATAACTCCTGCTCCATTTATATGGTCGCTGTGTTCATGAGTTATTAAAATTGCTGAAATGTCTGATAATTTTTTTCCAATCTTTTCTAATTTTTCCTCAGTTTTTTTACAACTGAAACCTGTATCTACCAAAAGTTTATAGTCTTCTATTTCTACAAAAGTTGAATTTCCTGCACTTCCACTTCCTAGAATTGAAATTTTCATTTTGTATTATTCCTTTCTTTTTACTTTTTTTATCTTATGCCTTTGTGGCTTTATTGTTACATCTGTAAAAACTATATTTTCACTTTGATTTAAAATAAATTCTATTGTATTTCCAATATCTTCTATTTTTATATATGCTTTTTCATCATCATCACATTCAAAATAAGTGTTATTCTCATAAAAATTTGTCTTAGTCATATCTGGATAAATAGTTATAACCTTAACATCATTTTTTCTAACTTCTTCAAATAAACTTTTTGAAAATTGGCTAAGCCCAGCTTTTGTTGCAGAATAAACAGAAGCCAGAGGACTTTCTTTATTTGCAGTAACTGATGATATATTTATTATTATACCTTTATTTTCTTTTAATGTCCTTAAAAAATATTGACTAATTACAAGAGGTGCTTGTAAATTTATGGCTATCATATTTTTAATTTTTGATATATTCATTTCTTCATGTAAACTAAAATACCCTATCCCAGCTGAATTTATTATTAAATCAAATTTTATTTTTTTTAAGGAGTGTAATGTTTTTTCTAAATCATTAAGTTTAGATAAATCACAAGTAACAGGGATAAAATTTTCATATTCATTAAAAATATTCTCATTATTTTTTATAAAATTTCTACCAATAGCATAGACAATGTAATTCATTTTTAATAATCTTTTTGATATTTCATAGCCTATTCCAGAGGTAGCACCTGTAATTAAAGCAATTTTCATAAAAACTCCTAAATATAAATTTTCTTCTCATCAATATATTTTAAAAATTGTTCTTTAATAAAGTTTATCATATATGATTTTGTTTTATCAGAATATGTGTAAACTCCGTCAATACATTCAAAAGGATAGTATAAAATTTCTGAATTTTGGTTTTGGTTTCTCATCTTTTTTAAATATTCTTTTGAAATTCTAAATACACCTATACTTACATCAATAACTTTTTCTTTATCTATTTCATTAAATAAATATTCTATCATTTGACTATAATTTTTTTCAAAATTATCACTATATATCAAAGGATCAATACAAATTCTAACTTTCCAGCCTTTTTCCTGTAATTCTTTAATAGCTTTTACTCTATTTTTAAAACTAGCTGTATATTTTTCATTTTTTAAAGCTAAATTTTCAGGAGATAATGTAAAGGCAATTATAAAATTATCCAAAGGTTTTAAATTTAAAAATTTATCAATATTTCCTGACTTTGTTCTTAACTCAATTTTTAAATCTTTCTTATCCTCAATAAAATAATACCATTTCTCAGAAAAGCCACAGATATTTTCTATTGCAAGTAAATCTGTATCATAGGATATACAAAGATACAAAGTTTTTAATTTATTATATAGTTCTTCAACTTCTTCAAAAACTTTCTCAATATCTACAAAAATAACTATATTTCCAGAAGAATAAACTCCTTGAAGATAACAATATTCACAGTCATAAACACAATTTATTATAGAAGAAGTATAGTAAAAATTATCATTTTCAAAACTTTCACAAACCACTGCTCCCTCATAAATCATATTAGCTTTATTAGAGGCAAGAATTAACTTCTGTCCTAATTTTTGTAAATGAAAGTCTTGATTATTACTTGAAAATACTTCTTTATAGTTCTCAATTTCTATTATCTTCACATCTTTAAATTTTGATAATATTTCCAAAGTATTTTTATTGTTTAAAATTTTCTTTTCAACATAGATATGAGAAAATCTATTATTAAATAAGTTATGATTTTTATTTTCTAAAGATTTTTTTTCAATTTCAACTTTATTATTTAACTTACTAAATTCTTTTATTTCTTCAAAAATTTTCTTTCCTTGAACCTTTGAATTTATTTCAATGTTTTCATATTTTTTTAATATATCAATATTTCCATATTTTATTTTAAGGTATTTTAGGATATTAAAAAGCTCATAAGTCATTGTATCACTTAATTTTAAATTTTCTAATACTTTTTTTATCAAATCTTGTTCACTATTAGAAAAATTATTTTTATTATCATTAAGGATATTAATAAATTTTAATAAA